>Ga0172375_10006384_pt1 | contig 16596 bp, 9 predicted proteins | sample LakKiv1m_FD_114537 | JGI IMG/M metagenome (GOLD analysis project Ga0172375, IMG submission 114537) | Freshwater microbial communities from Kabuno Bay, South-Kivu, Congo - kab_092012_11.1m | ecosystem: Environmental > Aquatic > Freshwater > Lake | place: Democratic Republic of the Congo...
AGTGATTCATAGCCTAACCCTCCTTATCTTCCGACGTGAGTCGGTTGTGGTGACGGCTGAATACTATCACCACTATAGGGATTCGGTTAGGCTTTTTCAATAATTATTTGGACACGAGTGATATAATAAATCATCGTATGAACAAGATAAAAGGGTTTTCAATAATTGAAGCTCTAATGTCGCTTGTCATAATAGGCATAGGCATAACCGCCGTACTGCAGATGCTCAAAAATTCCTCCAACCTTATGGTAAATTCTCAGGAACGCGTACACGGCGTAAACGCTGCGCGCGACCTTATGGAAGATAAATACTTCGATTTTAACAGTTCGGTTACCGGTTCGGAAGTCAGTGTGCCCATCACGTCGGGTGAGCTGAAGAAGCAGAATCCTACCAGGTCGTATAATGTATATCAGGGCACGGGCAATAGTTATAATGTCGTTGAAGTGAAGGTCGAATGGTGATGATCCGGAACGTTTTAATAAAGAATGATAAAGGGATTACACTGGCGGAAGTGTTTTTCGCGATCGCAATATGCGCTCTTACGCTCATGGTCCTTTTCAGCAATATTATTATTCAGAAAAATTTCCAGAAGTCTATCAAAGATAATACCGATATATCCCGCGAAGGTCAGATAGGGATAGACCATATGGCTAGAATAATGAGGTTCGCGGTACCGGCTACCATAACGACTACCGGCACTACGGCGATAGAATTTCAGGTGCCTGCGGGCAATATAAACTACATTACAAGCGATACCTGGGTGAAATATTCTTACAACAGCACAAATCATACTTTGTCATATATCGTTAATTCAAAATCGGGATCGCCCTCCAGCAACGTTATAGTTAGAAACGTAAACGCGTTTAGTGTATCATGGGACGGTTCTGTTTATATAAATATTGAAATGGTCGTAAGCCAGGGAGCAGCCCCATGGATAAGGTATTTCCCTCTGGAAACGAGAGTGAGGGTCCTGAATTGATGAATATATTTAGGTCAAAAAAAGGTTTTATGCTCGAAGTTTCGGTTATTTTTTCGATCATTCTGATAGTATCTTTGAGTGTTTACAAATCGACATTGTATTCTTTTAAAGAAGTCAGGGTGCGGGATATGGAATACACAAAAGCATATTACGCGAATGTGGCTGCGTTGCGCTATGCGGCGATTTTGTTAAAAGAACCCGGCAAACTTTTCAGCCCGAGCGATCCGAGTAATTATGATCCGGACAGTCCCGAAAATACGACATATACTGTTACATTTAACGAGAATGGGGCTAACCTTATGAATGACCTGGGCCTGAGCTCAGATAAAATAACTATGACCATTACATTGGATAATACTCAAACCCCCGAAAAATACAATATAACCGCTTCGTACACCGTCTAAAAACCAGATGATAAAATAATATGAATATCGAAATAAAAAAAGCAAGCACTTACTATATGGCTCTTGCGTTGAAGGAAGCGGAAAAGGCGTTTGAAGCCGATGAGGTGCCGGTAGGAGCGGTGATCGTTCATAAAGGCGAAGTCATTGCCAGGGCACATAACCAGATAGTAACGCTAAAAGATCCTACGGCTCATGCCGAAATGATTGCTATAACGCAGGCGGCAAACCATCTTAGGAACGAACGCCTTATAGACTGCGAATTATACACGACTATCGAACCGTGTCCTATGTGTACGGGCGCCATGATCCTTGCCCGCATAAAGAAACTTGTTTTCGCGGCAGCTGATCTTAAGACAGGCGCATGCGGTTCCGTACTTCCTCTTTTGAACCATGCAAAAATGAATCACAAGATCATCCTAGAGAAGGGTGTTATGGAAGAAGAGGCGAGAGCCTTGATACAGGAGTTTTTCAGGAATAAGAGAAAACCCGTATAAATAATTTTTGTGGTTTTTGAAAATATGGTATAATAACACTCCGATTTGGGGCGCGGAATAATTTTAAAGCTTCGCGCATACGATATTTTATAATTCAATTTAACGATCGATTTAGAACAATAGACAATAGAACCTGAGGAATGTAATGTTAGATCCTTCGGCAGTGATTGATGCTTCCATAGAGCGCATCAATAACACTGCCTCAGGATCCAATTTTATTTCATAAAATCGGAGAGGTTGCCTAGCCCGGTTTAAGGCAGCGGTTTGCTAAACCGCCATACGCTTGAAAAGGTGTATCGAGAGTTCAAATCTCTCCCTCTCCGCCATACGTACCAATTCGAACCCTTGTGTTCCTCGTCGAGGAGCGCAAGGGTTTGAATTTTGGTATGGGCGAGGTAGTAGGGCTTAAAAGGGGACTGTCCCCGGACTGGGGTTCCTCCGAGGTGGGGACTGTCCCCTTTTAATATATCCTCAGGCCTCAGCTCCTTCTCCGTTACGGGCTCTAGGCTCACCTCCCCAAGCAGCTCCTTAAGCGCCAGAGAAGAGGTGACCGTGTTTTTATTGAGCGTTTCCCGCAGTTTCTCCAATCTATGTTCGATCCATTCCTTCGGCGGCGCCTTAAACGCGCCTTTCTTCTGAAATTCAAGCGACCCCATCTCCATCTTTAGCTCTTCGACCTTTCTTTCGGCCTCTTTCATGGCATCTGCCACCGCATTGGAAAAATTACCAGCTTTGATATAGTTAAGGTAGTTACGTATTTCGGCGGCCAGTTTTTCATATTGAAGCCTTTTCTTTTTAAGCTCTTCCGGAACACCATCTAAGTTCTTGGAAATCAAATCTTCCAGTTTCTTATATACGTATTCGAGATTTTCAACGGTGAGGACCTTGTTCTGTAAATCGGATATTATTATCTCTTCAACACGACGTCTTGGCACAAGAAGATGATTATTGCAACTCTTCCTTCCTCCGTTATAGCAGCCATAATAGCCGCTTCCTTTCCCGCTCATAAGCACTATTGCGCCGCCGCAGGCCTTACATCTTAGAAGCCCGGCAAACAGATGAGTAGGATGAGTATGAACGTAGCTTCTCTGGGCTGAGTCCTGCGTCTTAAAATCTTTCTTAATAGGCCATGCCCGACCGACTTCTTTCCATCTCTTCTGCGCGTTTTCCCACGTCTCTTTGTCAATTATGACAAGATCATCTCTATAGGCGCTAATCATCTCATTTTTAGGCCTCGGGACCTTTTTAAGCGTTCCGCTGATCGGATCCCGGACGTTTTTGCCTTTCCGCCATACCCATAGCCCAATGTACTTCTCATTTTTTAATATCTGGGTCAGGGTGGATACGTTCCATCCTCCAACCAGTCCGCGCTTAGTCGGGATCTTGTCAGCATTCAATGCGGACGCTATTTTACCGATACTTTTACCATCGATGAACTCTTTGTATACTCTTTTTACAATATCAGCCTCTTCCGAATTTATCTTATGGACCATGCCGTCGTATTTTGGTTTGCCTTTCTTATTGAGCCTAAGCTCTCCTACGGGCTGCGTCCTATAACCATATACATTTTCACCCGCACTGAAGCCGCGCAGTTTCTGTCCTTCGAGGCCACGCATAGTCTTTTTCCTAAGATCGTCCAGGTAAAGCTCGTTAATAAAGCCCCTTATGTGGATGCCAAGCTTTGCGTTGTCATCATCCGTGATTATCCCATCCGAGACAGATATGATCTTAACCTGATGATAATGGAATTTGAGCACCATAGTGAGCATTTGGTGATTACTGCGGGATAGCCGGGATAAGTCATCTACCGCGACAGCATCTATTTCTTTATTTTCTATAGCTTTTTCAAGCGCCTGAAGTCCGGGACGATTAATAGTCGATCCGGAGATCGCCTCATCTACGAATATATGTTTTTCATCATGAGTCATGCTGTTAGCGGCAATATATTGCTTACATACCCGCACCTGATCATCGATGCTCTTTTCGCTCTGATTCTCGCTTGAATATCTGGCATAAATAGCAACTCTCATTTGGCGCCTCCTTTATCTGAAAATAGGATAGGCTTCATATCGACAGATAGCCTGCAGCCACCCTGTTTTTCGTAGGAAAACAGGGAAGGATTCTCCTTAACGGCACAAACATATTCATTAGCCAGGATACAGGAGATCACGTCAAGCAACTTTCGAACAGCAGAATTGCTTTTCCACGAGATATCTAAGTCCTCTCGAGTGTCTATAGCCGTATTCTTATTCTCTAATCCCGGTTTCATAAATCGCTTGCCTTTATGTCTTGGTGAGTATATATTAAGTATCGGAAGCCATGAAACTATATATATACTCTGATACATAAATTATATCACAGAATACATATATTGTCAAGGGCTATTTTATGGAGGTTAAGATGGATGCTAAGAAGCTAGGCAAAAAGATAAAATTGGCCAGGATTGAACTTGATATGAATCAAACCGAGTTTGCAGATAAGATTAAAGCGCAGCAGAGGAGCATCTCCAGGTATGAGAACGGACTTTCCATTCCTACTCTGGCTATCCTATTGAAGATTGCCAAGGTCCTTAAGAGACCAACGAGTTATTTTTTGGATGAATGACATGTAAAGTATGGTAGTGCGCCTACATTTAATGAATCTGAAAGCGCCGCGCATCAAATCGCGGCGTTTATTTTTGATATTGTGCGAGCATATAAGGCGATTATAGCATGAATGTTAAGAGATAAAAAGTTAAGTCACAATGGCTTGCCAATCCTGCTTTATAGGGTATACTTTTAAATAGAGCGAATAAGACACGGGATTTCGTTTGTTTGAACTTGTTCAGACAAACGAAATTTTTACGTTCATTAATAAAAAAGCTTAAAAAGTATTACCTACACGGGAGGTAATCAAATGAAATCTATAGACACGGGACTACGTAAAATTGTGCGCCATAGACCACTTCAAGTGATGATAAATGTCATTACTTTGTGGTCTTTTTTGTTTAGTATTGTCGGAGGAGACCTTGCCTGGGCCGCCAAAACGCCTACAGAGCCTACCCGTGTCGGCTCTGATAGAGCAGGCGGCCTTGGCATTCCTCTGGACCTGGATAATGTATCTGTGCCGTTACGCTTTGGAGAGATAAAAGAGACATTTAAAGGTTCAAACGGCAAGACTATCATCCATATCCAGGATGCCCACTGTAATTACGCTGCCCAGACCTCCATAGATGGCATGATCAGGCATCTTACCGATACCTATAATAATGTGAGCCTTTTATCGCTCGAAGGCGGTAAAGGCAACTACGACCTATCAATATTTACTGATATTAAAGACGCTGAAATACGAAGAAAGGTGGCCGATTACTTCGTAAAAGAGGGCCGTGTCAGCGGGCCGGAGTTCTTTGCCATTAACAACCCGGATAAAGTCACGCTTTTCGGAATAGAAGACGAGAATCTATACAGAGAGAATCTTGGCACCTATCGAAACTCTCTCGCCTATAAAGAAGAGGCCGACAAGAGCCTTAACACACTATCTACCGCTATAGCCAATCTAAAGATGAAAATTTACTCACCCGAGCTTAAAGAAATCGATGCGAAGATGGGGGAGTATAAGGATAATAAGATAGGTTTTAAAGAGTATATAGTGTTTCTGACTGACAAGGCCAAGTCCGCCGGTATTGATATCAAGCAATACAAGGGGATAGCCGGCCTTATATCAGTCCTAAACGACGAGAAGGAGATAAATTTCAGGGAAGCGGATCGCGAACGCAATAAGCTGATAGACAAGATCAATGAAAAATTATCAAAGCGCAACCTGGAGGAGCTCGTCATAAAGTCGGCTCAATTTAAAGTCGGCGATATAACGAGCGAAGAGTTCTATTCATATCTATTTAAGAAAGCGGAATTCAGTGGCGTGGATTTCAGTAAGCTGCCGAACCTTGTAAAATATTCCGAATATGTAAAAAGATATGAGGCTCTTGACAGGAGCGCCATATTTAAAGAGGTGAAAGCCATAGAAGAGGCGTTATCGAATAAAGCGGCCAAAACCGAAGACCAAAAGACGCTGTACTCTCTGGACAAAGATCTCGCTATTATCAAAGGGATGCTCGGCATACAGTTGACGAAAGACGAATTCGATTATTATCGAACCGACAAGGACGAATTCGCGATCAAGAGATTTGTCGATTTTATAAATACCAAAGCTCCGCTTTATGGCTTGAATTTCAAATTGAATAACGGAATAGAGAAGATCGATTCTTATAGAGAGAATATGGAGAAGTTCTATGTCTATTCTTTGAAAAGGGACGATGCCTTCATAAAGAATATCGAAAAGAAGCTAAAAGACGAAGATAAAGATATAACCATCCTTGTAACCGGAGGATTTCATACCGGTAATTTGGCCAAGCTATTCAAGGATAAGGGCTATACCTATATAGAAGTAATGCCAAAATTCGGAATGACGGATATAGTGTGCCCATATATGAAACTGCTATCAGGACAAAAGACGGATATAGCATCAGTGCTTGAGAGTTCAGTATCTCTCGGATCTAATAAATCTACGATCGCTATACAGTCCTTATTCTCGCAGATGGGGATGGAGGACGTAAGGGCAAGGAACGGCTTTAATCTTGAGGTTGAGATCGCTAAAAAGGTATTTTCGACTCCGAAAGGCACGCCGGTAGAATTTTGGCTGCGCCTGCAGGATGGCAGAGTTATTTTAATAACGAATCAGGCTATTCCGCAGAACGCCGATAGCAGCGTAGAATCGGGTGAATGGCGCGCCGGGCTATTTGTGAAAAATCTTCCCGCAGGTAAGACTTTTATAGATATCGATGCAGTACTCGTTGACGGAGACAAGATGACATGGGAGCAGCAGGAGTTTTGGGACAAGGTTGGCATATCTGTCGGCACGCAACGGATTGACTCATATTCCGATAAAAATTGGGCTATACGCGAGGCGCTCAAATTGATGGGTCTATCGGATGCTCAGATAAAGGCTATAATGGATAGCAATATAATAATGGAATGGAATAAGCCTCTTGGCATGGGCATCAAAGGCCATCCGGGCGGCAGTCACTCGGAGTTGGATATTGACAGAGGGACAAGGGATTTAGCCGTGAGGAGCCTTCTTGAAGAATTTAGTAACATAGAACCTTTAAGGAATATCATAGAGGATGTAAATAATAGATTACCTATCGACGCCACAAGGGAACAATTTCTGGATGAATTAAATAGAGAGGTTAAGAAAATTACTAAAATTATAAATGTTCAGTCTCTGATAGCATATGAACTATCGGGCAAGAAAGATGCCGAAGTCGAGAGTGCTATTGCCGTGTATAACGATGGAAATATGGATCGATATGGCTATGTTGCGATTGAATTATTTAGACTTGAGGATATGATCACGGGCGGCAGCGTAGGTTTAATGCCGACCAGGACGGCGGGAGAGCTAAGAGCAGCGCTATTGGCGTCTTTTGCCGGAAACGATAAGCTCCAGGCCTTTATTGACACCTTTTATAAAGAGGGGATGCGCAGGAATGAGTTGGCAGATGCGTTGAGGGCTAAATTGTATAATATGGCCGATAATGAACGTGCGGATTATGGCGAAGATAATTTGCGCCGGCTGCGCGGTATGATAAGAGCGACAGGTCGTGATGTCGATGAAATCTTCCTTAGTCCCGACCTCTTCGACCCGAATGGCAGGGATTACGAAGTCCCGGCATACGAAGCTGCCGTCACGCTTCTTCACGAGATAGCCGCCGCTAACGGCTCCTTACACGCCGCGAACAAAAAACTCGAAGAAGCTTATGAGGCTTTCAAAGCGGGCGCGGGAAGCGCGGCCGCCCTGAGAGGACTTCAGCAAGCCGTGCGCGAAATAGTTGCTGTTATACAGCCACAGAAAACGTTCTCGCTTAAGCAGGTCGTTGAAAATGCTCCCGATGTCGATAGCAAATACATGCCGATAGATGGGGAGAGCATTGACTTGATGGCTCTAAATTCAATATCTTTTGAAGCAACAAACGCAGCCGAAGCTCTGCAGATAGCCAATATGTTATTGAAGGCGCAGTATAATCATGATGCAGGTCCAACGGCAAGCCTAATAATAACTACGGCGCAGGGAGAAACCGTTACTATTAAGCTGGCGGATGCGTTAATATTTGGCGCAACCGGGAATGAGCGCATATTCAGCGATGATGTGAAAACAAAGCTATCAAATAACCCACGAAAAATATCGATAAGTTTAGAGGGCATATTATATGACATACGCCGCAATCTGTCGCAATTGCGTAATATGGATAATATGAACGTGACGTTTTCTCTAAATCCGTCCCGCCGGGTAGCTGGAGAAAAAGGCGATTTCTTCAGCACAACTCTAACTTCAACTACGCTAGCTGATAACACGGGTGCCGAGAGCTTACTCGTACAAATGAATATTAATCAAGATATAGAGCAATATCGTAAGTGGCAACAAGAAGGAGTAAAAATCGAGATACGCGCAGGCAATCAGTTAGATTCTGAGGTGCATTCAGGAAAAATACGGCTTATCACAAATGTGGCAACCGGTTATCCTATAATCTGGTTAGAGGGTAATGACTTTGGTATTTATCTAAAAGATATTATCAAGGTAGTTTTACCTGGTGGGCAGACTTTGGTTGTTAAGGACCAAAATTTGATAAGTTCCGCTAGCAAGTGGGACTCTTTACAGCAGAGCGGGAGGATAATTTCCGGGAATTCAGAGGTTCTCCCCAGTATTCCAGCACAGCATAAAGAGCGGCTAAAAAAATATGTGCATCCTATAGCGGTTGCAAATTTGCCAAACGATGGTGTTGTCGTGGCCGATTCCACGCAGCTCACATATGGCGCTGGAATAAGTATGCCGGATGGTTCTTTTATCCCATTATTAGATGAAGGCGGTCAGCCATTGACAGAAGAGACGGTTAAGATGATGACAACAGATGATCTCGGATATATTTATGTTGCGACGGCATCATCGAAAAAGACCGGAATGGGAAAAATAAGAAAATATTCCCAAGATGGCATTTTATCGGGCGGATATGATGTTAGTTATGGAAAACATAAAGCAGGATATGGAGTAAATATTCAAGGAATGGTGGCTTTCGAAAACAAATTGTATTATACAATAACTGATTTTGGGGAATTTAGAGTTCTTGACCTAAGCACTGGAATGGAAAAGGTTTTTGGGGGGCCTGAGGCAAAAGGACCTTTTATGGAGACCCGTTCTATGGGTTTGAGTGTAGACAGGCAAAATAGAACTGTTTTGATAGTAGATTCAGGATATGCAGGGTTCAAAGCCGGCGGTATGGCATTTGGTGATGCTCCTATGCGGATCAGAAAGTTCATTATAGATAGCGAAGAATATGGCAAGCCGCAGGAACTGCCCGGTATGTTTGGTACGGGCGGGCTATCAATCGATGGAAATGGCATTGTTTATATCAGTGATAGTGAGCGAAATATAGTCCACATATATAGTATCTCGGAAGGTTATCAAGGATACATACCAACATTCAGAGGAGTTTCAAGCATTGGCATAGACAATAATGGGAATTTAATGATAGGTAGATCCGGCGGATTCGATATTATCTCGCAAGAAGCAATATCGCAATTATTGGTCAGGGTGAATAACGGCACTTCGATGCTTAGCGCTAATCTGCCTTTTAAGGCTTTGCCTAATCCAAACCCTATTAATCCCAATGTAAGCTGTGGAACTATATGTGAGAATGGTCACGAAGGTTCTTATGCCGCTTTAGATGAGCAACTGCAAAGACAGTTTAACGAATTGAGAAATGTTTATAACAATCAAGTACCTTCGCAGGTTAAACAAGCCGTGTCAAGGCACTTCGGCATATCTGTGCGTGATAGAATAGCAGGCAGCGAAAAACTGACAGAAATTGAAACAGATTTAGCAAACGTTTTTTCAGGTTATTTGTCTCAAGAAGAATTCGTAATGTTGCAATCTATAAGGAATACAATAAAAGAGACCGATGCGTATAAGCGAGCGACTCAGAAAACCGGTAAAGAGATCGAGATATTTTTTACACGACCGGAAACGAGCACGGAACTATTCTGGCATGGCACCGATTATGCTGCCGGGCATTTCAATAAATTAGGCACACGGATCCATATCTCATTACCACTAGCAATTCGCGATGCACATGAAATGTTTTTATCGAGAAGCAGAGGGTTCGCTGTCCCTTATACGGTAGTCAGTGCGGCAGTGGCCCAGCATGAATTGACCCACATTACAGAAAATAAACATGATGGAGCCCTTGATAACATTATAAAAACCATTTCAGAAAGAGATATAAAAAGAGGGCAGATTAATAACCCATCAATTGCCACATTTGGCTTACCCAATGGCTCCAGATTAGAAATGGCAACCGTATCGGAATACAATAAACCTATTGAAGACATGGATAAGCTGCACCAGATTACCCGAGAGGGCGGCTGGCATAGCGTTGCCGTTTCCATAGATAGTTTACCCAAAGATTTGTTAGAATTATTCGCAGCGATTAAAGTCGATGCCGAAGGAAAAGTAAGTATGCTTGATGTATTAAAAATGAGTACCGATGAGATTATCTTTGCCCCGCATCTTAGCATGTATAATCAGGCAGGCGAAAAGATGATGTATTCGGTGGGAGAAATGATATTAAATCCTTTTGAGTTGTATGATCGTAGCATTCGCCCTGGGAAGCGGATACTTTTTGTAGGCACTTTAATACCAAGCGATGCTATACGGACAGGAGAGCAGATTCATGCACGGGATATTGTTGAAATATCTCACTATATTGCGCGAGCTATCGGCAGGCGCATTACACAACAGCTTGTTGCGGGAGGAATGATAGGTAATGATTATTTAAACAATAATAATTTGTTCGATAGAAACTCATGGGCAATGGAACGGCAGTTTTTGCTAGCATTTAGTCAAATATTGACTCAAAACAGGCCGGAACACAAAAAATTAATTGAGCGAATTACTCGAGGGCATAAAATTGATGATATAGTAAGGCTCAATTTACAAGGTCAATTTTTGAGCGAATCCGAGATGATGATAAGGAGTAATAACGGTGCTTTAGCAATACCATCAGATTATATGGATATTCCTCCGGACCTGATTCAGGCAATTGTGGCGGGTACAGGAGAAAAACTAGGGACCGGATGGGGTGCCGCGATGTCGCCGGCGACCGCCCTAACAATAGCAGCTACGTCTGCTACGTTTGACGCATCACGTCTTACCAAAGCGCTCACTGTCGATGATCTTAAGGCGTGGCTTGCTCAGCTAAAATCTGACGGAATCTCATTAAATAATGTAGTATTTCCCGATTCTTTAAAAGGCGAGGCGGCTGTTATAAATATAGGCGTTACCCAGCATGAATGGAACAATATCCCGAGTTCTTTATACGGTGTCAGCGCCGCAGGAAAGGCGTTTATAAAAAAACATAAACTCGGAGAGAATGTAACCATCAATTTCTTCGTTAATAATAAAGAAGGTGTATCGGAGATAGCAAAGAAAGCAGCAGACCTAATAAAAAGTAAAACTGTAAGAAAGGATCGGATAGTGACGTTCGCTTATACCGAACCGGCTGCGGACGGTACTCCGGTAGAGATAGCTGAGCTTAAAGATGCCAGCCTGGCGGTGGTATACATGAACGGAAAGGATGGCGAAGTTGCCACGCCTGTTCAAGGCTGTTTCCAGACAGCCGTCAAGATCTTTAATTTCGCATATTTGAAAGAAAAAGGCGCTACGGATGAACTTCCGGAAGCAGCGATGGAAATTTCACGAAGCATAACAGCTCTTACAGGCGTCGATGCCGCGCCTGAAAAGATGCAAGAACTTGCGAAGAAGATAGTAGAGCAGGGCATTGCTTCAGTTTTACTATTTGCTAAGCTTAGGCCTGTGGATGTCAACGCCATCGCCGACTTCCATAAGGCTGAAGCGGAAGTGCTTAGAGCTCTATAATATCACCGAATCAACAGCATATTGACATCCGCCTTTTTTGTGATATACTTATGATCGACAGTAAGGCACCCGACCGTCCGTTGAGGGGCGGTTTTTAGGGTAAGTCGCGTGTGGCGACTTTTAGTTGGGCATGCGTTGCATAAGTAGGACGCAGTGCCGCTAAAAGTCGCTTTTTTGTTTTATGGTACAAAAAACATAGGAGGAACGTGAGTTATGGAAAAAGATAGAAAGGATCAGATGAAGCAAGGGGACGTTATAGCTGAAGCGGAGGTCGTGTCGCAGAGACTGTCGATACCTGAGCTGGCGGGACAGTTGGAATCCGGGCATATCAATCCTGCCACCTTAAGTAAGAAGGTTTTGCGGGGATGTGCGTTATTTTTCAAAAGCATGAAGTATGAAAATGAGGATATCGCCGCGATATTGCACATTACGGTTCGATCGGTCGAGCGCTACCTTAAAAGAATTAAGGAGGAAAATGCATTAGTATTAGGTCCTGACTTCCAGAAGAACCTTGTGTCGAAGATCATGACAAGCTGGAGAGCGCGGGGCCAAAGATTATTAAGATTGTCATATGCGAAAGATATGTCAAGCTACGAAATGGCGCGAGTTATAAGCATGTGCCATCAAATTGATATGAGTGAAGTAGTTCTTCTCGAAAGACTTGGGTATTTAGGCCGGGAAAGAGGAGCGGCGGATATCTACGAAGCCGTAGAGACGAAGAAGCAGGAACAATTGAATCGGTATGGAGATATGATGGGGCGGTTGACCAAGGCACAGCGAAAACAAGTAAGCGTATTCATAGATAAGGAACACGAAGAGTCCGAGATGAGAGATGAGGCGTTTCGCGACAATCTCAGTAAAATGATTAAATGTTTTGACGAAGAAAATACGAAGAGGTATGGGGGTATTGATGATCAGGTATTCGATAATGGACGCCCCGAGACAGATAAACCCATAACTACTTGTACAACAAGCATTTATACAGATGCATGTATCAAAAAACCGACAGAAACGACAGTGACGGCTAAGAGCGATCAGTCTTCATAGTTACAAGCTCGTCTGGCCGTCTCCGGACTTATTTTTAGAGATCTGCCTATCGACTTGTAGTCCATCCCTAACATGTGCAATTGCTTTGCCTTACGAGCGAATATCTTGTATAATGAGGTAGTTTTATTGACAGGAATAACTATATTAGCGGTGATCTCGGACGCGGTTCGAATTGGTACGTACCGGGTCCGCCAGAATTTTTGCGGAGCAAAAATTCTGGCGAGACCTCGCCCACCAAAATTGCCAAGCAATTTTGGTGAGGCGGGTCCGCCTGAAGCGGGACTGTTACCCCTTTCAAAATATTGATATACGCCGGCAAGCACGGCATCTAACGTCCGCATTTTAATACCAAAAAATTACATTACTGTGACAATTTTGTCTTTTTAACATGATAAATTACTTATATTATGATCAGGACAAAAAAAGTATTACATAAGCTATTAGCTGCTTTTGTTTCAGCCGCTTTTTTTATTAATTCTACGGGAATTACGGATGTATCGGCGCTTGCGCCTCAGGCAGGGAGCAATTCTGTATACGGCCAGATGCGCCGTGTTATGGAAGAACGTTATGCCGAACATGAGGGCATAGACGAGATAATAGAAAAACTCAAAGGAAAAGCAAAAAACATAAACTCAATTTCCGGCCTTTACAACGACTTTGAAAAATGTGTAAAAGCAAGCGGAGTGCGGGATGCTATTAACCGGCTGAAATTGACGCTTTCGTCTACCGGCGGAAAGATACAGGTCATATTCGTAGGGAGCGAAGACGAGCTCCCCAGATATCTCAATAAACCGGTCTGGGGCCACGCAGGCAAATACGTGACAGTATTCGCGCTCGAAGAAGAAAACCTCACGGAGACCGGACGCAGAAAAATAATCGCGCGATTGTTCCACGAAATTAGAGCAAGGTCCGAAACTGCGAAGAAACTGTTCGAAAAAGAATATACCTTACAAAAACCTTCATTATCTGATCTGGATGATTTTCTGCTTTCGATCATGCTTATCTTCGAAGAAGATAACCGTATAATAGCGGACGATATCCTGCGTTACGGCAGAATTACGGATAAGAGACTCCGCGAAGAATTTGCGGCTCTCTTATTTGCGGTCCATCAGTCAAAGATCAACAGGGATTACGCCATGGCATTTAAGGCCCAATCCCTGTCGCGACATGAAGGTGAAATATCTCCTGGCGGCACAGGAACAGCTTCGCCGCATACCGATGTGCAGGCAGGTCGGGTTGATAATACAGCTTCGGAAGAGCCGGATAATAATGAGATAATAGGATCGCAAGATCATGCGATCGTTAAAAAGATATTTGGCGCGTACAGCGAAGAGAAAGCAGGTTTATTTAAAGCATTGGTTGCTCAGTTGGACGGCATAGGGTACGAAATAACGGATGTTGTCCATGTTTCGTCAAATAACGGAAAGGGAGATCATACCGATATTTTTGAGGCGCGCAGAGAAAATGATACATCGTCTCGTCTCGTTATTAAAGTCGACAAATATTGGCGTGATGACAGGCACGGTGAATATACGGAAGTAGTGAGCAGAAATCTTAAACAGCTGAACGCTCATAATAAACTGCAGTATTATTACGGCGGAGGCGTCGGGGTAAAGGTGTTTGAATTCGGCAATGTCAGGTTGAAGTATGAGGGGAAGCATAAGGTGCTTCACTATCAGGTGCAGGAATATATAGATGGCACTAGTATCGATGATTTTATCAGGATGCATAAGGACGATCCGGGATTGGATGAGATTATTATAAAGGCAGTTGTCGAATATGTGAGCTACATGCGGGAACTGTTCGCCAATGACGTTATTCATGCGGACGCGTTTCACGGTAATACGCTTATAAACTCCCAAGGGAGGTTGCGTGTTATTGATCCTGACGGCATTGCGTGCGTAGGCTCGGACACTGTAGACGATTTCTCTCTCTTGGACCTTATGCCGGTCTATGATCTTATTTCTTATATCGACGGTATTTATATGCGTGAAGGGCTTGTTTCTCTTGACCTTGCCGGTTCTTTGTCGGATTACATCAATGTTTTAAGCCGGTACAATTATGGGAGAGTAAAGCCGCATGATACGAAAGAAATAATCCTCTCGGTGACGGACGGCATAAAAGAAACACTTGAGAGCGAACTGGCTGAAATCAATATTTTGAAAGAAGAAAGGGGTCCTGCCATAGGGCCTATGATGGTGTCAATGGCGCTTATTATATGGTGGCCGGAGATCAAAAAAACTATTGTTCGGTTTTACGATAAGATCAAAAAGATCGTGTTACGCGAATATATTAAAAATTTGCGGACGGAAGAACAGAAAGAAAGGTCAGCCTTTGTCAGGAAGTTTATCGACGAAAATGTGAAGGCTGTTTACGACGAAAGAGCTGAAGAGGTCGACGTTGTTCATCACTACAAGCAATTCAGGGAGCTTAATGCCTATGCTCTTCGATTGGGCCATATGGTCGGCCCCGCGTTCGACATAGTCGGTGACATAATAGAACAGCATGAAAAACTTGTTTCACAAGGAATGCTGAAGCCCGGAGAAAAAATGAGGGTGCTTGACATAGTATGCGGGTTCGGATATTTCGCGAAACAGATGGCGAATTTGGAAGAACTTAAAAAATATGGGATAGAACTGGAGGTAACGGGCCTGGGATTAAAAAGATATCCCGAAGACTGGGTAGAATCGGACAACGTAAAATACGTCGAAGGTTATGCCGAAGATATGCCGAAAGAATGGGCGAATAAGTTCCACTATGCGGTGAGCGTGGCTATGCTGCGTTATTCTCCGGATCCTCTAAAAGTGCTCGAAGAAACTCACCGTGTTCTTGTCCCCGGAGGGAAAGCGGTCATAGACGCGATGGAAGTGGATGTTTCCGCGTTGCCTACATATTGGTCTTTACTTCTCACTCTTTCGTCTTACTCCGATAAACATAATATAGGCATCGAAGGCAACAGGATCGAGATCAATAAAAGCGGGGCACGCGAAGAAGGCCTTTTATTCCCGTTCAGGTTGAAAAAGGACATGCCTGTATACCAGATGTATGAGGAATGCGATATTCTGGACAGAGAGTTTTATTTCAAGGTACCGCCGGTAAAATTGATCTATTGTATCTATATGATCATGCGCAGTAATATTGTGAAATTCGCCGGGCCTCTTTTCGGGGAACTATTTTTCGGACGCAGAAACAGCGGTATGAATTTTGCTATAGGTATATTCGGCAGGTTATTCCGCGCGCCCGGCTATGCTGAGGGAGGAACCGGTGACGCCGTAGCGGACGAAGATAATAAAAAAGACGGTTTTTTGCTTTCAAACGCCGCAAAAAGAGTATGGGAAGATCAGGCGGTGAGGCTTATATTAGGAGTAACAGTAACGCCCGAAATACTTTTTGAGCTGGCGGATTACGCGGATTTTCTCGACAAACAAAAAAATATTGTCGGGTGGAACGCAGATTCAGCTTACGCAAGGTTGTGGGATATTATAAGGGATACAGTAATTGACACTAGCCGCGCGGAAAGGCCGGATCTCTGGGTTAAAGCGGGTGATGCCGTACTGCCTATGGTCGACAGGCGGGCGTTTTATTCCCGGATGAGAGACAAGGCCCAGATCGATAATTACGAAAATATCCGGCGAGCCGGAGAAAAAGCGGGTATGATCGCCGGAGATGATCCGGCTGTAGCTGAACTCGCCGCGCATATTTTTATGAC
>Ga0172375_10006389_pt1 | contig 16592 bp, 11 predicted proteins | sample LakKiv1m_FD_114537 | JGI IMG/M metagenome (GOLD analysis project Ga0172375, IMG submission 114537) | Freshwater microbial communities from Kabuno Bay, South-Kivu, Congo - kab_092012_11.1m | ecosystem: Environmental > Aquatic > Freshwater > Lake | place: Democratic Republic of the Congo...
GGACGCGGCGCCGGCATCCGCGGCCTCCATCGAGGCCGGGGAAAAGACGTGGATGGCGACCATCAGGCGAGCTTGATTCCGGCGCGGAATCCCGCGTGAGCGCCTTGCCGAACGCGGGCGCCTCTATCGCGCGGCTTCCGCGCGCGCCGCGAAAAAGGCGCTTCAGGGGCTGGGGCCCGCGGCGACGCCGCGGGCCCCAGCCCCCTTCATTTGGCCCTTCCCCACAATTCCGGGGCCTTCAGGAGCCCATCCAGTTCGCCCCAGGGCACGACGAAGGTGAAATCGCCGGCCACGTACGGCGCCAGCTCGTAGCGGTCATAATGGAACCCGACCCCGCTCCGGCAGAGGAAAAAGCTGGATGAGGCCCGAAGAGTCTCTTCGAAGAAGCCGTAGTCCGACAGGGTAACTCCTTTGCCGCCCGACGAGACCGCGAGCAGCCTCAAGGCCTCCTCCCTGAGCTTCCCCTCCAGCGCCTTTTCCCATCCGTCCACGAAGAGGTCCCCTGGCTCGAGGATCTCGCCGCTCGCGGCATCGATCGTCTCAAAAACCATCGTCGTGTTCCCATGCGCGCCGCCGTCGTAGACATAGCGCTCGGTGGCGATGGAATACAGGTTGGGGAAGGAAGGAATTATAAACTGTCTTTCCACGAAGACGCGGGATGGGTTGCCTGTTCCTGTTCCAGCCGCGGCGCGTCGATCCTCGCCGAACCTTTCCCAACGATCCCTGGCATAGTCAAGAATCCGGTTCCCCCGGCGCAGTTTATTGTCAACCAGCTCGCTAAAAGCGGTCGCGTTCCCGCCCAAAGCGTCGATATGGAAAAAGGAAGCGGCGAAATCCACGTTGCCGTCTTCGATCGAGATCGGTTTCAGCAAGGACCGAAACGGCGGGACCTTGCGGCCTTCGGAATCAATCATGCCAGCAAAGCTTTCAATATTGAAATCGCGCAACTTCCGCTCTTCAAAGGGAATGTCGCCTTCGAGGTTTTTGCCGCCTTCCAGATGAAGCGTCATGGTTCCCCAAGTACTCTTCGCCGGAAATACCATGCTCAAAGGCTGTTCCGAGGCAGACCGGAGATCGGCCTTGATTTCCCCACGCCTTCCTCGCTCCGCTTTTCCGCTGAAAAATCCGTAGACTCGCTTTCCGGGCCACTCAAAAAAACCCCAGGCGTCATTGCCTGAGCGAAGGAGTACAAGGGAGGCGCCGGTCGCCGCCGAGGCATAATAATCGAGCCTTCCCTTCTGCCTCGACAACCCGGATGAGATATCGATGCCCGACCTTATGACCATGATGGCAATAACCACCGGAAACACGATCGCGCATGCAACAAGAAGTCGGATCACCGTTTTCATTGTTGATGCTTTCGTTTTCATACCTTTTGCCTGCCCTCCACGGACCCGCGCGAAAAGAAATTCCAGCGTCCCGTCTCATAACAAAATCTGCCACTGATAGTGTTCATGCCCAATTTCCGTGATATAATAGTAGAGAGTCGGGAAACAACGTTGTTGTTTCCCATTCCACTCTGCCGATACTATATAGTGAAACAGCATTGCATTTCGGCAAATATCGGTGGACGATGATTGCTTTACGGTTTATCATGGGAAAGAATAATAATATAGCAGGAGGGTATCTATGCATAAAGGCAAGAAATCTCTTGTCATACTGATGGCAATTCTGATAATGGCGTTGGCATCATGTGCGACAGAGAAGCCGGCGCCTAAACCGGAACCACAGCCCGAAGTCACCACGACAACAACATTGCCGGCCCCGATACCAGAGCCGACCCCTGTCACGACGACTACCATTGCCGTGCCCGTAACGACTACCGTTGCCCAGCCATCGGTCACTGAAATAGAACTCCGCAATCTTTTTGGCCAAGCCAATGCGCTCAAAACGGAAGCGGACCAGTACGACATGGTCAGCGTCATGCCGGCGACCTACAACGCGACCGACGCGGATTTCAAGGCCGCGAAAGCCGCCTATGACGCGGCGATGGACGATGTGAGTTTCGATGGCGTAAAATCCTATCCCGTAAAAGAGAAGCTTGAGAATTCCATAGCCATGTGGGAATACCTTCTCGACCAGGGAATGCCGATCCGCGTCCAGGAAGAGAGCGACAAAGCCACCGACATGAAGTTCGCGGCCATGAGCGCCGAAGCTCCGGACTTCGCCGGCGACAGGTTCCAGGGGGCGGATGAGCTTTTCACCGAAGCCCAATCCCTGGCCGACGGCAAGGAGTATACGATGGCTATCCCGGCTTTCCAGCAAGCCGCGGCAGCCTATGATGTGGCAGCCGAAAAAGCCAAGGCTAACAAACTGCGCGAGAAGATATTCGCGAATGGCTATGCTAAGTACGCTGACAGCAACTTCCAGATCGCCGAGCAGAAATATAAAGCCGAGGAAAGTCTTTGGGCGAGCAGAAGCCTCGAAGACCTGAAAGCCGGCGCCGATTCCCTCAGGGAAGCTAACAGCTATTATGAATTCGTCATTTCCACAGGCGCGGAATACAAGTCCTTCGAGGGAAAGGACCGCGCGCTCCAAGCCCAGGACAAAGCTCTTTCCATCAAGGCCAATGTCAACGCCCCCGAAGAGTACAACTCAGCCAGCGATATTTTGAACGAAGCGCTGGGCAACCAGACGAACGGCAATTATGAAAGCGCCTCCCTCTGGTTCGAAGACGCGGCCAAAGCCTTCGATAGCGCTTACGATGCCTCGAAGACACTGCAATCCGCCGATGAGGACGCGATTGCCGCCGCCGAGACCGCCGTCAACGCCAGCGTCCAGAAGTACAAGGCATCGGGACTCGAGAACAACGTCTATCTCCCCGAGGCAACATCGTTCCTCGATAAGGCAAAGGCCCAGTACGTGGACAAGCTTTTCTCCGATTCGACCGTCAACGCCAATGAAGCGGCTAATTATGCCGGCCTCTCGGACAATTACGTCGATAGCGAATTGCAGAAAATAGCGGACGCCAAGGCGAAAGCCTTGCAGGAAGCGCAGGCTAAGCTTGCGGCCGACAAGGCCGCGGCGGACCCCGCGATGGCGGACGCGAGAACCCGCATGGCATGGGCTGAGAACAACAATATCAGCGCCGATTATCCGAAAGAATACAAGGACGCTTCCTCTTCCATGAAAGCTTCGGAAATCTCGTATTCGAACGAAAGGTACGTTCCCGCCAAGAGCCTTGCCGAGGACGTTTCGACCGTTTTATCCGATGGTTTCCAGGCCAAGGTGCTCGCTGACAGAAAGGCTATTGCGGATGAGAAAGCTCGCCAAGCCGAGCTTGCCGCGGCAAAAGCGGTCGCCCGCTCCAATGCCGACACCGCCATGACCGATGCCCAAAACCGAATGGCCTGGGCGAATGAAAACGGCATCAAGGCCGACTATCCTGAAGAGTATGCCGCCGCGTCCTCTGCCATGATCGGTTCATTTGTCGCATACGGCAACGAGGATTACGCAAACGCGACCGTGAAGGCCAATGAGGTTTCTTCCATTCTTTCCGATGATTTCCAGGGCAAGGTCGCGGCCGACAGGAAGGCGGCCCAGGATGCCGCCGCCCAGCTCCTGGCCGATAAAGCGGCCGCGGACCCCGCGATGGCGGACGCGAGAACCCGCATGGCGTGGGCTGAGAACAACAACATCGGCGCCGATTATCCGAAAGAATACAAGGACGCTTCCACGTCCATGAAGGCTTCCGAGATCGCGTACTCGAATAAAAGGTACGTTTCCGCGAAGGGCCTTGCCGAGGATGTGTCCGCCACCTTGTCCGACGACTTCCAGAGTAAAGTACTGGCCGACAGAGCCCCGAAGCCCGTGATCGTCGAGCCGGCCCCCGTCGTTGTTGAGCCCGCCCCCCAGCCCGTGGTCGTCGAGCCCGCGCCTGTCGTCGTCGAGCCGGCTCCTCAGCCTGCAGTGCAGCAGGGCCCGACCGCGGAAGAGCTGGCGGCGGCAGCCAAGGCCGCTGCTAAAGCAGCCGCTCAGGCCGATATCGACAAGGCTCAGAACAAATACGATTGGGCTATTTCGAAAAACGCCCAGAACAATTTCCCCGAGCTGCTCGCGAAGGGAAGCGCCGAGCTGGCTGGGGCGAAAACCGCTTTCTCCTCCGAAGACTTCGCCGGCGCATCCTCCAAAGCGCTCACTGCTTTCGCGACGCTCTCGGGCATCGGCGAATTCGCGCCGCTCCCCGCTGTCTACGTCGTTCGCCTTATCCCCGCGCGAAGAGACTGTCTGTGGAGAATCGCGGAGTATTCGTTCATCTACAATAACCCTCTCAAGTGGCCGGTCCTCTATGAGGCAAACAAGAAGACCTTCAAGGATCCGTCCAACCCCAACCTGATTTTCCCGAACCAGGTTCTCCAGATCCCGAGCATAAAGGGTGAAACCCGTTCCGGTACCTGGGATGCGAAAAAGACCTACAATCCGCTTCCGAAAAAGTAAGCGCCACCAATCTTGGGCGGCCGCCCCTGCGGCGCCCAAGTCGAGGCAAAGAAAAGGGCTGCCCGGTCGGGCAGCCCTTTTCTTTGCTGGATGATAATTTAAATCAGTGATTCTTCCCTATAAAAGCCTTTGAGAAGCTCGATCATCGCCCGATGGTCTTTCCCCTCAATCGTTTCGCGCATGGCATGCATTGAAAGCAGAGGGTGGCCAAGATCGACCGTCGGGGCGCCGAGCCGTGATGCCGATAGAGGACCTATTGTGGTTCCAGGCTGCATATCGGCCTTGGCCATGTATTTTTGCCACGACAACGAGGTCTTTTCACAGATGAGCGTAAAGAGCGATTCGGTTACGACATCGGTGGCATAGCGCTGGTTCACGTTCATCTTGACCGCGGGCCCCTTCCCGAGGAGGGGCGAGAATTTCTCATCGTACTTGTCGGGATAAGCGGGATTCCATGCCTGGGCAGCGTCTACCGAAAGACAGAGCGATCGAGCCCCCGCCCGATAAAAATCCTCGGCAAGCCCGTTCATGGCGATATTGAGCCGCGCCAGTACATCGCGCACGAAGCTGGAATTCGCGCCTTGGGCAGTCATCGAGCCAACTTCCTCGGCATCGAGGAAGCACGCTATCTGGGTTCGGGCCGTCGGCTTTGCCACGCTAAATGCCTCGAGGATGGCTTGGCAGCCAGCCAGATCATCGAGCCTCGGCGCGTTGATCAACTCACCTGCTGTATCACCGCCATCGTCATCCTTGGCATTCGCGAAAACAACGGCAGTTTGGCTATCGTAGAAAGAAAGATCCATGGCGAGGATGTCGGAGGCATTCAAGCCCAAATCGACGGAAATTTTCCGCTTGGTCCATTCCGGCACCTGGCTTGCTTCGGCGTCGACTCCAACGACGTCGACAAGGACAGGCAGATGCTGATGGGGATTGTACTCCATGCCCTTATTGATCTCGCGATTGAGATGGATGGGCAGGTTCGGGATGACACCGACGGCCCGGCCCGAGTTGTAGAGCAGTTCCTTGATTCCTTCGCCCGAACGCAGGATCACCCTGCCGGCGAGGGAGAGGGGCCTGTCCACCCAACCGGAAAGAATGGCGCCGCCGTAGACATCGACCGCGAGTCTCAACATTCCGCGGGCGGATTTCTCCGAATCGGGACGGATTTTCAAGCAAGGGCTGTCGGTGTGGGCTCCCGTCAGGGCATACCCCGATTCTCCCAGGGACTGGAAGCCTGGGCGGAAGGCAATCACGGCGGAAGATCCCCGCACAACGCAGTAGACGGCCCCCGGCTCGAGTTGCCACGCTTCCTTTTCATCAAGGACAACCGCCCCATGGGCGGAAAGATATGCCTTTATGTTGTCGGCGGCGTGGAAAGCGGTCGGTGACGCATCGATGAAATCACAGAGGCTTCGCGTCGTTCGTGTCATTGTCGGTATCTCCTTTGCGCTCAACGGCGGTCTCCGCCTCGCCAAAGAATGGATCCCGACCGAGGGACCTCAATTCGGCGGAGAAGGAGAACAGTTTGGTTTTCAGCTCGATGATATCGGCCTTGAGGGAATGATCGCCCAGCATCAGCTCCCTCTCCATCATCTGGCACGCGGCCTTGAGTCCGAGCTCGCGGTCGAAGGCGAGGTACTTGAGCCGCGAAAGGACGCAGAGATCGAGCGGCGAATAGACGCGCCGCCCGAACACGTCCTTTCGCGGCGCGAGGAAGGGTACTTCTTTTTCCCAGAACCGAAGCGTGGAAGCCGGCAGGCCGAGCATGGCTTCCACTTCACCCGTGCTGTAGCCTGTCATGATTTTTTTCGGGAATTCCAGTCTTTGCGCGAGGCCTTGAGGTCGAGCCTCACGGGAATCGAATCCAGGGAGAACTCTTCCCTGACCCTGTTCTTGAGGAAGGACAGATAGGAATCGGAGACAAGATCGGGCCGAGTGACAAAAAAGGAGAATTTCTGCGGATTGACGCTGGTCTGCACGGCGTAGCGCAGCTTGAATTTCGTCCGAAGGCCTATTGGCGGTGGCGTATTCTCGATCCAGACGGAAACCGCCTTGTTCAGTTTCGACGTTTCGATGCGCTTGTTCAGCTTCGAATACATCGTTATGACGGTGTTCATCAGCTTGTCCATGCCTGTGCCTTCCTTCGCGGAAATAGCCAGGATGGGCGCGTAGGCCATCTGTCCGAAAAACCAGCGGAGCTTGTCCTTGGAAGCCTCGAAGGCGTTCTTCATGTCAGGCATGAGATCCCACTTATTGAGAACGAAAATTACTCCGCGCCCCTCGTCCACGGCGAAGGCGACGATTTTCTTGTCTTGTTCGGTGAGCCCCTCCACAGCGTCGATCATGAGGAGGATAATGTCAGCCCTTGTGACAACGGAGATTGAGCGGGTAACCGAGTAATATTCGACGTTGTCCGTCACCTTTTTTTTGCGCCGTATGCCCGCCGTGTCGAGGATGACGATACCCCTTCCCTTCCACGTGAAGCGGCCTTCCACGATATCCCTCGTCGTGCCCGGGACCTCGCTCACGATGCTTTTCTCTTCGCCCAGAAGGAAGTTGAGAAGACTCGATTTGCCGGTATTGGGTTTCCCCATGATGGCGATCCGGATATCGGCACGCTCGACGTCGACCGTCTTGACGCCGGCAAAGTCAAGGTTCGCCCCTATCATCTCGACGAGTTCGTCGATGTTTCGGTTGTGTTCAGCCGAGATAAACAGCACTTTAGGGAAGCCCCACCTCATATGCGACCACACAAGGGCGTCCCTCTCGGGGCTGTCCGCCTTGTTGACGACAAGGACCAGACGCTTGCTCATCGGGCGCAGCAACTCGGCGAACTCCTCATCTTCAGGCGTGATCTCCGTGGCGTCCACGATGAAAAGGATGAGGTCGGCCTTAGCGATGAGGGACATCGTCCTCGCCACCACGAGGTCATCCAGGCCTTCCCTTTCCAGCTTGAATCCGCCGGTGTCGGCTATTCTGCACCTATGTCCGGAACCGGGAAAGACGAATTCCTCTTCAATCGGATCCCGCGTTACCCCCGGAGTGGGATCGGTGATGGATCGTCGTTTGTGGAGAAGTCGGTTGAAGAGCGTGGATTTGCCCACGTTCGGCCTTCCTACGAGAGCGACAAGGGGAAGGTTCTCATAGCGGACAAGTTTCTCCTCGTCGACGATGGTTTCTTCGCCGCGCTGTCCTTGGTCCTGGGCTGCCGCCATCGCCTTCTCGTCTTTTCCCGAGTTTTTTTTCATAGTCTTCCTATAGTTTGAATCGATTGGCGATAAAGGTCGTCACTTGTGTTGAACTCGTCATCTTCATGACAGCTTCGGCCACCTGCTCGGCTTCCTCGAGCTTGATCGACATCAGGAAGCTTTTCACTGCCGGAATGGATACGGCTGACATGGAAAGCTCGCGCAGCCCAAGCCCGATGAGCAGAATGGCGGCGGAAGGATCGGCACCCATCTCGCCACAGAGGCTCACCTCGATATTGGCCTGTTTCGCCGCGTCGATCGTCATTTTTATGAGCCGCAAGACGGCGGGGTCATAAGGGTCATGCAGATACGAGACTTTCTCGTTGCCTCGATCGACAGCCATCGTGTATTGCGTGAGATCATTCGTCCCTATCGAGAAAAAATCGGCGCTTCTCGATAGGATATCGGAACAGAGAGCCGCCGAGGGAACCTCGATCATGATGCCGGCCTTGATGCGTTTTGGAACCGCATAGCCGCGAGTCTTGCACTCCTCTTGGGCTTCCTCGAGTATGCCTCTCGCTTTGACGAGCTCCTCCACGGTGCTGATCATGGGAAACATGATACGGACATCGCCGAAAACGCTTGCCCGCAAAATGGCCCGAAGCTGTGTGCGAAAGATTTCCGTCTTGCTGAGGCAGAACCGTATCGCCCTCCAACCGAGAAGAGGATTTTTCTCGTCTTGCGCCCCCAGTTCGGGAAGGACCTTGTCACCGCCTATATCCAGCGTCCTGATGGTGACGGGCTTGCCGACCATCGTCTCCACAACCTTTTTGTAAGCCTTGAATTGGGCTTCTTCGCCCGGCACATGGCCGCCCAGGAAAAGGAATTCGGACCGAAAAAGCCCCACGCCATCGGCATTGTGCTCGACAACGGACTCGACTTCCTCGGGAACTTCAATATTCGCCTCGAGAAGAATTCGGACGCCATCCTTGGTCGCGGCGGCAATGTCGCGTATCCCGGCGAATTCCTTCTCCTTGATGATCCTGAGGTTTTGTGAAGCCTTTTCCTTCCTGAGCGCTTCCTCGTCCGGGTTCACGACGATGATTCCGCGATCCCCGTCGACGACCAGGGGAATCCCCATTTTGATATCGGATATGAAAGGGCCGATGCCGAGAACCGCCGGAATCTGGAAAGCCCTCGCGAGAATGGCCGCGTGACTCGTCCTTCCTCCGGCTTCAGTGGCGATGCCCTTGATTCTGCTGCGAGCCATGCCCACCATGTCGGAAGGGAGGAGGTCCTTCGCGATGACGATCACATCCCTGTCGATGTCGGCGAGGCTGAGTCTTTCGCGATGAAGCAGATGGCCAAGGATTCTGCGCACGACGTCGTGCACGTCGGAAACACGTTCCTGGAAGTACGGGTCCGCCGATGCGGAAAGTTGGTCGATCATCTCCTGCTCAATGGCGAAAACGATGCTTTCCACGTTGATGAGCAAACTTAATAGACTTCCCTTGACCTTCGACGCGACTTCCGGATCATCGAGCATCATGAAATGCGCATCAAAAATGGCGGCCTGTTCCTCTCCCGCTTCCTTGAGCGCTTTCGCGCGAAGAGAATTTACCTCTTCCTTCGCTTGTTCGACAGCCTCGGTGAATCGCTCGAATTCCGAATCGACGTCCTCGCTTGAAATGGAATAGGAGGGAATCGAGGAATTGTAATCGTCATAAAAAGGGAAAGCAGGCGCAAACGCCGTGCCGGGTGAGGCCGCTATGCCGCGCAATTCTCTCATATAGCCTGACTGTAGCAGAAATTCGACGCATCGTCAAATAAGCGGCGATGCATCCCTCGCTTTACTGGAGAACGTTGGCTGGATTTACGGTCTTTCCGTTCTTGTACACGGTGAAATGGACATGGGGGCCGGTGCTGTATCCCGTATTCCCTGAAAAGCCCACCCTGCCGCCGCGGGCCACATATTGTCCTTCCTGGACGGAAATCGAGGACATATGCGCGTACAAGGTTCTCCAGCCGCCGGAATGGCTGAGAATCACATATTTTCCCATGATCGGCGAATAGCCGGTTTCACTCACGGTGCCTTCCATGGCGGCGCCGATCGAGGTACCCATCGGCACGCCAATATCGAGGCCATTGTGAAAGGTGTTCCGCCCGGAGAAGGGGTCCCTTCTCCAAGAGTACCACGAGGTGATGACGCCGCGGACGGGCCAGCGGAATAGATCGCCGGAAATCTCCCTCAAGACCGCCGTCGGGAGCTTCGCGTCAGGAAGGAATAGCGTTTTGCCTCCGTCGAGTTCCTTCGTCAAGAGGCCGTTTGTTTCAATGAGCCTATCGGCGGAAATTTCATACTTTTGGGCGATCGAATCGACCGTATCGCCCGATTTCGCTTTGTAGATGATGCCAGACATGTTGGGAATCTTGAGCAGCTGGGAGGGGCGGAGGGATCGAGCCGATTGGATATTGTTGGCGCTCAGAATCGTATCCACTGAAATATCGAAGGAATTGGCGATATCCGAAATCGTATCGCCCTTTTGCACCGGGTAGACGGAGTAATACAAGCCTGAGTCTTCGGCTGTCGCTTCCGTCGCGGCGGCTTCCGGGCTTGTCCCGAACGAATCGATGCTGCCTTTCGCAAAGTTGGGCCCGGGCATGGGCCTGAAGCTGGAGCCGAGAAGGGTTATCAAACAGACAACGATATAGATCGTGCGGCGAAGTGAAGGCCCGCTGGCCAAAATAAGTAAAATTTCGTTGTTGGCGCGTCTCGGTCTTCCCCTCACTCTACACTCCGCACAGACAAAAGATGGAGGTAGTATACTGGCAGTTCGGCCTGGACGCAATAACTTTTTTGCTTCGTTTTTTGCCCGTCTTTTGTCTTGTATTCATAGTGCCGGTCGCGCTATTGTCCTTAGTATGAGAAGCAAAAAATTTCTCGCCATCGCAGCTTTTTCGCTTTTTCTGCTGAGCGGGATAGCTGCCTTCGAGATCGGATCGCCTTCCATCTCGATAAGCTCGGAGGCTGTCTCCAGTCCCGGTCTCGCCCTTGTCACCATTTACGCCATACCCAGCGATACCCGGATCATCGTCGATGGGGGCATGATCGGATATTCCAGCTGGAGTGGCACGCTGACGCCTGGCCATCACTTGATTTCAGCCTCGGCGGCCGACCATTACGCCGCCCAGTTCCCTTTCGTCGTGCAGGAAAACGTGAAATATACCATAACCATAAAGCTTGAGCCGCATACGGGATTCCTGGCGATAGAAGTGACACCGGCGGACGCATCCGTCTCAGTGGATGGAACCAGAGTCTACGGCAACTTTATCGAACTTCCCGTCGGCCATCATTCACTCGTCGTGAAGAAATTCGGCTTCAACGAAGAGAAGGCACCTTTATTCATATTTTGGCATAGAACCTCGACGCTGAGCATAGGACTCAGTCCTTCCGTCTTCGAGATAAATTCCCTCAGGCTGAAACCAGAAAGCTTCAACCCTTCGAACAAAGGCATCTACAATCGCGCGGCATTGTCGTTTTCGGTGACCGCCCCAGGCTATGGCACCATCGTGATCGTGGATGATAAAGGCCGAACGGTATACAGCGAGGAATTGCCGGTTTTCACGACATGGTCGCAACATTTCATATGGAGAGGTACGGACGCGAAGGGAGCCCGTGTGGCGGATGGCGAATATGATCTGAAATTGTCGCTCTGGCCTGTCCTCCAGAACGAGGGACAGGGCGCGCAGGGGTCGGATTCCGCCGCACCTGGCCCGAGCCCGACTTTGGCGACAAAATCGGGGAGTGGGGTTGAGCCTGCCGTCGCCTATTCGACGAAGGTGAAGGTCGATTCATCGCTGCGCATCGTTCCCTCGGGCAGTTCGGCCGCAAGGCCTGGCTTGCTCTATTTCGCAAACCCCGCCGTGAGCGAGCTTTTGCCCGGAAGCGTGGAGCTGGTGGGAGGGTTCCCTTCGGGCGCCTCACTTTCCTTGGGCTTCAGGATTGGGGATTCGACGATGCTCGCGGTTGAAGGTGTCTATGACACCGCTCCCGGCGGCGCCGTGGCGGGCAGCATTCTCAGGAATATAGTGAAGTCGTCGGCTTTCGACATCGCCCTTTTTGGCCGCCTGGCCTGGAGCAGCGCGATTGCCCCGACATACCCCGGCTCCGCTTCCGAGGCTGAACTCGCTCTTCCCCTTGCCCTTGCGATGGGGGATTTGCGTATCGGCATGACTCCCGGCATTATCTACGACCTGAGGAATGAGACTCTAGCTCCGCGCGCAAGCGCGGGAGTCTGGTATGAAAATCCGGGCTTGAGCGCGGGATTCTCGGCTCAGGGAACCTTCGGGACGGCGGCTTTTATGAGCTCAGGAAACCCCCTCCTCGCCGCGGTCGAGGCGAGGATGCTCTTTGACAGGCTGCCCTTCACGTTCCTGTTCAGGCTTTCGGGCGCCTTCGAACCCGAACTGACGAAACCCGCGGCGAGTTTCGGCTTCGGCCTGGCGTGGTGAGAGTAGCTGGAAAGGGAAAACACAATGGGAAAATCGACGAACTCCCCGCGCGTCAGCCTCGTTTTGTGCGCTGAATACAGTCCGGCCTCCCTGGATGAGGCAATCGCGCAGGCCGCTGAATTTGCCCTTTTCCCCGATATTTCCGGAAAGAGAATCCTCGTAAAGCCAAACCTTCTCAAGGCCGCAAGGGTGGACAAAGCGGTGACGACAAATCCCGAATTCCTGTCCGCCGTCCTCCGCTTTCTCTGGAAGCGGGGAGCGAAGCGCATCGTGGTAGGCGATTCACCCGCCTACCAGAGCGGCGTATCGGCAGCGAAGACCGCAGGCTTATATGGCGCGGCGATCGCGAGCGGGGCGGAATGGACGGATTTCGCTCCAGGCAAGCCGCGTTCGGTGCCCGAGGCAAAACTCGTGAAAAGCTTCACGCTCGCATCGGCTCTGGATGAGTGCGATTTCGTCGTCAACCTCCCGAAGCTCAAGACTCACCGGCTCATGAACTATACGGGGGCGATAAAAAATCTTTTCGGCCTCATCCCCGATTTGGGGAAGAGTGGCATGCATTTGCGATTCGCCGACAAAGACAAATTCGGCACGATGCTCGTCGATCTTGGTCTCTCGATACCCAATTGCTTCAACTTTATGGACGGAATCGTCGCCATGGAGGGTGAAGGCCCCGGCGATGGCGATCCCTTCCAGCTTGGACTCGTCCTCGCATCTGGCGACGCGGCGGCGCTGGACTGGACGGCGGCGCTCTGCATAGGCTACGACCCGCTTCGGATCCCCTACCTCGTGGATGCCCTCAGACGGAGGGGGAGGAACCCCGCCGCGCCGGATATCGACATCGGGCCGGGCCGCGTCGCCGACGTTGCCGCGCAAGGCTTCAAGTTGCTGCCCTATGAAGGGCCAGCATCCACGGCCATCGCCGCGATGCCCGCCTTCGCCCGTCCCTTCATCAAGCGAATCATCGCGGACAGACCGATCTTCCATCCGGCCCTGTGTATCGGCTGTTCCGCCTGCGTCAAAATATGCCCCGCGGCAGCCCTGGAACTCAGCAGGAACCGGCAGGGACAGCATCAGATCCGCATCGACGACGCGGCCTGCATAACCTGCTTCTGCTGTCATGAGATTTGTCCGGCCCATGCCATTTCGATCGGAAAAGTTCTTTCCAGAAAATCGAGGGAGAAAAAACGCCTATGAGTCAGGCCGATTTGATCCGGTATCTCGATTTCGCCGACAAGGATGCCTATACGAAACTCGATCTTCCCACCCCTGAAAGGCGCGCGGGGAGGCTCTTCATCGATGCCGCCGGCTTGGCGGAGCTTTCGCGCAAGGCCTTTTCGGAAATTGCCTTCAAGTTCCCCCGCGGGCATCTGGAACGATTGGCTCGCGTTCTCGGCGACCCCGAAGCCTCGGCCAATGAAAAATTCGTGGCGGAAACTCTTCTGAGAAATGCCGTCATTGCCGCCGAAGGCCTGCTACCGACCTGCCAGGACACAGGCACAGCCCTCATCTATGGATGGAAAGGCTCAAAGATATCGATCAGGTCGGCCGATGGGGCGAATGACGCGGACGATGCCGCTTTGCTCGCCAAAGGCGCCGAGGAAGCCTATTCGGAAAAGCGCCTCAGAAAATCCCAGCTGGGCCCGGAGACCATCCTCACCGAGAAAAACACGAAGGACAACCTGCCTGCCATGGTGGATCTTCGCGTCGTTCCCGGCTCCGAATACAGATTCCTCTTTGCAGCCAAGGGCGGCGGCTCGACGAGCCGCACAAGTCTCACCATGGAAAGCCCGGCGATTCTGCGCAAGGAAACCCTCGAAACGACCCTTGCCTCGCGGATCAAGGCGCTCGGGGCATCGGGCTGCCCGCCGTATACCATAGCGATCGTTCTCGGCGGATCCACTCCCTCGCAGACACTCTATGCGCTCGAACTCGCCGCCTATGGCCTCCTGGATACGGTTCCCGGGAGCGCCGAAGAGCCGGGAGCGCCATTGCGCAGCGCGGAATGGGAAGCGAAGGCCGCCGCGATCGCCGAGGGCACCGGTATCGGCGCACAATGGGGCGGCAAATACTTGGCCCTGGAAACGAGATTCATGCGCCTTTCGCGCCACGCGGCAACCCTGCCGCTGGCGATCGGCGTCTCCTGCTCGGCCCATAGGAAGGCGCGGGCGATCGTGGATGAAAGCGGCTGGTATCTGGAAAAAATGGAAAACGATCCTGGCAGGCTCGTCCCGGGATCAAGCCCCCTTATTCCGGGCGCCGTCGAGATCGACGTGGACGTTCCGGCTTCCGCATGGCTCGAGGCTTTGCGAAAACTGCCGGCGGGCACGCGCGTCTCCCTGTCCGGAACGGTGACCGTGGCGAGGGACGCCGCTCACGCGCGGATCGCCGCCGCGATGCGCGATGGCAAGGCGGTCCCCGCGTATTTCACCGAACATCCGATATTCTACGCTGGCCCCACCGACCCTGCCCCCGGCCAGGCGACCGGTTCCTTCGGACCAACAACAGCCTCCAGGATGGATAGCTACCTCGAACCTTTCATGAAGCAGGGAGCTTCCCTCGTAACCATCGCCAAAGGCGGAAGAGGGAAGGAGGCGGCCGCGGCCATCGCCGCGGCGGGTGGCGTCTATCTAGCCTGCATCGGCGGAGCCGCCGCCATCACCGCTAGGGAGAATGTGCTCGAAAGCAGGGTCATCGACCATGCCGATCTCGGCATGGAGGCGGTACGGCTGGTACGGCTGAAAAACCTCCCCGCCCTCGTCATCATTGACGCTCGAGGCTCAAACTTCTATTCTTGATTCGATATGACAGTCTCGGGAAAGCCAGGGCAAACAGGCATCAGATTTGGCGCGAATTATTTCCTTTTCTTCGCGATATATGGGATTTCGGGGCCTTATCTCCAGATAATCCTGCGGAGAATCGGCTACAGTCCCGCCGCGGTTGGCCTTTTGCTGGCCTGCTTCGAATTGATAGGCATCGCCGGCCCCATTTTCCTTGCCAGAAAAGCCGACGCGCTCGGCCGTTTCAACCCCTTCCTTCTCGCGTCCAGCGCGGCTATCCTGCTTGGGTTGACGCTTCTCGTGACTGTCAAATCGCCGGCAGCGACCATCATTAGCCTCGGCCTAATTTCCCTCGGGTTGAAGACGCCAGTTCCCGTCCTGGACACATCGGCCCTTAAAGCCATAGACGCCGATCGACTGCAGGGACGAAACGTGCCCAATTATGGGGTAATACGCGCGGTCGGATCGATAGGCTTCGTCCTTGTCACGATAGCGGTCCAGAACATCCCCGGCTTCGACACGAGCCCGCCGGCGGTGATGGCGATCGCCATGGGAAGCCTGACCTTGGGCTTTCTCGCTGGCCTTGCATGGCTTCCCGAGATGGGGCACGGAATCCGATCGGCAAAAAAGGCTTCCCGCAACTTTTCCTGGATCGATTCCGCCTTTATCGCGGGACTGGCTGTCATCTCTCTCGGGCGACTGGCCATGGCTCCGATAGGTTCCTTCTTTTCGCTCTATCTCGTCGAATCGCTCGATTGGCACGCGATTGGAGCCATGTCAGCCTTGGGCGCGAGCGTCGAGATCCCGATGCTGATGATCACCTGGAGGTTTATGAGGAAACGAAGCCCGATGCAGCTGATAAGCGTCGCTTCGGCCGCCATCGTGGCGAGGTTGCTGGTCTACGCTCTTTTCCCTACCCGCGTTGGAGTCGTTTTCGGCCAACTCTTGCACTCGCTCTGCTATGGACTCTTCCAGCCAGCGGCGGTGGCCTTCATAAGCCTAAAGACACCCCCGGAAGAGCGGACCACGGGCATGGCGCTGCTCCTTGGTTTCGGGATGGGGCTGCCCGCTGTCCTGGGAAGCGCCTTGGGCGGACTTGTCGTGGAAGCCTTGGGCTATCGCTGGCTATTCGCCGTCTTCAGCGTCTTTGCCGTCGCCAGCGTCGTTCTCTATCGCGCAAACGAACGAGCCCTCAAATCCGTTCGCTGAATCGTTCCGCTTAAAAGACCGAGATACCGTTTTTCCTCATGCATTTCTCGGCGAGAAAAAGCGCCGTGGCCATCAGCGCGTGGCTGAGTTCTCCCTCGCCCATTCCATCCCTGACCTCGCGAACAGGGACAAGAATGGCGTCCACGACTTCCTGCTCGTCAAGATTTCGCTCGACGGCGGGAAAAGGATCGAGTGCCAGAAAAACGTTGAAGTGGTTCGATTGGATGGCGGGATTCGGGAAGACCGTGCCGGCGTGATAGAGGGCGGTTGGGACCCATCCGGTTTCCTCGGCCAATTCCCGCGCGGCCGCCTCTTCGGGCGTCTCCCCCGGTTCGATCACCCCGCCGGGAAATTCCAGGCTTGATGTGTCAGCGCCATGGCGATACTGACGCACCATCAGGAACTGCGCATGCTCGCCCTTCCTGACGAGAGGAACGACGACAGCCCAGTCCCTCGCCTCGAGCAC
>Ga0172375_10006390_pt1 | contig 16591 bp, 14 predicted proteins | sample LakKiv1m_FD_114537 | JGI IMG/M metagenome (GOLD analysis project Ga0172375, IMG submission 114537) | Freshwater microbial communities from Kabuno Bay, South-Kivu, Congo - kab_092012_11.1m | ecosystem: Environmental > Aquatic > Freshwater > Lake | place: Democratic Republic of the Congo...
AATTGTAATGCCGCTGTAACCTTGGGCATCGCTACGCTGGCCAAAATAGCGATAATGATGATAACGATAATGACTTCAAGAAGCGTGAAACCGGACTTGTTACGTGTGATCATGCGACCCTCCTTGTTTGTTTGCATTATTTAACCTAACCTTACTTTACCAAAAATCTTTCAAACAACAAACATTTTTTTATTTTTTATCCCCCCATACCTCCTGACGCTAGATTGAAAATTGGTAAAAACATCGCCAGGACCATGGTTCCGATCGTTACACCCATAAAAATTAAAATGATAGGTTCAAACATGGTGGCGAAACGGTGGGTGAAAGTTTGGAGCTCGCGTTGGTAGTACTCCGCGATGTGATTAAGCATCTTTCCCAGTTCGCCTGTTTCTTCACCGATGGCGATCATCTGGGTTGCCATAGCAGGAAAGAAATGGGATTTGGCCATTTCCTCAGAGATAAGCTTACCTTCTCTGACCCTGCCTTTGACTTGCGCTATAATCCCTTCGCAGATCTTGTTATCTATCAGTCGTTCAATGATGTCCAGCGCATAAAGAATTGGCACACCACTTTCGACTAAAATGGACATCTGCGAAGCAAATTTCTCCACAACAGCCGTTTTTACCATGTCGCCAGCAACAGGTAGCTTAAACACCAAGCTTTCAAATTGCAAGCGCCCAATGGGTGTTTCTACATATTTTCTTGCCACTACAAATATAGCACATATGCTGCCGAATATCAGAAGAAATTTTGCCTTCATAAAAGAAAAGAGGTTCAGCATGTTGGCGGTAAGGGGCGGAAGTGTGGCGTTCATTGATTCGTACATCTGTTGAAATTTAGGTCCGATAAAGAGGGCGAAAATGAGAATGGCAGAAAAAGATACGCCCAAAAGGATCCCGGGATAGATCATCGCGGAGACGATCGCGCTTCGAAAAGCTTCGGCACGTTCAACATAAAAAGCCAGCTTACTTAAGACAAGCGGCATGGTCCCTGAGGCTTCCCCGACTTCGATCAGGCTGACCCATAAAGAATCGAAAGCTTTCGGATGACGGCTTAGCGCAACGCTAAAAGAAATACCTTGCTCAACGTCATTGCGGATCTTTGTGAGGATTTTATAGAAGTTTTCGCTTTCTGTTTGTTCAACGATAACATTAAGACTGCGCAATAGATTTACGCCGGATTCAAGCATGGTTGCGAGCTGACGCGCGAAAAGAAGCCTATCTTGAATACCGATACCTCTGCGGGCAAATTTTCTGTTCGATTTGATCTTTATCTCTGGGTCGTTACTGCGCGCTTGGCCGGAAACAACTTCCTCAACCGCAAGAATAAAGTATCCTTGCTGCTGGAGTTGACCGATCAGGATCTCCTTGTTAACAGCGGTCGCGGATTCTTTGATTGTTTTTCCGGAAGAATTTTTTACCGTATAGTTAAAATTTGGCATAATAGGTCCGTTATAAAAGAGTGACGGTTAATATTTCATCAATGCTCGTGAGGCCTTCCTCAACTTTTTTAAGCCCGGTTTCAAAAAGCGTTAGCATGCCATTCTTACGTGCTGCTTCTTTGATGTCGGTATAGAGGCCGTTTTTTGCGATCATGGAGCGAATTTCATCGTCGACAAAAAGGACTTCGCCCAGGGCCAAGCGCCCTTTGTACCCGGTATGGTTGCATTTTTCACACCCCTTGGGGCGGTAAATGAGCTCACAGCGTAGGCCAAATTTTGCGCGCTGGTCTGCGGATGGCTCGTAGGCTTCTTTGCAGCTTGTACAAAGCTTGCGCGCTAAGCGCTGCGCAATGATAACATTTAATGACGGTGTTAATAAGTAAGACGGGATGCCAATATCCAAAAGACGCGTGATCGCCGAAGCGGAGTCGTTGGTGTGAAGCGTGCTTAAAACAAGATGGCCTGTTAGGGCCGCGCGAATACATATTTGTGCTGTTTCAAGGTCTCTGACCTCGCCGACCATGATAATATCCGGGTCTTGTCGCAAAAAAGACCGCAAGGCTGCTGCAAAAGTGAGGCCGATGTCGGGTTTAACATGGATTTGATTGACACCTTCAAGTTTGTATTCGACGGGATCTTCCGCGGTCATAATGTTCTTTGTTGAATCGATGATCTCTTTTAGCGCAGAATAAAGTGTTGTTGATTTTCCGCTTCCTGTTGGACCTGTGACAAAACACAACCCATAAGGGGCCTTGATGCCTTTGCGGATAAGTTCAATTTGCTTGGCGTCGAAACCGAGAGTCGACAGGTCAAGGTTAACAGCGCCCTGATCGAGAATACGCAAAACAACCTTTTCTCCCCAGATCGTTGGTATGGTTGAGACGCGAAGGTCCACCGTTCTATCTTCGAGCTTAGCGGCAATAGCGCCATCCTGCGGCAAGCGTTTTTCCGCAATATCCAGCTTCGCGAGGATTTTAATTCTCGATACAATGGGCAAAAGAAGATGCCGTGCCGGAGGAGGAATTTCGTAAAGCGATCCGTCAATGCGATAGCGGACGGAAATCTTTTCTTTGTAAGATTCGATATGGATATCACTAGCACGCTGATCGATCGCTTGGCGGATGATCAAGTCGACAAGTTTAACAACGGGCGCTTCTCCCGCGCGTTCAATGAGCTTATCAATACTGAGCTCAGCTTCTTCCCCTTCTTTTCGATCGCTAATGATGTGTTCTTTGGGTGTTACTTCGTAGGAATCCTGGACAGCCTCAGATAGGGATGACTGGCCGCCCTTGGAGTAGCATTCTTCAATGGCGCGGGCAATATCTTTTTTTGTCGCAAGGACAAGGTTAAGATCGTGCCCGGTGATCTTGCGCATATTGTCGATCAGGAGAAGGTCTAGAGGGTCAAAAAGCGCACATGTCAGAGAATTGCTGTTAAGTGATAAAGGTAAGACATAATTTTTTTGTGCAAAATCCCGAGGGATGAGCTTAAGAAGGTCAGGATTTTGGGGTTTCAGAAGGCCTGAATCATGAGAGACATACGGGATGTTCAGCTGTTTGGCGAGAGCGACAACAATGTCGATCTCTTTAATGAAGCCAAGCTGGACAAGCACTTCGCCAACCCGGCCATGTTGTTTTTTCTGAGCTTCGATGGCCTGGTTGAGCTGTACCGGTGAGATGATCCCCTGTTGAATGAGTATTTCGCCAAGACGTAAGCGTGTCATTTTTTTCGCTGCTGTTCGGTGATAAGAAGTGCTTTTTCGATTTCGTGCCGCTTTGCATTCGGATAATCTTGCTCACGTGTTTTAAGATCAGTGGAAAGGGCTTCCGGCGCGACGTAATTTTTATCAGCAACAATTTTTGGTGTTATAAAGATGATGAGCTCGCGCTCTTCAACACTTTTATTTTTATGGCGAAACGCGCCACCGACAAGAGGAAGATCGCCCAAGAGCGGAAGCTTGGTGATCGTGTCCGCCGTGACGGTCTTTTTAAGCCCTCCAATGTAGATCGTCTCGTTGTTCTTTATGCGTAAAAGTGTGTTGCTCCCGCGAATTTCTGGGTCGCGAAATGTCGAGGTTCCAAAAGTTGCCCCTGCGCGCGCTTCAGCCACAAGAGGAACCACAGCCATAGTGATCTCGCCTGTTTGTTCGTTGACTTGAGGCGTGACGGTCAAAAAGACACCCGTTGCCGCACGCTCTGCTTCAACGCTTTGCGTGGTAATACCTTCCGAGCCGCCGGTTGTTGTCTTGATGCCGATGGCTTCATTGGTCGTGATGGCAATTTTGGCGGTTTGATTATTGAGAGTAAGAATTTTTGGAGTTGCCAAGGTCTTTGTGTCGGTTTGCGTCTTGAGGAATTGCAAGATAGCTGTCATGCCTGAGGCGTCAATGGTCCCCGCGGTATAACGATCAACAGGGTCAATAACACCTTGTCCGGTGCTAAGAAGCTTATTTTCATCCCAGGGGTAAAATGTTTCTCGCGTAGCCCCAGTAAAAGATAATAGGGTTGATCCGTATTTGATCCCGAGAAGATCTGAGGTGCGCTTGGAGATGTCGATCATTTCGACTTCGATAAGGACTTGCGGAGCGGGAGCGTCAAGCTTTGCGATCGTTCTTTCAATGATAGGAAATTGACTTGGGATATCCGTTATGATAAGGCTATTTGTGCGTGGGTCTTCTAGGATCTTTCCATCTGCGGTCAGGATATTTTTAATGATGGCAGCGATACCTTCAAGATCGTCTCCTTCTCCTGAAGATCCTTCAGAGGTTGATGAGCTTGATGAACTCGAAGAACTCGAAGAACTCGAGGAGTCGGAAGATCCATCCTCTGTGTCCGTTGTGCTGTATTCTCTGTTTGTCGTTATTTGTGAAGTTTGGACAGTGGCGTTCTTGAGGGCATAGACACGCGTCAGGAGTTCTTTTTCTGGACGAGAAATCTTTTTAACGACAAAAATATCGCTTCCTGGCTCAACCTCATACATTAGACTGTTTGCGCTCAGGATGCGTTCAAGAGCTTCTTCAACAGGAACATTTTCGAAGAATAGCGTAACTTTTGCTGAGGCAATATCTGCGGCTGCGATAAAATTCATCCCTGACTGCTGAGAAAATATTTTTAGGACACTGCGTAAATCAGCATCTTTAAAATCCATGGAGATCTTTTTTGAGTATTCAGGATAGACAAATTGATGAAATTGAGATACTTCAGCCGAGCTCATGGCTGTTGACAACAAAAAGAATCCTGCCAGAAAAAAATTTCTCATAAGAAATCTCATTGTTTTTATTTCCATCAGGGGGCTCTCCTTAGATCGCTTGTGTTGTCGATTGTTCGATCTTGATTGTAAATAGCTTGTTTGAAAAAATAACATCAACACCATTTTGGTGAATATCAACAACTTTCGAATTTTCAATCGTATCGCCAATGCTAACGACGCGATCGTTAATGATGGCTTGAGGCTTATCCGTTCCCCAAATAACACCATTAATAACAAGGCTTGGCGCTTTTTGCTCAGGTTCAACGACCGGTTCCTGCGGCTGTACTATAGGCAAAGGTTGTGGTAATACAGGAACAGGCTGTTCTATATCTATCTTAGTTGGTTCTGGTAGTTTTTCAATGATTTCTTCAACTTTTGGAAGCCATGATGCAAAAGGATTTCGCAGGTCGCCAAAACGGTCCAGAAGCTCATCAGATGCCAACTCTGCCTGAGCGCTGGTGACGCTAAAACATAGGGCGAAACATAGCAATATGATCAACGTTCTTTTCATTCTTTCACCTTGATTGAGCTAATGGATGCCTCCCATTGTAAGATGTCATCATTTGTTTTCTTTGCGACTCCGCGCATATCGTAACGATAAGCCGTGGCGGCTGAGTTTTTCCAAGAATTGATCTGAAGATTTATCTTGCTTTTTTCAATGGCGCGGAGGGTTTGTAACATTTCTTCGAAGGAGGATTCAAAAACAAAGTCAACGGTTTGGATCGTATAGTTTTCTTCTTCTGTTGCGTCCTTAGGGTTATAAAAAAGGACCTTGACGCCATAGCTTTCCGCAAGGCCAACAACAGCCTTAATGACTTCCGTCTCAGTCTGGAAGCCGTTCGGTGTATTCTGCTGGAAAGTAGCATACTCTTTTTGCTTTGCTTCAAGCGCTAAGGCGGTCTTTTGTTTTTCTTCAAGTTGGGTTAATTCAGTTTGCGACGAATTCTTTTTTCCGTTGGCAGAGACGACAATGTAGCGAACCGCAAAGAAGGTTGCTAGGATCAAGATAGTGCTAATGAGGATATCCCGGCGCTTGGAGACAACCGTCAGCACAGAAGCCGCATCAATCTTGCTGATGTCAATGCTGCTTAGGGATTGTAGTATTTTCTGGATGTCAATCATTGGTATTGTCCATTTCTATGGAGATCTGAAAATATGTTACAGGAAACCCCTCATACTCTTCTTTTTTTACTTGGCCGAGATTAATTGTTCTGCGATGTTTTGTTAAAAAAGCATTCTTTTTAAGCCTTCCAAAGAAATTTTCAACAAGGGTGATCTGTTGATTGAGTAGCGCGTGGTATGAGTAGCCGCTGATCTTAATGATCAGAACAGGTTCAATTTTCCCTTCTGTTGATTGAGAACGAGTATTTTGTTTGAGTTCGCCAGAGGCAATACTGAAGTCTGTCAGCCAGACGCCATCAACAAGAGATTGTGAAATGTTTTCGACAAAAGAACTGATATTGCTGTTAAATTTGAGCTGCGCACAATTGTTCATTTTTTTGGCGATATCATTGATAGATTGATTGAGCTGATCGGCTGTTGATGCTTTGTATTTCTGCTCAAAAGCGCGCAACTCTGAAAGGCGTTTTTCTTGAGGGAACGCCTGAAGGCCGGTCCCGACAACAGAAAGCCCTACGAGCCCAGCACAAATTGCTGCAATCATGGTCGTCAGTTTATAATTGGGCGGTTGATTTAAGAGATCTTGAACGCTCATGCTTGAGGCGGAGCGTGATACTTTTCCGCGGCGTGATTTCGCAAGGTTCAGGTCAAAATTAAGAGAAAGAGCTCCCGCAAAGCTTGTTCCGATAGCGTTGGCAAGATTTTGATGTAATTCGTTGTCGTATGGAAAAAGGTTGTTGATGTCAATTGAGACCGTTTCAAATCCAAGGTCTGTTTTGATGCCCTGCGAGATCTCTCGAGAGTTTTCAGGGGCAAAGACAAAGATCTGATCGATCGGTTTTTCGCGGCCGATCATTTTTGCTTGACGCGAGTAGAACTCAAGAGAAAGGCGGATTTCGTTTAGCAGGCGTCCGAGCATCGCCTTGAAATCCCTATCAGCTAGATCTGTGTTCGATGAAAATAAATTAAAATCACGGATAAATTGAGGAACTTGTCCATCGGCAATGAGAATGGACCCGTAAATTTCTCTAATTTGGATAATGGCGATCGTTGGTGATGGCTTAAGAAGTTTTTTGATCGCAAGGATCCTTAGCAAGCTTAAAGCAGAGGGTTCTGCGGATAAGATCTGCAACCCAGCATCTTCTATCACCTTGCAGTAGCGCTCTAAAGTGTTTTTACGGATGGCGATAAAAAGGATCTGGATCTTTTTTGTGTCTTTGTCAGTAAAAGGAACCGCGTGGTAACTAAAGAAAAGCTCATCCATTTTAAAAGGAATATAGCGTGGCGCTTCAAACATAACAGCATTCTCGATTTCCGAGGGATTCATCGCCGGCAAGGTAAATGATCGGAATATGATATCTCGAACTGGTATCGAGAGATGGACTTTTTGTTTGCTGATCTGTTTATCGCGGATGAGTCTTTGAAGTGCTGCGACAAGGTGAAGATTTTCGGATTCAGCTGCTTCCTTGGCGCCTTGAGGCTGTCCAAGAAGCTCTAAGGATTGCCGAGGAATAGCGCCAGCAAAAATAAGCTGGTCACGTTGCGTTTCCGCGATCGAAAGGAATTCAGGACCCCAAAAGATACCTATGTTTTTATTTGCGCTCATGCCCCAGTTGCCTTTCGGGATTGGGATTTTAACCACTTATCAATTTCACGCCTATCGAAGCGCCATACGCCACCGATTTTAATGCCAGCAATCTTTCGCTGATTAAGCCAATTATAGATCGTTTGCTTTTTCAGCTTAAGATAGGCCGCAAGTTCGTCGACGTCTAGTAAGTGATCCATGATATATCTTTCCCTGCTGTTACATAGTTTATCATTGGATTATCTAGTTATCATTAGAACATAATTAGATTACCCTGTCAAGAAGAATTTTACGTAGAGATCGTTATACTTACTCAGACTTACTTTTATTAATGAAAATTTTGGGCGAGAAAAAGATGGTTCTCAGGTGGAAATATGTTTCGAGGCTTAATATGTGACTGTTGTAGTCACTGTGGATGTTCCGCCGGGGCCTGCAGTTCCTGCGCTTGTTACGCCAATCGTGTAGGTTTTTCCATCAAGGGTCACTGTCCCAACTTGAGTTGCGTTGGCACCAGAAATTGCCTGCTCGTGATAAAGCTTCCAGAAATACCCTTTCGCAAGTTGTTCAGCTTTAATGCGGTCAACTTGATTTTGGCCAAAGACGCCTTGGCTTCCCATGGCGCTTAAGATCCCCACAGCCAATGCTGACATCGCAGTAATAAGCATAATAACTGTTACAAGGACGGTTGCTTTTTTATTGTTAAGGTAAGATGCGTTCCGCATAGTCTTTTAGGGTTCTCCTCTGTTTTTTTCAATATAACTTTCGCAGCGTGGACAGATCTTAATATCTTTTTCAAAGAGATCGACAAAAATATATGTGCAATAAGGACACTGTATTACATTTCTAGCTTTTTTTGTCCCGCCACCTTCCTTTATAGTATATCTGAACCAAGCAGTAATAACAAGAATTAATATCGCCGAAAATAAGATGCTGAGAGCAAAATCAATGTCGAGGGTTATCATAGTCAGGCAATCTCAGAGGGAGATGTTCAAAAGGTTCTGCGATTTCTTGATTTTCAGTATTCTGGTCTTTTAAGGTTTCTGTTGTGGCGCGAGAATCTGGCAGGGTTCTTTTTGTAGCGATCGGTAAGGCTTTGGAAAGAGAGAGTTTGGGTAGCTCAACCTTGGCTTTTGTTGTTTGTGAAGGCGCCTGAGGCATTCGAAAGGTTTCTTTGCTCGTCGTGCTTAAGGTCGGGCGGTGTTCGTGATACTGCGTATCAAAAGATGCTAGAAAAGAACCTAAAAAGTTTATGGAAGGCCGCGAAAGAGTTCTTTTGGTAGGCAGCCGGAAGTTAATAGTAGTGATCACAAAGATGTGGATGAAAAAAGACAGGGTCAAGGCTTCGATCATGATCTTTGTCATGTTAGTAGGTTGCGCTAGAGACCCTTCTACCCTATCTCTCATGATTGGTGGCAATGTTGATATTTTCAATACCTAAGTTACGACATATGTCCCAAATGCTGATCATGCGGTCAATCGAGGAGCGTCGATCAGCCTTGACCAGGATGGATTTCTTTTTGTTAATATTTTTCTTTAGCGCGTTGCGTAGTTCTTTTACGGTAACGATTTGATTATTTAGATAGAGCACGTCTTCGCTCGTCACCGTGATGACAAGGCTGTCTTCTTGAATAGCGCTACTCGTGATGGCCTTAGGCATTCTGATATCAACGCTGGATGGCGCGACAAGCGGTGAAACCAGCATAAAAAAGAATACTGTCAGAAGCGTAATGTTGACCAATGGGACAGTGTGTATTTGGCTGAGGCTTTGATCGCGTTTTATTGAATGTTTAAATCGAATGGCCATAAGGCTGTGCCTTTATATTTGGGATAAGCAGTCAACAAGCTCTTCAGCGCTTTGTTCCATTTCTCGGACAAGCGTTTCGATGCGGCTTACAAAGTAGTTGTAGACAATATATGCTGGGATCGCAACGGCAAGTCCTGCGATCGTTGTGATAAGTGCTTGCCAGATGCCTGCAGCCAGGTCTCCGGGAGTTACGGGGTTCAATGAAGCAGCTCGCGTTTGAATGGTGTGAAAGCTTATGGCAAGCCCGGTGGCTGTGCCGAGAAAGCCTAGCAACGGTGCAATATTGGTAATGGTTGATAAGACGGAAAGGCGCTTTTCTAGGATCGGGATTTGAATGTGACTGGCACTTATCATGGCAGCTTGAATGTCTTCTTTGGAGGACCCGAACTTAAGAAGCCCTGCCCCGAGAATTTTTGCGACCGGAGATCGAGTTTCTTCACAAAAAAGAATGGCATCAGTGATTTTGTTTTCTTTGATAAGGGAAAATATTCGCTGTTTGACATTTTGAGTATTTTTATCAATGGCTGAGAAATAAAGAAATTTCTCGATCATGATAGCCCAAGAGCAAAGGGAGCATAGTAAAATAGGAGCCATGAGAGGCCCTCCGGCTAAAATGAGCGCCCAGGTGTTCATTTGTGAAATTTCCATAATGTCTCCTTGATGAATTTTCTTTATGGTTGTAATAGTGCTCTAATGTGATCAAGCTTTTCCTGCGCAAAGGTGCGCTCATCGACAGGATAAGCCATGATCTTTTCGTAGGCTGTTTTTGCCTGCTCCCAATCTTCGCTGTTTTCAAAAAGCCTTGCCGCCCGTAAGTACGATTTTATGATCCATTTGATTTCTGCTGGATAAAGATAAGGGATCTTCAGATATTCTTCGATAGCTTCTTGCGTTTTTCCAGAAAGTTCGTACAAATCCGCTATGGTAAAAAGGATTTCACAGTCACTCAGGGTTTTAATGTCTGCATTTTGTTTTGTGTCAAGAGCTTTGCGGTAAGCCAGGATAGCTTTTTCTTTATCTTTCATTTGTTGATAAATTTCTGCCATTTTTAGATAAGCATCGCGAGAGAATTCGGGAGAATTCTTGATGATATTCTCGTATGTTTCAATGGCAACTTGAGGTGACAATTGTTGCGCGAAAGTATCTGCGATCGCGAGCTTGGCTTTCGCGTAAATACTTTGACCGTTATCTGGAGTGATCTGCTTAAAATAGCTCAAGGCTTTTTCGTAGTCACCGTTTTTATAAGATATTTCGCCTAGGGCAAAGGTTGCCTCAGCTTTTTGCGTTTCGGTAGGATAATCATTGATGATCTGCTCATAGTAAAGAGATGCATTCTTAAAATCAAGTGTTTGGGTGTAGTACTCCCCAAGCCAAAGAAGGGCTTCCAGAGCAATAGATGTCCGAGGATATTTATAAAGAATAAGTTTAAAATCTTTTAAGGCTTCTGCAACGGCACCTTTTTCGTAAAGGTTCTTCGCGACGCCAAGCCTTACTTTTTGTACTAAGTCTATATTTTGCGGATAGACACGTTCAATTTTCTTAAATGTTTTCATCGCCTCATCGTATTCTTTAAGATTTTGGCAACAAAGGGCAAAGATGTAATGCGCATCGGGCTGAAGCTCGTGATCTGCGGGAAGCTCGTGGATGAATTTCGCCATGCATTCCTTGGCCACGCGCCAGTCCCCTTTGTTAAAGTGTGCGATCCCCAGATAGTAGCCGGTCTCTGCAAGATATTTGCTTTGGGGAAAGTTTTTTTGAAGGCTTTGAAACGAAAGGATCGCACTATTAACTTTTTCAAGTTTCAGCAAGGCAACACCTTGACGGTATTGGGCATAGTCTGTGTAGGGCGTATCAGGATAATTTTGCAAGATCGCATCGTATGCGTTAAGAGCGTCGTTGAATTGACCAATATCTTGATAGGCGTCTCCGATTTGTGTCAACGCGCTGACCTTGATAATTTTGTTTGGTGTCTTTGCGATGACATCTTGGAAGGTTAAGATCGCTTTTTGCGCATCTCCCCTTTTAAGATATGTCCAGGCAAGGCCAAGCCCGGCTTTTTCAATGGTCGACATGGCATCGGTATTTTTTTGGGGACTATCGATAATACTCTGATAGACAGCAATGGCTTCAGGATATTTTTCCGTGATATACAAGATATTCGCTTGGCCCAACAAGGCTTCATTGACGCGAGGGCTTTGCGGATAATCGGCGACGATCCTTTGATAGGACTGAAGCGCTTTGTCGTAATCATTTTTATCAGTAAAGAGAGTGGCAAGTCCAAATAAAGGTTCTTCCAAAAAGACTTTCTTTTCTTCACCCATTTTTTGCGCCTCTTCGAACGCTTGCTGGGATTCCACGAATTGTTTGAGCCGTAGATGCCCCCAGCCAATGCCGATCTTGGCAAGGATGCGTGTGCGGTCGCTACGCGTTTCTTGGATCGCGAGGCCGTAATTCTTGATCGAGCTTAAGAATTCCTGGCGATAATAGAACGATTCCGCAACGTAAAAATAGGCTTGATCGAGGCGATTTGATTTCGAGAAGGCCTGAAGATATCTTTGGAAAGATTGAATGGCGTTTTCATAACGGGCTGCGTTATATTCGCATTCACCAATGCGAAAGGCGGCATCTTCAGCCAAGGGGTGCTGAGGATAGTTGACCAGAAAGTTTTTAAATCGTTCTTCCGCTTCGTCAAATTGGCTTAACTCGAAGTCGATCCACGCGAGGGCGTACGCGGCTTGTGGCGCATAATCTGAGCGTGGAAAAAGGTCGAGTGTTTTTTTGTAGTAATTTCTCGCTTGAACGTAGTCTTTGTTCTTTAGGTATGTTTCACCGATCCAAAAAGAAACAGCATCTTCATAATCAGGCACAGTGGATAATTCTTGGAAAATGCTGAATGCTTTAAGGAATTGTCCTTTAAAGAAATAGCATTGCCCCAGCAAAAGCTTGGCTTCGTTGCGTTTTTTTGTTTGAGGATAGCTTTGAAGGAACTGATCGATATAGCGGATCGCCACATCATAAAATCCGTCTTCGAAGGCTTTTTGAGAGACAAGGAATAGTTCAGTTTCGTTTGTTTGAGCCAAGCAGAGAGGCGCAGATATTAGGCTTAAGGCGATCAGAAGGAATATGACTTTATTTTTCATGTGAGCTATTATAGCAAGTTCTTTTGATTTTTCAATTTTGTCCCAGAGATGATCCCGTGTTTTTGTAGGATTGATCGATCTCCCCTGACAGGTCCGCAGCCAGAAAACGCAAAAGATCAGGCACTGCTTCGGTTTTGGGATATACTGCTGCCGCCTCAATGATCTTTTTTCCTGCCGCTTCCCTATATCCGAGATTGTAGAGAAGGATGGCGTCTTCAAATGTATCGATATAAACATATCTTTTTTTAAACAATGCTTGCCAGAAAGTATTTTGAATTTTTCGGGAGGAAATTTCTTTGAGCTCGTTTATGTCCTGGGCGGACAATTTTGTTTCATTGAGGATTTTGTCTTGATCGATCTCGGCAAGGGATCCTTCATCAAGCAAATCTTTGCGTATCAGCAAGACAATATTGTTATCGTAGCAGGAAAAGATGTAGGTTGGATCTTTGATGAAATATCGAATAAGCTTTAGCGCTTCTGGAGCTCGATTAACAAGCATAATAGCAAAAAAATGAAATCTCTTGTCGAGAGGTTCCCAGTTTTTTTCAGGATTATCATAGGCTGAGATATAGAAGAAAAAACGGTCCATATTCGTTTGTCGTCCGTCAATAAATGGGCGCAAGGAAGGATAAGATCGCCATGTTAAATAGCCACCCATGATATCGTCATTAAAAATAGGTCCTTTGATATTTTTTTCGTTGAGGAAGGATAATATTCTTGCTGGGTTCGCGGGTTGAAGTTTTTTGGACAGATAAAGACACTCCGCGCTGTCTTGATGCACGTAGGTACGGAGCGTTTGAACGGTCGATAAGCAACAATGAGAAATGATGAAAAAAAGCAAGATGAGACCGATCAACGTCGAGAATCTTAATTTTTGCCATGCAACCTTTAATCTTAGGATATCTGACATTTCTGCGGCGATGTAAAACTGAAGAAGGATGGCAAAGTCACTGCCGCGGAGAGCGTAGATAAAGAAAAAACAAGAAAAAAGATAGAGGAGGGTAAAATAAAGTCTTTTTTGGGAGTGGACATGGAACAGCAAGATGAAATTAAGGATCAAGATCGCGTGAAGCCAAATATAGCTTAGGTGAAAGATGTTGCCAGGTGATTGAAGCTCCATGATCATTTTATCAAGGATCGAAAAGTGAACATAGGTTGGATCAAGAAAAACTTTCCAATTGTGTAAAAGCGCATCAAGCCCAAACGGGTTGATGCCAAACATGAGCCAGTAGAGCAAGGTAAAGGCGAAAAGTTCTTTTGTTTTTCGCAAGCTTGTTTTTCTTTTTAGGCAATCGCGTTGGTTGCGTACGTAGTTAACAATGCTTGCGAGAATAGAGATGCCTAATAGTGTTGTGCCGTAGACAAAGCTTCCCAGGTGAAGATTCGACCAGAGGGCTCCCAAAGGTAGCACAAAGAATAATTTGTATGTTTTGGGATCTCGTTCGTAGGAAAAGAGAATGATAATGAATGCTTGGACAAAAAGAAAATTAAACATCAAGGGCCGCAAGAAAGAGCGGCTTTCAAGCGCTGGTGCGGCAAGAAGAATGAGCCATATCAAGAACGCGAAAGGTATTTTTTTGCGTGCGAAGAGAAAAAGAAGCAGAAATGTAAAAAAGAAGATAAATGACCGAAAAAGTTTTAGCCCCTCTTCTTCTCCAAGCTGGTAGACTTTGTAAAACGTTAGGCTCCCGAGCCATTGAGAATACATTTGCGTAAAGGTTTGGATCTTTTCATTCGGTTCTAGCGGAAAGGGGTCCTTGATGGGAATTGTTTTATTATGGTCTATCCACTCACCTGTTTTTAGATGCCACCAGATATCTTCAATTTCAACCGGTTGATATGCGCGAAGAGCAAGCGTCAGAAGGACCAGGCTGAGGCAGGCAATTTTTACAATGTTTTTAAGTGTAGGGTTTATTGTCATAAATATGGCTTTAGATATTCGCCGGTGTAAGATTTTGCGCAACGAATCAGTTCTTCGGGGCTACCGGCAAAAATGATCTCACCGCCTTTGTCGCCGCCTTCTGGCCCGAGATCGATAATGTAGTCAGCATTCTTGATGACTTCCAGATTATGTTCGATGACCAAAACGGTGTTCCCTTTGTCGACAAGCTGTTGGAGAACGGCTAGTAATTTGTCGACATCGGCAAAATGTAATCCTGTTGTTGGTTCGTCGAGAATATAAAGAGTTTTACCAGTGGCATACTTGCATAGCTCGCTTGCCAGCTTCACGCGCTGCGCTTCCCCGCCGGAAAGGGTTGTCGCGGGTTGGCCAAGTTTGATATAGCCTAACCCCACCTCATCCAGTGTTTTAAGAACTTTTGTGATGCGCGGGATGTTTTCAAAGAGGCTGATGGCTTCCTCAACCGACATGTTCAGGACATCAGAAATATTTTTTCCTTTGTAGCAGACTTCTAGTGTTTGCTGTGTAAAGCGGGCGCCATGACATACTTCACATTCGACATAAACATCAGGTAGAAAATGCATTTCGATCTTTTTGATGCCGTCCCCGCCGCAGGCTTCACAACGGCCCCCTTTAACGTTAAAACTGAATCGCCCGGGTCTGTAACCGCGAATTTTTGCATCAGGAAGCTGGCTGAACAACGTACGGATCGGGCCAAAAACATCTGTGTAAGTAGCTGGGTTTGATCGTGGCGTGCGGCCAATAGGTGACTGATCTACGACGATGACCTTGTCGATATTTTCAGCGCCGAGCATTTTTTTATGCATTCCGGGCTTTTCTTTGGAGCGGTATAATTTTTGGGCAAGCGCTGCATAGAGGATGTCTGTAATTAACGTTGATTTTCCTGACCCAGAAACGCCTGTAACGCAGATAAATGTTCCCAGGGGGAACGTTACGTCGATCTTTTTGAGGTTGTGCTCTTGCGCTCCGAAGATCTTAAGCTCGGAAACATTTTTAATGGGGCGTCGTTTTTCAGGTTTTTTGATCTGGAATTTTCCAGCCAAGTAGAGCCCTGTGAGGGATTTTTTTGATTTTAAAAGCCCTGGGACATCGCCCGCATAGATGATTTCTCCGCCATGCTCTCCCGCGCCGGGGCCAAGATCTATCACGTGATCAGCGGCGCGAATAGTAGCCTCATCATGCTCAACCACGACAAGGGTATTCCCTAAGTCCCTTAAGGATTGCAAGGTTTTAAGCAGCATGGCGTTATCTTTCTGATGCAGGCCGATGCTTGGTTCATCGAGAATATAGATCACGCCGACAAGCCCTGATCCGACCTGGGTCGCCAGGCGGATACGTTCTGCTTCCCCGCCGGAAAGCGTTGCGCTTTTGCGATCCAGCGTCAAGTAGCCGAGGCCAACATTAATACAAAAATCGAGGCGTCGTAGGATTTCTTTAAGGATTTGCTCAGCGATGATCGTTTGTGCCTGAGAGAGGTGAAGATTTTCAAAGAACTTTCGCGATTCGATAATTGACATTTGCGTGATGTCAAAAATATTTTTCTCGCCAATACGGATCGCGAGAGATTCTTTTTTTAGGCGAGCGCCAAGGCACTCAGGGCATGGAGATACGGACAAAAAAGTAGAAATTTCAGATTTCAGCCAATCGCTGTCGGTTTCACGGAACATGCGTTCGAGATAGGCAATAACCCCTTCAAAGCGTCGACCCCAGATCTCATCTTGTGATCCATGCAAGATGAGATGCTTAAATTTTTTTTCCAGCTCTTGATACGGCAGATAAGGATCAACATTGTAAATATTGGCAATTTCTCTTAGGACAGCGCGATAATACATCATATAGCCGCGTTTTCCTTTATGCCAAGGAGCTATCGCGTTGATCCATGGTTTTGTTGTGTCAGGAACGAGAAACCCTGTGTCGATTTCCATCTTTGTTCCAAGGCCATTGCAGCGCGGGCAGGCGCCATGGGGTGTGTTAAATGAAAAAATACGCGGCTCAAGCTCGCTTAAGTTCACGCCGCAGGTCACGCAGGCATATTTTTCTGAAAACAGTTTATCCGCTAATTTGTCAGATGAGATGACGACGATACCGTTGCCGATCTTAAGGGCGGTTTCAAGAGAATCGACAAGACGTTTTTTGATCGACGTGGTGATGGCAAGGCGATCGATAACGATTTCGATGCTATGCACTTTGTATTTATCAAGTTTAATGTCGGTTTGAGTATCAAAGATATCTCCGTCGATGCGTAAGCGTGTAAAACCTGCCTTCGAGATCTGCTGTTGTATGTGGCGATACTCCCCTTTGCGACCGCTAATAAAGGGCGCAAGGAGAAGAA
>Ga0172375_10006392_pt1 | contig 16583 bp, 11 predicted proteins | sample LakKiv1m_FD_114537 | JGI IMG/M metagenome (GOLD analysis project Ga0172375, IMG submission 114537) | Freshwater microbial communities from Kabuno Bay, South-Kivu, Congo - kab_092012_11.1m | ecosystem: Environmental > Aquatic > Freshwater > Lake | place: Democratic Republic of the Congo...
AAGGTTATCAAACGCGTACCGCACGTCAACATCGGTCTGGTAGTCGGCGTTGGTCATTCGGCCGGCGTCGTCGTAGGCGTAGGCGGTGGTCTTGCCGGCGGCGTCGAGCCGGCTGGTGAGCCATCCTCGCGCCGAATACCCATACTGGTAGAAGGTGCCATCGGCATAGGTCTTGCGGATCATGCGCCCGAGCGAGTCATACGCCCAGGTGGTGACGTTGCTGACGCCATCCACCATGTTGGTCATGCGGGAGAGCGCGTCGTACCGGTACGACACGGGGACGCTGCCCGCGCCGGAGGTGGCGAGCAACGGCGCAAAGCAAGCCGGCCGCCGTCAGTCGGCCGCCAGGAACCGCCCCGAACGGAGGCCGGTGAGGCGGCCATTTTCAACAACCATCGTGCCGTTGACGATCACGCAATCCACGCCGGCGGCCAGCCGGTGCGGAGCGGCATAGGTGGAGAAGTCGCAGACGGTTCGCGGATCGATCACCACCACGTCCGCCATCGCGTCCGGCCGCAGAACCCCGCGGTCGCGCAGGCGGAAGTGCGAGGCGGGAAGCGAGGTCATCTTGCGGATCGCCTCCTCCACGGGCGTTGCGCGACCGTCCAGCGCCAGCCTCAGGAACCGGGCAAAGGCGCCATACGCGCGCGGATGCGGATAGTCCTCGCTGAGCGGACCGGTCGGCGCGCGGATCGAGGCGTCCGAACCGATCATGACATACGGCCGCGACAGAATCCGCTCCATGTTTTCCTCGCTCATGCCGAAGAAGAACGCGCCGGTGCGCAGTTCGTCCTTCTCGACCAGCCGCAAGACGGCCTCGATCGGATCCACGCGGAGAATCCGCGCCACCTCGGGCAGCGGCATGCCGGCGAACCGGCGGTTCCCGGGCGCCCAGGTGGAACCGATGGTGATGGCGCCCCACTCCTCGTCCGTCCGCGACCGGGCCAGGTCGGCGCGCAGCCTGGCCCGGTCGGTCGCGTCATGAAGCCGGCCCAGCAAGGCATCGCGGCCGCCTTCCTGGGCCCAGGCCGGAAACACCGCGTCCAAGTCCGTGTTCGACGCCGTGTAGGGATAACGATCGGCCGCCACTTCGATGCCCTCTGCCTGCGCCGTCTCAATCCGCTCGAACGCCTGGTCGAGCTTGCCCCAGTTGCGGCGGCCGGACGTCTTGAGATGCGAGATTTCCACGCGAATGCCCGCGCCCCGGCCGATCGCGAGCGCCTCATCGATCGCCTCGATCAGCCGGACGCCCTCGCTGCGCATGTGCGTGGCGTAGATGCCGTTGCACCGCCCCGCAACCGACGCCAGCGCGACGAGTTCGTCGGTCGAGGCGAACATACCGGGCGGATAGATCAGGCCCGTGCTCAACCCGCGCCCGCCTTCCTCCATCGCCTGTTCAAGCAGGCGACACGCGCAGTCCCGTTCGTCCTTCGAAAGCGGCCGATCGTCGTAGCCGGCCACTGCGGCGCGCAGCGCGTTGTGCCCGATCAACAGCGCCACGTTGACCGCCGGCTGCGCCTGCTCGAGCAGCCGCCGGTATTCGGCGACCGTCCGCCACGAGGCGGGATACGGCTTGTCGCGCCAGTCCGACGGCATGCGATAAGCCCCTTCGCGGGGAGCGGCGGACGCGCCGCAGTTGCCGACGACCTCGGTCGTGACACCCTGATGAATCTTGCTCGGAGCAGACGGTTCAATCAACAGATAGGCGTCAGAGTGGGAATGGACATCGATAAACCCGGGACAAACCAGGCGGCCGGAAACATCAAGGCGGCGACGGGCCTCGGCGCCGCCGAGGGCGCCGATCGCAATCACCCGGTCACCGGTGATTCCAACATCGGCAACCACAGCCGGCGCGCCAGCGCCGTCGAACACGCTGCCGCGTTCTATGACAAGATCAAACACAGGACTTCAAGGGCTCGCGGCCGCGCGCTCCAGCACGCGGATGACGTTGCGTGCCGTAAAGATGCCAGTTGTGCGCCGCCCTGTCCAGCGCTTCGCGACGCTCACCACTCGTCTTTGCGGCGGCGAAGATCGGCAAAGATGGCGGCCGGATCGGCGTCGATCCGGCCGAGCGCCCGCCGCACGACCGGATCGTCCGAACGGAGAAAGATGTTCGTGGCTCGTTCGACGGCCACGGTTGTGATCGCGACAGAACGATCGTCCGGCTGGATCCGGACGCGCGCCAGCCGTTCGCGGATCGCCACGTCATCCGGCAGAATCGCGGCGGCAAACTCCAGGTTGTCGGCCGTGTAGTCGTGGCCGGCATACACCGTTGTCTCCGGCGGCAGACCGCGCACCCGGCGCAGCGATTCCCACATCTGGGCGGCCGTGCCCTCGACGAGACGTCCACACCCGCCGGCGAAGAGCGTGTCGCCGGTCCAGACCAGACCGGCCTGCGAAGCGTGGTAGCAGACATGGGAACGCGTGTGGCCCGGCGTGGCCAAGACGCGGAACCGCAGGGTCCCGCCCTCGACAACCTCGCCGTCAGCGACGACGCGGTCGAGGCCGATGGAACGGCATTCGTCGGGCCCGATCACGGCGCAGCCGGTCCAGGCCCGCAGCTCAGGTGCGCCAGCCGTGTGGTCGGCATGGCCGTGCGTGAGCAGAACGGCCCGCAACGTCGCGCCAGCCGCGCGCACCGCCTCGGCAACGGGCGCGGCCTGGGCCGGATCCACCGCCACCGCGTCACGGCCATCGACGGCCAGATAGGCGCAGTTGTCGGCAAGCGCCGGCAGCAGCATCACCTTCATGTCCGGGACACCTCCACGCCTCGGCTCCTGAACTCCACCACAGAAACTGCCTCGTTTGCGCCCCCACTGCAAGCCCACAAGTCGGTCGGCAACGGGCGCATCCCTGATTCACTGACCTCAATCGCAACCGATCGGCGTTCGGAGAACGCCTCCCACATTGGGGGGAAAAGGCTATGCCTACAAAGCATCAGGGATGCGCCCGTCGGCAACTCGACACAAGCGAAGCAACCCTTGCCTGCCGGGAACACCTGCTGTATGATCGCCAAGTTGTTGATAGCCAAGATGCCCATGACCGTGCCTGCTGAAAACACCGGAGCCCTGCCGATGTCGGAAAGCGAGCGCCTGCGACGCCTCGCCGCCGCCGTCGACGCCGCCGCCGAGTCCATTGTCGTGACCGACGCCGCGTGCCATGTCGTGTACGTCAATCCCGCCTTCGAACGGATGACCGGTTTTCGCGCCGACGAAGTCCTGGGGAAGCACATCCGCTTCCTCAAGAGCGGCAAGCACGATCCCTCGTTCTACGCCGCCATGTGGACGGTGCTGCATTCAGGTCAGCCCTGGCACGGCCTGTTCGTCAACCGGCGCAAGGACGGCACGTTCTTCGAGGAGGAGGCGACCATCTCGCCGGTTCAGGACGAGACGGGCACGGTTACGCAGTACGTGGCCGTGAAACGCGATATCACCCGCGAGCACGAACTGGAACGCGAAGTCCGCCAGTCCCAAAAACTTGCCGCCCTTGGGCAATTGTCGTACCGGCTGACGCACAATTTCACCAACACCCTCCTCGCCATCCCCGGCAACGCCGAGGTCGCCAAGCGCCTGAAGCCCGACCCGAAAGTCCTCGAACATCTGAATGAAATCACGGGGCGGATCAGCCGAATCTCGAAGCTAACGGCCCAACTCATGTCGTTTGCCCAACCGACGCCGCAGCGCCTGCGCCCGGTGTCCCTGGACCGGATCATCAAGGGGGTCGACGAAATGCTCCGCCGGAGCGCCAGTTCCGCCACGGAGTTGCGCGTCGAGATCAAGGATCCCTGTCGCATTCAAGCCGACCCCAGCCACGTGGAACAGGTTCTCCTTCACCTGGCCATCAACGCGATCGAGGCCATGCCGTCGGGCGGCACACTGACCATCGGCCTGTCCCGGGGGAAACGGCTGGACACTGACGCGTCCGACCGGCACGCGCCGGGAGAATGGGAACCACCGCGCGAGCAGGAGGTCGCGATTCTGACGGTATCCGACACCGGCAGCGGCATTCCGCCGGAAATCCAGGCGAAGGTTTTCGAACCGTTTTTCACGACAAAGCAGGACCGGCACAACGCGGGGCTCGGCCTCGCCATGGTCTACAACATCGTGACGCGGCACGGCGGACAGGTGTCCGTCTCCAGCACGCCCGGCAAGGGCACGACCTTCACCGTCTCCCTGCCGCTGGCAGCAGAGGCGGAGTCGCCGCCCGCGCCCGAAACCGCACCGGCGCCGTAAGGTTGTTTGCCGCATGAAGACTGTCTGCTGCTCCAATATGCCGTTCGCGGCGGAAGCGTTCCAGTCCCTGGGCGCCGTGCTGGCCAGGGACGGCCGCGCGATCACCCCGGCCGACGTCCGCAACGCCGACCTCCTCGCCATCCGCTCCACCACCCGCGCGAACGCCGCCTTGCTCGATGGCAGCCGCGTCCGCTTCGTGGGCTCCGGAGTCATCGGAACCGACCATCTCGACATTCCCTACCTCGAGCGCCGCGGCATCCGCTGGTGCTCCGCAGCCGGGTGCAACGCCAACAGCGTGTCCGAGTATCTGACCGCCGCGCTCCTGTGCCTCGCCGTCCGCCACGGATTCGCGCTGAAGGGAAAGACCCTCGGCGTCATCGGCGTGGGCAACGTCGGCCGCCAGGTCGTTCAGAAGGCGGAAGCGCTCGGGATGAAGGTGCTCCAGAACGATCCGCCCCGCCAGCGCGCCGAAGGCGGCAGCGCATTCGTATCGCTCGACCGCGTGCTGGCCGAAGCCGACATCGTCTCGCTGCACGTGCCCCTCACGGCTGAAGGACCGGACGCAACACGGAATCTCGCCGATGCCATGTTCTTCGCCCGGATGAAGCCGGGTTGCCTCTTCATTAATGCCGCCCGGGGCGGAGTCGTCGTCACCGACGCCCTGCTGACCGCCATGGATCGGGGAATTGTCGCTCATGCCGTCATTGACTGCTGGGAAGGCGAGCCGGCGTTCCGACAGGACCTGCTGGCGCGCGCGGACCTTGCCACGCCGCACATTGCCGGGCATTCCTTTGAAGGCAAGGTCATGGGCACCGTGATGGTCTACCGCGAGGCCTGCCGCTTTCTGGGCGTCGCGCCTTCATGGTCGCACGAGCCGCTGATGCCCCCGCCGCTGGTGCCGTCACTGACGGTGTCGGCCGCCGGTCGCCGCACCGAGGCGGTGCTGTACGATCTGGTCAAGCCGGTCTATGACATTGAGGCCGATGATGTCCGCCTGCGCGCGGGCGCCGTGGCCGACGACAAGGCACGAGCCTCCCACTTCGATCGGCTGCGCAAGGACTATCCGATGCGGCGCGAGTTCCGCTTCACCCGCGTGGCGATCCCCGATTCCCCCACCCTCGCCGCCCAGGCCGCCGCCCTGGGATTTCAGACCGTCTGATTCGCCGGACCGTGAACCCCTCTCAGCCGGTCTCCGTTGGGGCGACCCAGACCATCCATGAACATGAACCCGGGACGGCCCGACTCGTGGCTGTCGCCGTAGCAGTGGGGCACGAACAACCGGAAGCGCCGCCCGTCGTCGGGGTTGCCCAGGTGGTTCCGGCCCAACTTCAGGTCCGTGACCGGGGCGAGACTTCCGTGCCGGTCGTCGAACGCCAGCGCGATGATTCCATTTGTCAACTTCATGCATTCCCGGAATCATCGTCCGGTCGTCCCTTTGTCTCGCCGCTTCACGGGCGGGACGCCGGCGGGCATCTATCGGGAACCGCCCCTGTTTCCGTCCGAGCCCCCCGGTTCCGTTGCCGAGACGCTGATCCCACGACGGTCGAGCAGCGATCCGTCCATCAGGAAAAGCTTGGTCATGGCCTTCATCTGGGCGGCAGCAGCCTGCTCGGCGGCAACCTGGCTGACCAGAAGATCGCGCTGGGCTTGCGCAACGAGGAGGGCCGTGGAATGGCCCACGTCGAACTTGGCGGTCTCGGCACGCAGCTTTTCCTCCTGGAAACGCTGCGTCGCCGCCGTGGCTTCCACCTGCTGCGAGGAGCGGCCGACTTCGATATGGGCCGACGCCACGTCCACGCGGACCAGATCCTCCATGTTCAGGATGCTTTCCCTGCGCTGTTCGCGCGAGAACAGTGCCCGGGCGTGCCTGGCGCCGGCCTCCCGGTTGCCAATGGGCGTGGAGAACACCAGGCCGACCGTCGTCTCGCCGGTGTCACGGCCGAGCTTCTCAACGGACGACGAAAAGGACTCGGCATATCCTGTCTTGCCCAGGCTCACGAACAAGTCCATGCGCGGCAGCATGCCGTTGCGAGTCTTCACGAGCTCCAGTTCGTCCCGCTGGAGAAGAAGCGCCGCCTGCGCAAGATCCGGACGTTGCTTCAAGGCCACGGCCACGTGCTCGGAAAGCGAATCCGCGGCCGCGCCGGGCGCGGCCGGCCTCTCGCGCGGCAAGATCTCGCGGCTGGGTTCCTTAAGGGCCGCCGGCCTCACGAGGCGCAGGAAACGGATCCTCAACGAAGCCAGGAGACTGTCGGCGTTGATCAGGGCCTCACGCCGCAGCGCGACTTCCGCCATGGCAGCTGCGAGTTCCGTCTCCGCCAGGCCCCCGGCAGCGATCCTGCGGCGCACGTCCTCGAGCTGGCGCTCGGCGAGCCGCATGGACTCGCGCACGATCTCCGTGCTCCGGCGGGCAAGGCGGTAATCCCAGAACGTGTTCTCGACCTCCGCGACGAGCGATTCGGCGAACGCGCGAAGCTCGTGCTCGGACAGCCTTGTATCCAGCCGGGCCTGACGCAATTCGACCAGATTCGGCGCCGCGCCGAGCCCTTGCAGAAGCGACTGCGAAACCGTCAGCCCCGCGTCCGACTGCCCCAGTCTTGCATCGCCCGGCGAGTCATCCGATTCCGAGCCGCCGGCGAAAAGGCCGACTTCCGTGCCGGTCGGAAGCTTCCCGCTCACCCCGACCGATCCGGACACGGTCGTATTCCGCAGCCCCCCGATAAGGCCGCCGTCGGAATCGAGCCGGCTGTACCGGCGCCAGTCGCCCGATATCTCTGCACGGAAGGCGGGGTCAAAAGCGGCCCGGTTCTGCTCCTCAAACGTGCGTTTGATCGCCGGGTTCATCCTGGCGATGCGCAGGGACCGGTTGTTGTTGACCGCCATGAGTACGGCATCGGCGACGTCAAGCGACAGGCTCGGCGGCGGATTGTTGGTCCGCCCCCCTTCCTGCCCGGAAACGGGCGCTGCGGAAAGGGCTGCGGAAAGGGCGAATGCCACGGCGTAACGGACCGGGCGCCGACCGCGCCGGCGCCCGTGGCGGGCCACGGCGGCCGGTTCGTCAGGATTCCCGCGCGCGGATACCCACCGTACCCGTCGCGAGGCCGGGCACAAACTGTGGCTCGCAGATCTCATTCGGCGGCTTTCTCTTTCTCGAAGAGGGAGTAGACGACCGGCACCAGGACCAGCGTGATCAACGTGGAGCTGATGAGCCCTCCGATAACCGCTCGTGCCAGCGGCGACTGCGCCTCTCCGCCTTCGCCCAGGCCAAGCGCCATGGGCAGAAGGCCAAACGTGGTCGTGAGGGCCGTCATGAGAATCGGCCGCAGCCTGCGGCGCCCCGCCTCCTCGATGGCCGCGCGCAGGGGGAGCCGCTCCGTCGTGCGTATGAGATTGGTGGTATCGACCAGCAGGATGGCGTTGTTAACGACGATGCCACCGAGCATGATGCAACCAATGTAAGACTGCACGTTGAAGGTGGTCTGGGTCAGGAAGAGCATCAGGATGACGCCGATCGCGGCGAAGGGAACCGAGCAGATGACGATCAGAGGGTCGCGCAGCGACTCGTACAAGCAGGCCATGACCATATAGACGAGGATCAGCGCGAGGGTAAGCCCGACCGCCAGTTCCCTGAAGGCCTCCTGCTGATCCTCGTAGTCGCCGCCGAACCCGATCGAAAAACCCGCCGGCACGGGGATGCGCTTCAGACGGGCGCTGATGTCGTTCATGATGGCGCCGACATCTCGCCCGCGCACGTTGGCGCTCAGGGTAACCACGCGCTCCTGATTCTTGCGCTCAATCTGAACTTCGCCGCTCCTGTCCTGTACGGAAACAACGTTTCTCATGACCACCGGTCTGCCTTCGGCGTTCATCAGCGTCATGTCCAACAGCTCGCGCATGGCGCGATACTCTGAATCCTTGAGCTTCACCCGGATCGCAAACTCGTCGCCCTTCTCCCGGAAATAGCCGGCCACCGTGCCGGCCACAACGGTTTGCAGGGCGCCGGCAACCTGGCTTACGCTGATTTTCATCGCCTCGGCCTTCGCGCGGTCAACGTGAAGAACCTGTTCGGGGGCGCCGACGTCCAGGCTGATGCGGGTGTCGGTGATTCCCTCGACATCCTCGACAACCGCCTTCACCTGCTCCGCGACCGACCGTGCCGTCGCCGAATCGTAGCCGCGTATCTCCACCTGCACCCTGTCCGAGCCGCCGGCCGCCATGCGCATGATGAAGAGGCCCTGGCCGGGCCGGGTGCGTATCGTGGCGCCGGGGACGCCGGCCAGCTTCCGGCGGAGCTCGGCCGCGATGTCGTCACTCGATCGCTTGCGCTCGGACCTGGGAACGACGCTGACGCGGATCTCGGCGGCGTGTGACCGGCCGCCCCGCCATGGCGAGCCGCCGATGCTTGCCGAAATGTTCCTGGCCTCGGGGACCTCCCGCCTCACGACATCCTCAACCGGGCCGACAATCCGGTCGGTCACACCGAGGCGCGTGCCGACGTCCGCCTCGATATCGAGCCGGACCTCGTTCTCGTCCGTTTGCGGCATGAGTTCCGTGCCCACGAAGGGCACGAGCAGAAAGCTTCCGGCCAGCAGGAGGACAACGGCGGCCGAGACCGCCAGGCGGTGCGCCAACGCGACATGGAGCAGACGCTTGTACGCGTCCTCCAGCCGCGCGAGGAAGCCGCCGGCAATCCGGAAGAGCCTGTGGGCTATCGTCTCGTTCGCTCCGGCGTCCAGCGCGGTCGGTTTCAAGAAGCGCGACGCCAGCATCGGGATCAAGGTGATCGCGACCGTAAGCGAGCAGGCCAACGCAAAGCTCACCACGACGGCAAGCTGCCGGAACATCACGCCCGCCATGCCTCTCACGTATACCAGGGGGAGGAACACCACCAGGGTCGTCAGCGTGCTGACGATAATCGGCGCCTGGACCTCGTGTGAAGCGTTCACCGCCGCCGCCTTCGCGTCCTCGCCGCCTTCACGGTGGCGGTAGATGTTCTCCAGCACAACGATCGCGTTGTCGACGAGCATGCCGACGCCCAGGGCCAGCCCGCCAAGCGACATCATGTTCAGCGTGAAGCCGCCGAAGTACATCATGACGAATGTCGCAATGATCGAGATCGGGATGGCCACGGATATGATGACGGTGCTGCGGAGGTTGCGAAGGAACAGCAGCAGGATGAAGATGGCGAACATCCCGCCGTAGATCGCCGAACTTCCGACATTCGTAATGGAACGCTGGATGTAGTCGGACGTGTCGATGATGGGGGTCAGCGTGATTTGCGGGATGTCGAGGTTTATCCGGTCGACTTCCTTCAGCACGCGACGGGCCACGTCCACGGTATTCGCGCCGGATTGCTTGTTCACCATGATCCGCATGCCCGGCTTGCCGTTTATCCTGACGATCTGGGTAACCTTCTGCCAACGGTCCGCGATTTCCGCAATGTCGCCCAGTTTCACTGACGCGCCATTTCTCACGGCGACCGTTGTGTCCCGCAATTCATCGAGCGTCGAGAACTCGCCGGGCGTACGAAGCGTAATCTCGTAGTCTCCCTTTTCTATGCCGCCGGCCGGTATGTTCACGTTGGCCTGCGCGATCCCGCTTACCAGCTTGTCCAGCGGGATGCCCAGCGCCAGGATCTTGACCGGATCGAGATCCACGTGGATTTCGCGCTCCTGCCCCCCCCAGACGTCAATGGCGGCCACACCGGGAACCCGCTCCATCCGGTTCTTGATCTCGTCGTCGATAATCCCGCGCGCCTGGACAGGGTCCAGCGTGCTTGACGCGCCGAGGATGAGGATGGGAAAACTCGCGAGGTCGAATTTCCGGAGCACCGGCCTGTCCGCCTCCGCGGGCAGACGGGCCATTACCCTGTCAAGCCGATCCCGTAGATCGTTGGCGGCGGTGTCAAGGTCGGTCCCCCAGGTGAACGTCACGCGAACACTGCTGGAGCCTTCCGAAGACACGGAGGAGACCTCCTTGACGCCGGGCACCGCGCTCATGGCCTCTTCGACCGGGCGGGTTATGAGTTCCTCCATTTCCAGCGGACTGGCGTTTTCGTAGCGGGTGGAGACGCTCAACGTCGGGTAGGTGATATCCGGCATCAGGTCAATCGGCAGCCTGGAAAGGGATATTCCGCCAAGGATGATGACGATCAGTGTAACCATCATCACCAGGACCGGCCGATGAACGGCTGACCGCGCGATGTTCATGGCCGCGCGGTTCCGGGCGTGCCGCTGCCGGCTTGGTTCCCCGATACGGCCGGAAGCGCAACGGCCATGCCGTCTTCGAGCAGATGGTTGCCGATGGTGATGACGGACCCCTCGAGAGGCGGGGATTCGATCTCGACGCAGGCGCCCTCGACTATACCCGGTCGAACGGGCACAAAACGAGCCGTCGAGCCAGCGGGCTGAAACACACCGGCGACCCCGCCGCGCTTCACGACCGCGGAGGCCGGCACGACCGTGGCCCCGGCGTGCTCTTCGAGCTTGACGAACACTTTCACGAACATCCCGGGAGCGAGCATGCCGTCCGGGTTCGGCACTTCGATTTCGATTCTTGCCTGGCGGCTTTCTTCCCGCAACACGGGAGCCCGCCTCGCAATCCGGCCGGGGAACGACCTGCCGGGATAGGCATCCGTGGCAATGGCTGCATCCTGCCCGACGGCCACCAGGGGAAAATCACGCTCGATGACAAACACTTCCGCCTTGACCACACTCAAGTCCACCACGGAGACAATCGCATCATTCGGCTTCAGAAGCGCCCCTTCGTCGACAAAGCGTTCGGCGATCTTCCGCGCGTTCCCTTCGCCGTCTTCCCACGCCGCCGAAACCAGGGTGTAGGAAAGCCGGATCTCCGCCGCCTTCAGGGCCGCCTCGTTTCGCCGGATTTGCGCCTCGGCCACATCCAGCACCGCCTGTGCCGCTTTCCATCGCGCTTCCGCCTCGTCAAGCTGGGCATCAGACGTCACCTTCTGCTCCCTGAGTTGCCGCGCCCGTTCGTACTCGCGCCGCGCCATCGCCAACGCACTGCGCCGCTCCGCGAGGGTGGCCCGGCTGACTTCCAGGTCGGCCTTCGCCTGGGCCACCAGTTGCGCGTATTCTGCGCCGTCGAGAACAGCAACGAGCTGGCCGTTGGTGACGGAGTCGCCCATGTTGACCCTCAGTTGCTCGAGCCGCCCCTGAACCTTCGGCGCCACGACAAACTGCGCGCGGGGCAGCAGCGAGCCGGTAAACTCGGCAACGTTCCGCACGGTCTGCCGCCGCACCGGTTCCACGGCAACCGGCACCGGACGCATGGCTTTCCTCATTCCATCTTCCGGCTTACCGGACATCTCGCGGCGGATCTTCCACCCAAGTGCGGCGAGGAACGCGACCGCGACTAGAATGACAAGCGCTTTCTTCATGGGCGGTCGCCTACTTCGCGGCGGGCATGCCGTAGCGCTTGGCCAGGGTCTCGGAGGAGGGCAGGCTCTCATAGATCTCGCCCTGCGGCCCGATGAACTTCTCGCCGACCTTGAGCACCGGCACGTCGGAGCGCACGCCGTTCGGACTGAGGATGGACACCTTGATCAGCTCGACCCCCGGATGGGGATCGGCCGGCTGGGCCGGCGCCGGTTTCGCTTTCGGCGCTTCCACGCGGACGACACGCTCGACCACGCGGTACGGATAGCGCCCCCCGCGATGATACGCCCACGGTTCGTCCTCCCACACGTAGGAAGAACGCCGGTCCCACACATGCCCCATCAGGGCGCCGGCCGCCGCACCCACGGGAATGGAGACCCACGACTTGACGTGATCGCTGCTCGCGCTGACGGCCGCCCCGAGCGCCGCGCCAATCAGGGCGCCGGTCCACTCATCGTTTGCTCGCGCCGCAGTGCCCGCCATCACCAGAGCCGCCGCCACACCGCTCAGCCATCGTGAGGTTTTCATGTTGCACCTCCATGCGCCACCGCTTCACCTGCATTATCCCACGATTCGCGGAATGAGGCAACGGTGGAACCCAGCGACGATCAAAACGACTCCTCACTGAACGCGCTGCCATCCCCCGACGCGGCGCGCCGCCGCGACCACCACACCGCCACGGCGATCGGCGCCAGGCCGAGAAGCATCCAAAGGATCAACCCCGGTGCCAGCACAGCGGCTTTTCCCCCGCGCCATAGGTTCCAGAACACGAGCAGGATGGAGCCCCACACCACGGCGGCATTCGGTACGGCGTCCACCGCATGCCACAATCCAAACCCGCGGGTTCGACGCCGTGAAAAGGGAAACCACAAGGCGCTGCCCATGAACCCCAATTGATCGCCCACCACGTGGGCAGCCCACCCAAGCCCGGCCGCCAACCCCGCGGTCGGCCCCCAGATCAAGGCGGCCGCCAGCCCAACCAGTGCGGCAAGCACCAGGCTGTGCGTCCACTGCCGGTGCCAGGGCAGAAACAGGACATCAAGACGCCCGTCCGGCGCCGGCCGCATCTCGAAGACGGGGCCATCGAAGATGTCCACCTTGCTCTCGAACTCGTACTCAATTCGCATGTCGGCCTGAACCGGCGCCCGCGCCGGCCCGCCATCGGGCGCGGGACCGGTCGGCTGCTGGCCGGTGTCCACCACCGGCCCGTACTCAACCTCGATAGCGCGCTCCGCCGGACGGAACCGGATGGCATAGGACTGCCAGTCATCGGTGGCGAGGCGAATGGTATTGAGCTTGATGCGCACGGGCCGGTTTTCCGTACGGGCGCGATTGACTGCGGCCGCGACCGCGCCGGCAATCATCGCCGGATCCGGCCGGAGCGGATCAGGAATCACCTCGATCTCGTGCCGGTACAGGTAGCGCCAAACCTTGAAGTCGAGCGTGTCGGGAAGGAGCCCGCAAATGCCGCCCAGGATCATGGCGGCGGGGCTTCCGGTCGCCGCCGCGGCCACCGCGCCGGGCAGACAGGAGGCAGCCGCCACACCGGTCGCAAAGTGCGTAATGCCCTTCATCTCACCCTTTGAGGCTGGCAGCGCCTACTTGGCAGGGGGCTCGGGCGCGGGGGTGGCCGGAGCCGCTGTCGCCGCAGCCGCTTCGCGCGCCTTCATCCAGCCGGACTTCGGCAGGATCCCCGGCGCCAGGCGCTCCACGACCCCGTATCTCCAGAGCGCGAACACGACGGCCGCCACAACCGCCACGGCAATCACCGTATTGCGTGCCGCCTTCTTTTCGGCGTACGGGTCGACCAGATTCCGGGACGATCCGGGCGGCAGCGCGGCCATCCGCGTAAGCGATCGGCCGAACGGAATGTTGATCTTGGCCTTCGCGTTCACGGCCCAGCCATTCGCGTCCAGGACGGGCCCCAGGTTGCGCTTGCGCAGCTTCAGCGCCGCGATGAGGACGGACGGCAGGGAGACGACGATCATCAGTCCGGCAAGGGCCAACGGCATCTGCCACCAGGCCATGCTGAGGAACCCCGCCACGAACCCGCCGACCACGGTGGCGATCGCGCCCAAGCCGACGCCGAGGGCGGCGATGGTGCCCACATCGAACTTTTTCGGCTCGGCCGGCTTGGCCTTGTCCGCCGTGGTGACGGCGGCGGCGGTTGACTCCAGGTTTGCATGCGCCTTGACTTCCGCGGCCCCGGCGCGCTTGGCCACCTGTTCCTCGATCATCCGCACGAACTTCTTGTAGGGCGACCAGAACGCCTGGCGAAGGCTGATCGGATTCTCCACGATCTTGACGATCGTGGCATCCCAGTCCTGACCCTTGCGGTCGTAGAAGATGCCGTTACGGCCGACCATGAGGTTATCCGAGTCACCGTCGGTCATCGCCGCCACGATCTGCATCTTGCCGCCCGTGCTCTTTCGCGCGCAGTCGCAGTAGACAAGGCACGCGCCGGCCAGTCCGGCCATGGCCGCGTGCTTGCCCGCATCCTCGACCGTCAGGCAGAGATCGCAACTGCGCTGATCCAGGTAAAGCCGGCCCGCCTGGAAGATGGCCTTCGCCTTCCGGTCATAGAAGTCGCGAAAATTGACGTAATTGACCAGGAGTGTATGCAGGTCGCGATAGTAGCGAACGAGCTTATCAACCGCCCTGATCGCGTTGGCCTCAGCCTCATAAGCCTTGTCCTTTGCGATCAGGGTCGCAACTCCTTCGGCGGCCTTCCCGGCGAGCAGTTCGCGAACGCGCGCGAGTCCCAGCCGTTCCACGCTTCCGCCCGCCTTGCAGGCCAGCCAGCCTTCGCACGGGCCGAGCTTGCCCTTGATCTCACTCCATTCGGCTTCACTCAACGACTCGCGTTCTCCAAGCAGCGGCTTCACGACAACCGAGCGGAACGCCGCAATCGCGTCGCTCCAGGCCGGGTTGATTCCAGCCTGGAGCGGCAGTGCCCCGCCGGCGACGACTCGGGCCAGGGGGAATCCGGCCACTTCCGAGGCGGTGATGGTCAGGTCCTTGGCCGCAATCGCCAGGTACTCCTTCTCCTCGCGATTCAACGCGGCAACCGCCCGCTCGTCATAGGCGCCCAGACGGCATCGCCCAAAGTAGTCTTCAATCTTGGCCTTGACCGCCGTCAGCGCGGCAACTGCCGGCAGGGTAGCCTCGCCAAACGGCAGGATGGCTTCGTCGCCTTCCGCCTTCTGACGCCATTCGGCATAGGCCCTGAGCTCGGCGAAGAATTGCTCCGTCTTCGCCTGGCTTACGCCCGGCTTGCCGCTGCGATCCGTTTCTCCGCCTAGACAAGCCATCACGTCGCGGATCGCCGCGCGCGTCGTCTCGTCGCCCGCCGATTCGGGCTGCACAATGCCGTCGCCATTGGCCGTCGTGCCGGCGAAGATGCCGGCCGTATTCGACGTGTCATCAACCGAAATGGACGTCGCGTCGGGCTTTCCCAGGCTGCGCAGGATCTGGTGTGCGGAGGCCAGCAACTGCTTGCCTTCCGGCGTGTCGTCTTTGATGGCCGTGAGCGGCAGATTCGCGGAATGCTGGATCAGTTCGTCCGGATTCCTGAGACGGGCGCACGCCCAAGCCACGGCGGCCTTGATTTCCGGCGGGCGAATACGGCCGTCCTTGTCGGTGTCGACGAGGTCCAGCGTGGCGGGGTCCAGCTCGACCCCGCGCGTGGGACAGCTCAGGGCAACCCACAGCTTCTGGTCAAGATGCTCCAGCGCGAACAGATCGGCGCCCGAATCCAAACGAACCTGATCGAACCCGCCCGACCGAAAGAAACGCCACGCATGCTTCTGGCTCATTGACGGCTTCTCCTGTGTGCCCCTGTTGTGCCGGATTCTCCACCGCCCCCCATCACGGGGCAACCGTTTTCTTTATGTTCCGGGCGAAACGGACGCATCCCGGATTCACTGACCTGAACCGCAGCCGCGTCGGCGTTCGGAGAACGCCTCCCACATTGGGGGGCTCTCGGGACATGGAGCGGCCGGTGTCCTCACCAGGGCACCGGCCTGTTCTGGCCTGATTCCTGCTATTTGGACTGTCAGCTTGACACGGCTGAAGTTGACATCCATCTTTCCGCCCTGTCGATACGCTAGCGAACGGATGGCCAAACGTGATGTTTGAGATCGACCTATGGGTCAGCACGCCGCCGGTTGGGGTTATTCCGGTGCTGATCGGGCCGCTGCAGGTCCTCATCGCCATCCTGCCGGGGCTCCTGGCTGCCATCTTCATGGCCGTCGTGGGGTTCTTCAGACCGCGCGTCCTGCTCCAGTTCGCCAAATTGCTGTGGCGCCTGAAGTACCATATCGTCATCATCCTGCTCTGTGCGCTGGGCGTGCGGTGGGCGATCCTGCACCTTCGTCCGCATACTGTCCGAACGGGGGGCGCTGAAAGCACGGAGGCAAACGGGGACTGGACCACCTTCCGGGGCAGCCTCAGTCGCGCCGGCGCGATCGGGACAACCAACGAACCGTCCAAAGGGCAGGTCAATTGGGCTGTGTACAGGAGTGAGCGGTTCTACGCCTCGCCAGCCGTCGTCGGTAAGCGGGTCTATGTGGCGACCGTGTCGGACATCTCGCCGTTCGACACGGAGGGCGTCGGACATATCCGTTGCCTCAACGCGGACACCGGCGCGGAGGTGTGGTCTTCGCGCCCGAAGTTTGCATCCGGCGCCAAGCCGTACAGGGCCACGTTCTCTTCTCCGGTAGTCAAGGGCAACTACCTCGTCTGCGGCGAGGGTCTCCACACGACCAAGCGCTGCCGGATCATCTGTCTGGACCTCACGCCCGGCAAAGAGGGGAACCTGCTGTGGAGTGTCGAGACGGATAACCACGTGGAGTGCACCCCGGCCATCGCGACGGTGACGTGGGAACAGGACGGCCGGCCGATGAGCGAGGACCGCGTCTTCGTCGGCGCGGGCGACGACGGCGGGTACTAC
>Ga0172375_10006394_pt1 | contig 16578 bp, 28 predicted proteins | sample LakKiv1m_FD_114537 | JGI IMG/M metagenome (GOLD analysis project Ga0172375, IMG submission 114537) | Freshwater microbial communities from Kabuno Bay, South-Kivu, Congo - kab_092012_11.1m | ecosystem: Environmental > Aquatic > Freshwater > Lake | place: Democratic Republic of the Congo...
ATTTTGCGAAGATGAAACCGGAAGACGTTAGAGAACAGTCTAAGAGAAAGGGAGTTATTATTAGAGAAATCGTTGCTGATGGTAAACCCATAAAGAGCGAAGCATCGTTTGAAGCGTAAACCGAAGTCTTTTTAAAGGGTGATTTTCTATGGTTTTTATTAGAATGTTTTGGAGTTGCACACTCAAGCCCGCGAGACTTGAATGCTACATTATGCAAAGACAAAATTAACAGAGTGAAATATCTCTTAAAATCAAAAACAAATGGGAGCACCAAATAAACCAAAAGCAGGAAGTTTGCAGTATTGGCCTAGAAAGAGAGCTGAAAGAATTTTGCCAAATGTAAATTGGAATGCTATTCAAACTTCAAATACTGGCTTAATGGGTTTCATCGGATACAAGGTTGGAATGACTTCCGCTTTCGTTAAGGACGATACTGCTGATTCTATGACAAAGGGTAAAAAAATCATTGTTCCTGCGACGATTGTCGAATGCCCTGAGTTAAAGATTTTTTCTGTGAGATTTTATAAAAATAAAAAAGTTGTTGGTGATGTTGTTGTTTCTAATGATAAAGAATTAAAACATGTTGTTAAGGTTCCAAAGCAAATTGGGAAAGTTGAAGATTTCAAAAATGATTTTGACGACGTAAGAGTTATTGTTTATTCTGATGTTAAAAAAACTGACGTAAAGAAAACACCGGATATGATTGAGCTTGCAATCGCTGGCACAAAGGATCAGAAACTTGCTTTCATTAAGGAAAGAATTGGAAAATCAATCAGTGTTTCTGAAATGTTTTCAAAGGGTCTTGTCGACGTTAGAGGCGTTACAACTGGTCATGGTTTACAAGGTCCGGTAAAAAGATTTGGTATTTCGTTAAAATCACATAAATCCGAAAAGGGAGTTAGAAGACCTGGTAACTTAGCTCCATGGCATCCTGCAAGAGTCACATTCGTTACAACAATGGCTGGACAGCTGGGATTCTTTACTAGAGTTTTATTGAATAATACAATAATCAAACAAGCTAAAATTAGTGAGTTAAATATAAATAAAAACGGTGGATTCCCACATTATGGAAACATCAAGACTGAATTCTTGGTTCTTTCTGGATCTTTACCTGGACCACAAAAAAGACCATTGCTGATTACATCTTCATTAAGACCTACAAAATCTACAGCTAAAAGAAAATGGTAGTTTATTGAATTAAGATAAAATGGTAAACGCAAAACTATTCGACGCTAAGGGAAAAGAAAAGGGGAAAGTTGAACTTCCAAAAATTGTTTCTGGTGAAATAAGAAAAGACGTTTTAGCTAGGGTTTTTGAAACACAAAAAAGAGAACAGCCTTACGGAGCAATGGTTTTTGCTGGTAGAAATTATTCTGCTGCTGGTATATTAAGAAGAAAAAGACATGCATGGAAAGTTACATACGGTAAGGGTATTTCTAGAGCTCCAAGAAAAATTATGTCTAGACATGGGCAGAGCTTCCAATGGGTTGGTGCGTCTGCAAACTATTCCAGAGGCGGTGGTGTTGCACATCCACATAGATCAGAAGAAAATCAATTTAGAAAAGTAAACAAGAAAGAATTATTGCTTGCTTTGAGTTCGGCTATTGCTGGAACTTTCGACGTTAAATCTATTGAAAGAAAATATGGATTTAAAGCTGATCAAGCTGCTATCGTTGCTGATGATAAAGTTTTAACATTAAAAACAAAAGATTTTATTGAATTCTTGAGAGTTGCCTTTGGAAATGCATTTGATAGATTATTACAACAGAAAAAAATAAGAGCTGGTGGTTCAAAATCAAGAGGAAGAAAATATAAATCAAATGCTGGATTATTATTCGTTATCGCTTCCGACGAAAAAATGAATAGATCTGGAATTGATGTAGTTAAGGCTAAAGATTTGAAAATTGCAAACCTGGCTCCAAATGGAGAACCTGGAAGATTCGTAGTTTATACTGAAAAGGCATTAAAAGAAATTGATGGAGTGTGGAAATGGTAGTATTAGAAAAAGTAAAGGCAACTGAAAAAATAGTAAGAATGATTGAATCAGAAAATTTAATTGCTTTCGAAACAGATAGAAAAGTAACAAAAAATGAAATCGCAAAAGAAGTAGAAAGTTTATTCGATGTTAAAGTCGCTAGTGTTAGAACAATGACGAGAAAAAATAAAAAAATAGCTTATGTTAGATTAACTAAAGATTACAATGCAGCTGATGTTGCATCTAAATTGGGAGTGTTATAATGGGAAAGAGAATTATTTCGCAGGCAAGAGGACACGGAAGTTTTTCATACAGAGTTAGAAGAGCTGCTTATTCATTAAAACCATGCTATCCATTAAATCTCGACGGAGAATGGGAAGTTGTTAATTTAGTTACCGAAGCTGGACACACTGGTCCTGTCGCCGTATTAAAAAATTCTTCTGGTAAAACTTTCCAAAATTTTGCAAACAGAGGATTATATGTTGGACAAAAAATCACATTCAACGGAACAAAAGATGGCGATGTTGCTCATTTAAACAAATTACAAAATGGTACAAAGATTTTTAATATAGAATTAAGACTAAATGACGGTGGCAAACTTGTTAGAACAGGCGGAAATTCTGCAGTTATAATGAGCAACGAGGGAAAAACTGTTAAGATTATGATGCCGTCGAAAGAAGAGAAGATATTCGAAGGCGAATGTAAAGCTACTGTTGGAGAAATTGCTGGACAAGGAAGATTGGAAAAACCAATCTTGAAAGCTGGCAAAATGCATTTCATTAAGAAAACTAGAAATAAATTATGGCCTAGAACATCTGCTATAAAGATGAATATCATAGACCATCCATTTGGTTCTGGTAGAGGAAAGAGACCTAAGTCCAAGATTGTCAAGAGAATGGCAGCTCCAGGACAGAAGGTAGGACACTTAAGACCAAGAAGAACAGGAAGGACAAAGAAATAATGGCAATAAATGTAAATATCGGCGCTGGAAGAGTAAAAACTTTTAGAGGCAAACAACTCGAAGAATTAAAAGTTCTTGACGTTAGAGAATTCGCTAAACTTTTGACAGCTAGAGAGAGAAGAACTGTTATGAGAAGTTTCCAAATACTTGAGAAATTTTTAGACAAATCCAAGAAAGATGTTGCTAAGGATAAGATGCCAAAGACGCAGTTAAGAGAACTTCCTATTGTTCCAATAATGGTTGGATGGACTGTTGGTGTTCACAATGGTAAAGAGTACACTCCAGTAAAAATCACAGAAGAGATGTTGGGGCATAGACTTGGAGAATTTACATTAACAAGAAAGGCAGTTAAACACGGAGCAGCGGGTATTGGGGCAACAAAGGGTTCCTCGAGCTTGTCTGTTAAATAAATATGGTAGATGAAATAAAAACAGAAAAGAAGCCAAGAGCTAAGAAAGAAACAAAGCCAGTTGAGACACCAAAAACTGATGTTGTTGTAGAAAATAAGGTGGAAACAAAGACTGAAGAGAAAAAGGAAGAAGCTAAAAAAATCGAAGTAAAAAAAGTCGCTAAGGAAGTAGCCATTGTTAACGCCTACTCCGTTTCAATTAGCACAAAACATTCAAGCGCAATTTGCAAGATGATAATGAAAAGACCAATTGATGGTTCCATTGATATGCTAAACTTGGTATTACAAGAAAAACTTGCAGTTCCAATGACAGCTCTTGAAATACCACACAGAAAAAGATCATTAATGCCGAAGGGATTTGGTGGTGGTGGAAGATTTCCAAGAAATGCAGCAAGAGAATTTATTCTTTTGTTAAAACAATTAAAAGCAAATTGCGAGACAAATGGCGTCGAAAACCCAGTCGTTACAATCGCTATGGCCAACCTTGCATCAAGACCGTTCAGAAAAGAAGGAAGAAGGGCAAAAAGTACACACATACATTTAGAAGCTAGAGATAAAACTAAATTAATTGTAAATAAAAAATAAAATGGAAGAAAGAAAATTCGTCGGTATAAGGAAAGAAGAATTCGGAGTTAAGGAATTCATTAAGAAAGAATTCGGAAAAGGAAAAATATCCGGAGTTAAAATAGAATATACACCAGTCGGAGAAAAGGTAGTTATCTCTACACATAAGCCTGGATTAATTATCGGAAAACGTGGAGAATCTATTGAAAGATTAACTGAAATTTTGGAAAAAAGATTTAAGATGGAAAATCCAAGAGTAGATATTGCTGAGATACAACATCCAGATTTGGACGCACAAATCGTTGCTGATGACATTGCATTATCATTGGAGAGATTTGGTTCATTAAGATTCAAAGCTATTGCATACAAGGCACTAACAAAGATGAAAGCATCTGGCGCACTTGGAGCAGAAATCGTTTTGTCTGGAAGATTGCCTAGCGAGAGAGCGAAAACATGGAGATTCAAATTCGGTTATTTAAGAAAAACTGGAGATGCATCTAACGATGTTGATTATGCTGAAAGCAGGGGATGTGACAAACAAGGAGTAGTTGGAATTAAGGTTTCGATATTGTCACCAGATGTATTTAAGGCAGAAGATGTAACTGTTAACGATGAATTATTGGCGAAATTAAAAGCAAATTTAAATGCTATCTCTGAAAAAATAACTAAACAAAAAAAGAAAAAAACTGAATAAATATGGTAGAAAAAAAATCGACTACAAAAGTAGAAAAAAAAGTTGAAACTAAAAAGGAAGATTCAAAAATAACTGAATTAAAAATTGAGTTATTAAAGCAAGGATCTAAAAAGAGAGATATTAAAAGAGAAATAGCAAGATTATTAACGCTCCAAAATAAAAATATGGGAGACAAAAAATAATCATGGACATATGCCCGAAATGCGGTTTACCGATAGCAGCATGTGTGTGTGAAGATATAGCAAAAACCCAACAACAGGTTGAGGTTAAAACCGAAAAACGAAGATTCGGTAAGTTCGTAACGAGAGTTTACGGATTGGAAGGAGTCGATTTGAAAGAAATCGCTAAAAAGCTTAAAAACAAGCTTGCATGTGGTGGAACTATCGACGGAAAAGTGATTGAGCTTCAGGGAAATCACATCGGCAAAGTAAAGCCTGTTTTGGTTGAAGCTGGATTCACAGAATCACAAATAGTAGAAGGAAAATAAAAATGGCAAAAGAAAAAACAATAAAAACTGAGAAGAAAACAGAAAAAGTTAGCTGTGCGGACAAAAAATGCCCGTTCCATGGTAGCGATGCTGTTAAACTTAGAGGAAGAACATTCGAGGGCGAAGTTATTACAAAATTACCTGGAAGAGTTAAAATACAGTTTGACAGATTTTTGTATGATAGAAAATATGAAAGATTTGACAAGAGAAGAACAAAGCTACACGCAAGATTACCAGATTGTCTAAAGGAACAAATTCAACTTGGTGATTGGATACAAATTACAGAATGCAGACCATTAAGTAAGATTATACATTTTATCGTCACAAAGAAAATCAGAAGTAAGACAGAAAAAATTGTCGCTATCGACGAAGGAGCTAAGAAATGAAAGCAGTAACAGGAAGAGTAACACGAGGATTAAATATTGGAAGCGTTGTTGAAGCAGCTGATAATAGTGGAGCAAGAATTGTAAGAATTGTTTCCGTTAAGGGCGGAAGGGGACATAAAGGAAGACAAGTTGCAGCTAAGGTTGCTGATTGGGTTAAAGTTTCTGTAAGAAAGGGTGATCCAAAAATGAAGGGCGAAATATTCGATGCTGTTGTAATAAGACAAAGAAGAAGTTGGAAAAGACCAAATGGAGAACAAGTTTGTTTTTCAGATAATGCAGTTGCTTTATTAAAGGATGAGAAAGGAAATCCAAAGGGAACACAAATTAAAGGACCAGTCGCAAGAGAAATCCAAGAAAGATGGAAAGAAGTATCTAAATTAGCGGCGAGTGTATATTAAAATGAAACAAGAATTTACAACAGCATGGAAAGAAAGCAAACAGCCTAGAAAGCAAAGGAAATATTTGCATAATTTACCATTGCATTTGAAACAGAAATTAATGGGTTCTGCGCTTGACAAAGACTTAAGAAAGAAATATGGAATCAGGAGTATTGAAGTTAGAAAGGGCGATGAGGTTGTTATTATGAGAGGAAAATTCGCCAAGAAAGCTGGAAAAGTTGTTGAAGTGAATACAAAAAAATCAAGAGTAGCTGTTGAAAATATTCAAAATACGAAGAGAGACGGAAACAAAGTTCATGTTTGGATACATGCTTCGAAAATTAAAATCAAAACATTAAACACAGACGATAAAATGAGATTTGCAACTAAACAAATGGAGAATAAAAATGAGTCACAAGACAAGAAGTGAATTGCCAACTAGTTGGCCATTGCCAAGAAAGGGAACAAAATATTTTGTTGGATCTAGTCATTCTGCTAGCGATGGAATTCCATTACAAATTGCCTTAAGAGACATATTGAAGGTTGGCGAGACAAGAAGAGAAGTTAGATTTATGCTATTAAATAAAGAAATAAGTGTTAATGGAAAAGTTAGAATAAACAAAAAATTCCCGGTAAGAGTATTCGACGTTATAACCCTCGGAAAGACTGGAAAGAATTATAGATTGAATATTTCTGGTAAAAAAGTAAAGTTCGAAGAAGTTAGTGCAAAAGATTCCGCTAAAAAAACAGTAAAAATTATCGGCAAAGTATTAATTGCTAAAGATAAATATCAAATGAATCTCGAAGATGGATCTAACTTTTTACCAAAGGAAAAATTCGTTACTGGCGATAGCGCAGTTGTAAATTTAAAAGAAAATAAAATTGAAAAAATAGTACAGATGAAAGAAGGAGCAAACGTATTGGTTATTTCTGGAAAACATTCCGGAAAAGAAGGAAAAGTAAAGGAAATATTTGCAGACAAAAATGAATATTTAATTAAATTCGCAGACGGAGAAGCTACTCTTCCATTAAGAGTATTGCTTGCTATTGAATAAAATGAAAACAGAAAAAATGACAAACATAATGAGAACGCCCAAAATTGAAAAAGTAGTTTTAAATGTAGGTGGAACTGCAGAGAAATTAGAAAAGGGATTTATATTACTACAAAAGCTTACTGGAAAGAAGGTTGTTAAGGTAGCCGCTACGAAGAGAATACCGACATGGGGAGTTAGACCTGGATTGCAAGTTGGAGCTAAAGTTACACTAAGAGGACAAGATGCTGATGCTTTTATTAAGAAAGTTTTACCAGCGATTAATAATACAATCAAGGAAAAACAAATTAGACCAAATTTTGTTTCATTCGGAATACATGAATATATCGAAATCCCTGGAGTAGAATATATTAGAGAAGTTGGTATTATGGGATTCGAGATGACTATCGTCTTCGTTAGAACAGGAAGGAGAGTTGCATTAAAGAAAGTCAAGAGAGGAAGAGTAAGAAGACAGGATGTAACCGTCGGAGAAATAGAGAAAATATTACAAGATAAATTCAAAATTAAAATAGCTAGGAGGATAAAACAAAATGACAGCAAGTGATTGGAGAAAGATAACTAGGCAACTTAAGTCAAAGCCTGCAAAGTTAAAGAAGTTCTTGAAGCACAACAAACCAAAGGATAGAAAGTTTGGTATTGCTATAAATAAGTGCGAGAGATGCGGGAGACAAGGAAGCCACGTCGGTCAGTATGGCATTGATCTTTGCAGACAATGCTTCAGGGAAATTGCTGTTGATTTAGGTTTTAAAAAATACTCATGAAAAGCGACATAATATCAGATGCATTAAATACAATAATGAATGCGAAAAGAATTGAAAAAACAGAAGTAAGAATAAATAGAATTTCAAAATTCTTGATAAATATATTGGAAATGATGAAAGAAGAAAAATATATTGACTTTGAAGTAAAGGATGAACAAGAAAGCAAGCCATATGTTGTTGTAAAAATATTGAAGCTGAACGTATGTAGAGCTATCAAGCCAAGATATTCCGTAACATCTGAAGGAGTTGAAAAATATTTAAGAAGATATTTGCCATCTAGAAATTTCGGAACAGTTATCGTATCCACAAATAAGGGATTAATGACCCAGTATGAAGCTGATAAAAATAATTTAGGAGGAAGCTTAATCGCTTATTTCTACTAATGAAAAAAAATATTGAAAACATGATTGAAGTTCCGGCTGGAATATCTGCATCTGTGAATGGCGCAGAAGTTAAAGTTAGTGGTAAAGGAAAAGAAGTGAAGAGAATATTCCCACAAATGCCAACTGTAGAAATGAAACAATCCGGAAACAATATTACTTTAAGCGCTAAAAAAGCAACTAAGAGAGAATTAAAATTAATTAATTCAATTGTTGCGCATATAAAAAATATGATTAGCGGAATCAATGAAGAATTTGTTTACAAGCTTGAAGTTTGTAACGTTCACTTTCCTATGGTTGTTAAAACAGAAGGAAATAAAATTAAGATAAAAAACTTTTTAGGTGAAAAAGTCGATAGAGAAACAGAGATTTTACCGAATGTAAAAGTTAGTATTAAAGGAAACGCAATTGAAGTTAGTTCACCTGACGTTGAGGCGGCTGGACAAACTGCGGCAAGAATTGAAATCGCAACTAAAATTAGAAATAGAGATAGAAGAGTTTTTCAAGACGGAATATTTATAACTGAGAAACCAGGAAGGAGAGAAGAATGATAAGAAATAAACCACATTTTTATAGACAGGGATGGTACAAGTTTTTAAGACTTGGAAAGAAAGCTAAGAAAAGAAGAAGATGGAGACATCCAACTGGTGGAGACAGCAAGACGAGATTAAAGGTTAGAGGAAAGGCTGCTAGACCTACAATAGGTTGGGGAGCAGATAAAAGTGAATTTGGAAAAGTACAAGGATTTGTTCCAGTAAGAGTAGAAAATTTAATGCAATTAGAAAATGTAAATAAAGGAGAAGCGATAATTATTGCAAGCATTGGCAAGAAAAAGAGAATGGCCATAATTGCAAAAGCAAATGAAAAGGGAATAAAAATATTAAATAAATACATGGATAAGAAAAATGCAACTCAATAAAAAGAAGAACTTAGCAGCAAAAGCGCTTGGTGTTGGCAAGGATAGAATTATTTTTATGAATGAATCACTTCCAGAAATAAAAGAAGCAATCACAAGAAGAGATATCCTTGATTTGGCTAACTCTGGCGCAATTCAAATAAGAGAAATTGGTGGAAGAAAAACCCCAGAAAAAAGAAAACACAGAAGAGGAATTGGTAAAAGAGAACAGAAAGTTCCGAATAAAAAACACGTATATGTTTTACTAACAAGAAAACTAAGAAGCACAGCAAGAGGATTGCTTGCTATGAAAAAAATGAGCAATGAACAATATGCAAATATAAGAAAAATGATTAAGGCAAGTAAATTTAAAAGCAGGAGACATTTGCTTGAAAGTCTGAAAGAAATATGAGCTTAAGAACAATAAAACGAAGAAGAAGAGAATGTAAGACTGATTACAATTTGAGATTGGGATTACTTAAATCTAGTTTGCCAAGAATTACAATTAGAAGAACAAATAAATATTTCATAGTTCAAGTTATTGAATCATCTGAAGCACAAGATAAGGTAACGTTTGGATTAACTTCGAAAGAATTACTTGATTATGGATGGGATGAAAAATCTTCTGGAAGTTTAAAGTCTATATCTGCTGGATATTTAACTGGAATTTTAGCTGCAAAAAAAATTGGAAGCGGACAGTTTATTATTGATTTGGGAATGGCAATAAGTCATAAGGGCGGAAGAGTATTTTCCGTAATTGCTGGATTGATCGACGGCGGATTAAAAATAAATGCAAATACAAAAGTGCTTCCATCTAAAGAAAGATTAATGGGTGAACATTTAGATGAAAAAGTAAAAACTATGGTTGCAAAAGTAAAAGCTAAAGTCGAATCTGCTTCTGCTGATAAAACAGAGAAAAAGACTGAATCTAAACCAACTAAAACAAAGAAGGTGGCTAAATAATGGTAAAAACTAATACTAAGGAAGACGAAAAAGCTGTAAGCGAAGAAATGATTAAAATGGTGGAAGAAAAAGAAGCGAAGAAAGATGCTGCTGAAAAATCTAGAATAATCGAAGAACTTGAGAAAGCAGAAAAAGCTGGAAAGAAAATTACGGAAGAAACAATTGCTGAAGAAGCCGTTAGAACAAAGGAGCAAATTGAATTAGATAAATGGGTTCCAAAAACAGAATTAGGAAGATTGGTTAGAGCTGGAAAGATAAAAAATATTGACGAAATCTTAGAACAAGGAAGAAAAATATTAGAGCCGGAAATCGTTGATAGTTTATTGGTATTACAAACTGAATTATTAAACACTGGTCAGGCTAAGGGTAAGTTCGGTGGTGGAAAAAGAAGAACATGGAGACAAACTCAAAAGAAAACGGAAGATACTAATGTTATTACATTCACCGTAATGGCTGTTGTTGGTGACGGAAACGGACATATTGGAATTGGAATGGGAAGGGCTGCTGAAACTTTACCTGCAAAAGAAAAAGCTATCAGACAAGCAAAACTTAATATAATGAAAATAAATAGAGGGTGTGCTAGCTATGACTGTTCTTGCGAAGAACCACATAGTATTCCATTTGCAACATCTGGAAAATGTTCATCTGTTGAATTAAGATTTAAACCAGCACCGCAAGGGACTGGATTAGTAGTTGGAGATGAAGTTAAAAAAATGATGAGATTAGCTGGAATTAAGGATGTGTATGGAAAGTCATTTGGACAAACAAGCACAACTTTAAATGTAGCAAAGGCTTGTATGCAAGCATTAGGTAAACTTGGAGAATTAAAGAAATAAAATGGTATATGCAGTATTAAGAATGTCTGGAGCAGTTAAAATTAGTTGGCACTTAAGAGAAACATTGAACAGATTAAGACTTGGAAGAAAATTAACCTTGACTTTCGTAGAAGAAAATGATGATGTAAAAATGGGAATGATTAAGGACGCTATTTCATGTTTAGCTTATGGAACTGTTGATAAAAAATTAATGGATGAGATTGTTGCGAAAAGAGGACAGAAAGATATTAAGGGAAACTATAGAGGATTCTGCAGAATGCATCCACCAATTGGAGGATTTAAAAAATCTACTAAGTTAAATTATCCGGCTGGTATATTGGGTAAAAATGACGAGATATCTAAATTATTGGTGAGAATGATATGAAAATACATAAAAGAAGCAAAAGAACAAGATTAAGAGGAAGCCGAAGCGCTGGAACTGGTTTTAGAAAGAAGAAGAAGGGTCATGGTAATAAGGGTGGACATGGATGGTCTGGAACAGGAAAGAGAGGAAGCCAGAAACAACAGAAGGCTTTGATGTATGCACAATCTTTAGGATTCGACAAATATTTCGGAAAGAGAGGATTAACTTCTGCTCCGACTACAATAAAGAAAACTGAACAGATCAATTTAGATGATATAAAAGCAAATTTCTTCGTGAAAGAAGGACAAAAAATAGAATTGAAGGAACATAAAATTTTGGGCGACGGCGAAGGATTTAAAGCAGAAATACACGCAGCTGCTGCATCACAATCAGCTATAGAGAAAATGAATAAAGCTGGTGGAAAAATCGTTTTACCTGTTGAAAAATCTGAAGCTAAAACTGAAGCTCCGAAGGCTGAAGTTAAGAAAGTAGCTAAGAAATAATTCTAAATATCGTCGTCGATATCTTAATAAGTAATCTTTACAAACAGAGTTCTTTCTTCTTAGAAAGAAGAAATTTCTCTAAACAAAGAAGAACATTTTAGTCTTTCTTCACTTCATTCAGAAAGTTTATAAACGACTTTTCGTTTCATAAAATATGGCTTTAAGTGATATACTACACAATTTACCAGAAGTAAAAAAACCGGAAGAGAAGAAGCTTTCTTTTAATGTTAAATTAAAGTGGACTTTGATAATTTTATCTGCGTTTTTTGTTTTGGCCAACATTCCTCTTTATGGATTGGCTTCGTCTGCGTTATCTAGATTCGAATATTTAGCTATTTTATTAGGAACTGATTTTGGTTCTATTATTTCTCTTGGTATTGGTCCGATTGTTTTGGCTTCTTTGATTTTACAATTATTAGTTGGTGCGCAAATAATTCAGATGGACACAAAAACGGCTGAAGGTAAAAAACAATTTCAAGCTATGCAAAAATTATTGACGATTATATTTATTATTTTTGAGGCTGTTGTTTACGTAATGATGCGTGGACTCGAGGCTCGACCTGGATTTGAATTTCTAGTTATATTTCAATTATTCCTTGGCGGTTTACTAATTTTATTTATGGATGATGTTGTTCAGAAGTGGGGCTTTGGCTCTGGCATATCTTTATTCATCGCTGCAGGTATTGGCTGGAGATTATTTTCTCAATTATTTCAATTCGTAAATGCTAGTGGTGCTATTGAACCATCTGGAAAAGTTTTGGTATTATTTACTTCTATTACTAATGGAGATACAACTGGATTCGCACTGGCACTTTTCTCAATTTTAATAACTGCCGCGCTTTTTATGATTGTAGTTTGGGCTCAGTCTTTGAAAGCAGAAATTCCACTATCTTTTGATAGAATAAGAGGATATGGAATGAGATGGCCATTGCAATTCTTCTACACTGGAGTTTTACCAGTTATCCTAGTTTCGGCTCTTGCGGCAAATATACAATTAGTTGCTTCGCTATTCCAGAACTGGCTTGGGCACGCAACCTGGCTTGGTGGATTTTCTGGCGGAACGCCAATATCTGGATTTTCTTATTGGATACATTCAACTCCTATTTTGCAAGAAATTATAACTGGAAGTTTTAGATGGGTTTATGCGATTCAGGCTATTGGACACGTATTATTTTACGTAGTGCTTTCTATTTTATTTGCATATTTCTGGATGAAAACTTCTGGACAAGATTCTGCCAATCAAGCGAAGAATATTATGAATTCTGGATTGAGCATGCCCGGATTTAGAAAAGATCCAAGAGTTATCGAATCGATCTTACAGAGATATATTTTACCATTAACAATTATGGGCGGTGCAGCGATTGGTTTACTCGCATCTCTTGCTGATTTACTTGGCGCTATGGTTGGCGGAACTTCCATATTATTAGCAGTTATGATTTTATATCAATTATATCAAAATATTGCTCAACAGCATGCGGTTGATATGAATCCTGCATTTAGAGGAATGTTTGGTGGATAAATGAAAAACGAGGTGAAAAAATGAAATTTATGAAGATTATGATTTTGATTTACATAATCGGTGCAGCTGTAGTATTTTTGTGGAATCAATTTCCCCTCGTTAAGGACTCCGTTCATTTTGTCTTAGATCCTAGTATCGGTGGTTTGTTTGACTGGAATCTTACTATCGGTTTTATTTTGGTGATGCTAATTTTTTCGTTAATAACGACTCTTGCTCAAAAGTATTTCACCGATCAAGATGCACTAAAGACACTTAAAGAAGAACAAAAGTTGATCCAACAAGAATTGAAATTATATAGACAAGATCCTAAAAAAACTGCTGAACTTACCTCAAAATCTTTTGAACTAACGATGAAGACAATGCCATTAACGATGAGGCCAACATTTTATACTATGTTGCCGTTTATCTTAACATTTAAGTGGTTCTCTGATTATTTTACGGCTAATCCAGTTAAAGTTCTTGGAATGCATTGGCTTTTGGCGTATTTTGTGATAATACTGGTTTTCTCACCAATACTTAAGAAAGTTTTGAAAGTTAATTAGGGATTATAATATTTCTATCAATTTATTTTTGCTCGTTAAGCCTGATTTTATCTTAATGTTTTTCCAAGGAACGCCAAAGTGCTTAGATAATAGTGATATTACTTCTAGATTGGCCTCGTTGTTTTCTGGTTCTGCAGAAACATAAATCAGAAAATTGCCTCCACCGAAATCTTCTATTCTCGGATTCGGAGAGTTTGGTTTGACCATTACTTTTACTATCATGAGAATTTTTACGATAAAAAGTTTTTAAACATTTGGTAGATTAGTCATTCTCAACTCTTGGAGCTAAAATAAAACCCATCCCCAACTTCTGTCCTGCAAAATCCATTCTTAGTGGATAGTCGTCTGAAAATCTTAACATTACTTTATCCGAAAAAGATTTGGCCTTAATAAATTTCATAAGATATTCTAGAGAATATTTGGATTTTGCTGTTCCACTAACGGTTGTTTCTCCACCGGAAAATTCTGCTTTTGCTGAGTTTAAACTTCCACTGCCTTCTACAACTAACTTATTCGGCTCTGCTAAAAACGAACATGAATCCGCTACAACCGAACAATCTTCTATAACTTGCGAAAGCTCTTGAGCATTCATTTCAATTTCGCATGAAAAGTTTAGAGCCGGCTCTGCTTTATCTTCGGAAGAAACGTCAATTAGAGATAAAACAAAATTTCTTTTTATTTTGTCAAATATTGATACCTGAAGCTGATTTGCTTCTTGGCTAAGAATAATACTAGACGATGATGCAGCTCTTTTTAATACTCTTTTGAAATCTTCTAGATTGATTCCCCAAACGTCTTTGCCTGGTTCGTATTGAGAAAAACTCTCTTTTGGAATCTTAAAAATGATCATAGAAATATTGGCTGGGTCTACTGCAACAATCGACATGCCCTCATCTAATAGCTTAATTCTAACCTCTGTTACTATTTCGGAAATTATTGAAATAGCATCACTCAGTATTTTTGGATTATCTAAACGAACAATCATAATTCAAAAAAAGATTGGGTGTTTATAAGTATTTATATCTTGACAGATATAAATCCGAACAGCTCCTAAGTTATATTATTTATCACCATATTGTTTATTAATCTTAACGCGAATTGGAATTATATGGAAAATCAACAAGATACTAATAGTTTAGAAAAAAGAAAGGTTCAAATTATCGCACCTGCATATTATGCTAGAAAAGACATACAGGAAGCAATGTATAAGTTTTGTAAAAATAGAGAAACAGTTCCTCGTTATTTAGAGGGCTTTGGCAAGAGACCTGATGCACTAGATTATCCGTCTGATATAATAACACTAGTAAAAAGGGGTGCAACAAGCTTCCATTGCTCTGAAGAACTTTGGTCAAATCCACTAAATATTAACGTAAACATGACACCTGAACAATATAATAAAATAAAAATAGGGTGGGATTTTCTTATAGATATAGATTCTAAATTCTTTGATTACGCAAAAATTGCAGCCGAAGTCTTAATTCAAACATTGGAGACACATGGTGTAAAAAATGTGGGGATTAAATATTCTGGATCTAAAGGATTTCATATTCTTATTCCATCAAAATCTTTCCCTGAAGAATTATACGGAGAAAAAACGAAAGATAAATTCCCAGAATGGCCTCGTGCAATTGCTGCTTATTTAAAAGAAAAAACTAGAGATGGAATTAATCGAAGAATTATTGGATTAACTGGTAAAGAAAAATTAAAGGAAAAGGGCGAATTGATTGAAAGAGTTCGTTGTTCTGAATGTCGAACTGAAATATCTCAAAAAGAAGAAGATTTGTTTGAGTGCACTAACTTGAAATGTAAATATAGATTATATTTTAAGAAAAGTAAAAGAAGAGACCATAAATGTCCGAATTGTAAATTTGATATGAAATTTATAGAAACCGTTAAAAGATATTTTTGTGAAAAATGCGGAAAATATAAACCGAATCCAAAAGAGATACAAAAATTGATGGAAGTAATACCGTTAAAAGATCAAAATAAATATGATACCAAAACAGAACAAACAACCAAGGCCCAAGAAGATTCAGTCGATATTGTTCTTGTTTCTCCACGACATTTATTTAGAGCACCATATTCCCTTCATGAAAAAACCGCACTTGTTTCTGTCGTTATAAATAAAGATGAATTAAAAGATTTTGAAATACACATGGCAGACCCTTTGAGAATAAAAATTAAAGATTTTAACCCAGAAGCCTCTCCTGGAGAAGCACGAGAGCTTTTAGTTGAAGCTTTAGACTGGGCAAAAATAAAACAAGAACCGGAGAAGAAAAAATTTGAAGGCAAGGCATTGGATATGAAGGGATTGAAGATTAACGAAAACATGTTCCCGCCCGTAATACAAAAAATTTTAGCTGGAATAAAATCGGATGGAAGAAAAAGAGCATTGTCTGTTTTACTTTCTTTCTTTTCTAGTTTAGAATTATCTCCAGAATATATTGAGCAACGAACTTATGAATGGAACAATAAAAATTACAAACCTTTGCCAACTGGATATGTTAAGAGTCAAATAGATTGGTCGTTAAGAAACAAAAGGCTTCCTCCCAACTATGACAAGCCTATATATAACGATCTCGGGATTGCATCTGATACTGAGGGATTGAAGAATCCTATAAATTATACCATTAGAGAAGCGATGAGACTTAGTCGAAATAGTGAACCAAAAACCGACGATGAGCCAATCACTAAATAACAGGCTCTGTTAAAAAAGTCCCCTAGCAAAAGTTAATCTACTAGGGAACCCACTATTCATTGAGGTGAATAGTTATGATAAAACAATGTAGGCTAGTTAAAAAACTTGAGCTTTTGCTCAAACAACAACTAAATTCTAGAAAATATTCTCATTTTGGACCTAAAAAGTTCAAACTTTCAGAGCATTTATTTGCATTATTATATATGCAAATAACAAAATCTTCTTTTAGAAGA
>Ga0172375_10006397_pt1 | contig 16574 bp, 14 predicted proteins | sample LakKiv1m_FD_114537 | JGI IMG/M metagenome (GOLD analysis project Ga0172375, IMG submission 114537) | Freshwater microbial communities from Kabuno Bay, South-Kivu, Congo - kab_092012_11.1m | ecosystem: Environmental > Aquatic > Freshwater > Lake | place: Democratic Republic of the Congo...
AGGGAACGAAGTCGACCTTCTCGCGCACGCCGCAGTCGGGGCAGCACCAGTCGTCGGGGATGTCGGCCCAGGCGGTGCCGGCGGCGAAGCCCTCGTGCTCGTCGCCCGCCGCGACCTCGTAGACGTACTCGCAGCTCGGGCAGCGGGCGGCGAGGACCTCGGTCGCGGCACCGGGCAGGGCCTCCTGCGCGGCGCGCTCGGCCTCGGCCCGGGCGGCGTGCCCTGCGGCGTCGTACCGCTGGAGGTAGGCCTCGCGCTTGCGCGGGCTGATGTTGGCGAGCGAGACGTCACCCCCGAAGTGGTCGACCACGCGCTGGTCCATCACCCGGCGCCAGACGGCGGGGACGATGGCCAGCACGATCATCCCGGCGTACCCGGTCGGGAGCACCGGGCTCTCCTCGAAGTCGCGCAGCGTCTGGTAGCGCCGGGTCGGGTTGGCGTGGTGGTCGCTGTGCCGCTGGAGGTGGTAGAGCAGCACGTTGGTCGCGATGTTGTTGGAGTTCCAGCTGTGGCTGGGCAGCACCCGCTCGTAGCGCTGTCGATCACCCTCGCCGACCTTCTGGCGCAGCATCCCGTAGTGCTCCATGTAGTTGACCACCTCGAGGAGCGAGAAGCCCACCACGGCCTGGATGACGAGGAAGGGCAGCACCTCGACGCCGAAGGCGACGACCACCGCGGCCCACAGCACCACCGACATGAGCCAGGCGTTGACGACGTCGTTGTCGAGGCGCCAGGGGCTCTGCTTGCGACGGGCGAGCCGACGCTTCTCCAGGCGCCAGGCGGACCTCAGGGAGCCGCCGACCGTGCGTGGCCAGAACTGGTAGAAGCTCTCGCCCAGCCGGGCGCTCGCCGGGTCCTCCGGCGTCGCGACACGGACGTGGTGGCCGCGGTTGTGCTCGATGTAGAAGTGGCCGTAGAAGACCTGCGCGAGCGCGATCTTGGACAGCCAGCGCTCGTTGGCCTCCTTCTTGTGGCCGAGCTCGTGGGCGGTGTTGATGCCGATGCCGCCGATGCAGCCGATCGAGATCGCCAGGCCGACCTTGTCGAGGGCCGACAGCGGCTGGTCGGCGAGCAGCCCGAAGCCGTCCCAGCCGCCGACCACGGCCATGGCGCCGAGGAAGCCCGCGTACTGGATGGGGAGGAAGAGGTAGGTGATCCAGCGGTAGTAGCGGTCCTGCTCCAACGCCTCGATCACGTCGTCCGGCGGGTTCGAGCGGTCGAGCCCCGCGACCAGGTCGATCGCCGGCACGATGCCGAGGATGACGATCGGCCCGACCCAGAACCACATGCTCCAGCCAGTCGCGAGGTAGCCGCCGAAGGCGACGAACGCCAGGCTCGGCACCACCAGGCCGATCAGCCACAGGTAGCGCTTGGAGTCCTTCCAGAGCTCGGTCGTGCCCTCGGGCACCGTGCCGCTGGGAGCGAGTCGCGTGGGATAGCCGGCCATGGTCGTGACCTCCTGCCGTCGGGTTTACACGACCATACGATCTGTAAACCTCATTGACAAGAGGCATGGTCTTGTCAACTACAGTCGCGCTCCGTACGCCGCCGCCGGCGCGTACGTCTCGTCGGGTGTTGCCCCCGTCACACCCACCCGGGGCGGGCGATAGGTTGTGCGCCATGGAACACCCCTTCGGCATCGACTTCGGCGGAACCGGCATCAAGGGCGCGCCCGTCGACCTCGCAGTCGGCGACTTCGCCGACGACCGGGTCCGGATCGACACCCCCAAGCCCGCGACCCCGCAGGCCGTCGCCCGGGTCTTCGACGAGATCGTCGCCAGCTTCCCCACCTCGACGAGGCCCGTCGGGGTGACCGTGCCGGGCATCGTGCGCCGCGGTGTCGTGCTGTCAGCCGCCAACATCGACAAGTCGTGGATCGGCGAGGACGCCGACGCCATCTTCACCGAGGCGCTCGGCCGCGAGGTCCACGTCGTGAACGACGCCGACGCCGCGGGGCTGGCCGAGGCCGAGTACGGCGCGGCGAAGGGCCGCGGTGGCCTCGTCATGGTCATCACCCTCGGCACCGGCATCGGCTCGGCGATGATCTGGGAGGGCCAGCTCGTCCCCAACTCCGAGATGGGCCACCTCGAGCTCGACGGCGCCGTCGCGGAGGTCACCACCGCCACCAGCGCGCGCGAGCGCGAGGGGCTGACGTGGGAGGAGTGGTCGGAGCGGCTCACCGCCTACTTCCGCCACCTCGAGCGGCTCTTCTCCCCCGACCTCTTCGTCATCGGCGGCGGCGTCAGCAAGTCGTGGGACAAGTTCGGCCACCTGATCAAGGTCGAGACCGAGATGGTGCCCGCGACCCTGCAGAACCGCGCCGGCATCGTCGGCGCCGCGCTGGTCGCCCACCGCAAGGCCGGCAGCCCGGCCTGAGCCCCGGACGGCTCTCGGGGGCCTACGCCTCCAGGACCCGCTCGAACGCCTGCGCGGCCCCGCGCAGGTAGCGCTCGACGACAGCCTTCTCCTCGTCGGTGAAGGAGGCGTCGTGCCGGTCGAGCGCGGCGAACATCGGCATCAGGTGGCCCACGACCTCGCCGCGCCCGGAGTCGGTGATGTGGAGGTCGGTGCGCCGGCGGTCGAGCTCGTGCGGGCGTCGCTCGACGTGACCGCGCGCGACCAGGCGGTCGACGATGCCGGTGGCGGCCGCCGTCGAGACCTCCAGCCGCCGCGCCACCTCGGCCGGCCCGATCTGCTCGCGCGCGAGGTGCTCGAGTGTGACCAGCTCGGTCTCGCTGAGACCCGCGCGGCGAGCCACCACGTGGGTGACCCGGCCGCCCGCGGCGACGAGGTCGCGCAGCGCCAGGAGCGTCGGCGGCTGCGTCCGCTCCTGACCACGCTCGACCCACGGGGGGACGGCGTCGGGCTGGTGCTGGTCGGTCACGCGGGTCCTCTCCGGTGTGGTGCTCGTCGCTGGTGGCTTGCCACCGTACCCAGTCTACCGCTAACTTGATAAGTAACTTGCTTAGCAATCACTTTCCCTAGCAATCTCCCCACCCGCGAGGATCCCCGTGTCCCACCACCGCCCTCCCGCGCTCGCCCGCGCCATCGCCGGACCACGACTCGCGTGGCTGGTGGCGCTCGTGCCCCTCCTGATGGCCCTCGCCGTCATCGCCTTCCTCCCCGAGGGTGAGCGGGAGGGGTCGCCCGTCGACACCCTGCCGGCCGGGGCCGACAGCACGCTTGCCGTGGAGCTCGCCGAGCAGCTGCCCGAGGACGAGGGCCAGGTCGCCATCGTCCTGTGGACGGCCGAGTCCGGCGAGCTCGACGAGTCCGTGCAGGGCGAGCTCACCGATCAGGCGGTCGCCCTGCTCGCCGCCGCCGGCGGCGGCGAGCAGCCGGACGGGGCACCCGACGGTCCGCCCGGAGGGGGCGAGGGACAGCAGTCCCCCCTCGCCGTGGCCGAGGACGGGACGGCCGCCCTCGTCGCCGTCCCCGTGACCTCCACGTCGGCGACCGACAACATCGACCGGGTCGAGGAGCTGCGCGAGCAGCTGCGCGACGACGCACCCGACGGCGTCGAGGTCCAGGTGACCGGTCCCGCCGGGATCCAGGCCGACATCGGCCAGGTCTTCGACGGCGCCGACATCCGGCTCCTGCTCGCCACGGCCACGATCGTGGCCCTCCTGCTGATCATCACCTACCGCAGCCCGGTCCTGTGGCTGGTGCCGCTGGCCGTCGTCGGCATCGCCGACCGCTTCGCGGCGATCATCGCCACCAACGTGCTCGAGGTCGCCGGCGTCGCCTGGGACGAGTCCACCATCGGCATCCTCAGCGTGCTCGTCTTCGGCGCCGGCACCGACTACGCCCTGCTGCTCATCTCCCGCTACCGCGACGAGCTCAAGACCACCGACTCACGCCACGTGGCGATGGCGCGGGCACTCTCGCGGACCTTCGAGGCCGTGCTCTCCAGCGCGACGACCGTGGTGCTCGGACTGCTGACCCTGCTGCTGTCCGTGATCCCGACGACCCGCGGCCTCGGCCTCGCCTGCGCCGTCGGCGTGGTGATCGCCGCGACCTTCGCCCTGGTCGTGCTGCCGGCGGCGCTCGTGCTGTTCGGCCGGTGGGTCTTCTGGCCGCGAGTGCCCCATGTCGGCGATCCCGTGCTGGTCGACTCGCGCGGGGTGTGGCGCCGCGTCGGCGACGCCGTCGCCCGTCGCCCGCGGACCTTCGTGGCCGGCACGATCGCCGGCCTGGCCCTCCTGTCCGTGGGCACCCTGTCGATCACGACCGGCCTCGACCCGGCCGACCAGTTCCTCCAGCAGCCCGAGGCCATCGCGGCCGCCGAGCGGCTCGGCGAGTCCTTCCCCGCCGGCACCTCCGACCCGGTGCAGGTCGTCACCCGTGAGGAGCCGGAGGAGGTGCTCGCCGCGGTGGAGGAGGTCGACGGGATCGACTCCGCCCGGATCTCGACCAGCGCCGACGGCATCGCCCGCATCGACGCCGTGCCCGACGCCGCTCCCGGCAGCGACGCCGCCCAGGCGGTCGTGCTCGACGTCCGCGAGGCGGTCGCCGACTTCGACGACACCCACGTCGGCGGAGGCGACGCCGAGGCGATCGACGCAGCCGACTACGCCGCCCAGGACCGGCTGCTGATCCTGCCGCTCATCCTGCTGCTCGTGCTCGGCGCGCTCCTGCTGCTCCTGCGCTCGATCGTGGCCCCGCTGCTGCTCGTCGCGACCGTGCTGGCGACGTACGCCGCGAGCATGGGCGCGTCCTGGTGGCTGTTCCAGTGGGTCTTCGACTTCCCGGCGATGGACACCGGCGTGCCCCTGCTGGCGTTCCTGTTCCTGGTCGCGCTCGGCGTCGACTACAACATCTTCCTGGTCACCCGCGCCCGCGAGGAGGCACGCGAGCACGGCACCCGTACGGGCATGCTCCGCGCGCTGACCGCCACCGGCGGCGTGATCACCAGCGCCGGCATCCTGCTCGCCGCGGTCTTCGCCGTCCTCGGGGTGCTGCCGCTGGTGGTCCTGGCCCAGCTCGGCGCCATCATCTTCGTCGGCGTGCTGCTCGACACCCTCGTCGTGCGCACGGTGCTGGTGCCCGCCCTGGCGCTGACCCTGGGCGACACGTTCTGGTGGCCGAGGAAGGTGGGCCCCTCCTGATCCGGGGGCGGGCGGCGGCGCCCCGGGGACTCCCCGCTCGAGCGGGGAGTCCGCCACCTGGAGGCCCTCACAACCCCCACGAAGTGTCGGACTCCCCCACCAGGTCACCCGTCCCGGCGGCGGCCGGGGACCCGTACGACGCCGCGCCGGTGCCGGTCAGCCGTCGCGGCCGCTGATCGCGGCGGCCACCCGCTTGGTCACGTCGGGGTGGAAGACGCTCGGGATGATGAAGGCGGCGTGGAGCTCCTCGGCGCTGACCGTGTCGGCGATCGCCTGGGCGGCGCGCAGCAACATGTCGACGGTCACCTCGGAGGCACCGGCGTCGAGCAGGCCACGGAAGACCCCCGGGAAGGCCAGCACGTTGTTGATCTGGTTGGGGTAGTCGGAGCGGCCCGACGCCACCACGGCGGCGTACTTGTCGGCCTCGGCCGGGTCGACCTCCGGGTCGGGGTTGGCCAGGGCGAAGACGACCGGCTTGGGCGCCATCGTGGGGATCCACTCGGGGTCGAGGATGCGAGGGGCCGAGACGCCGACGAACACGTCGGCGTCGACGAGGACCTCCTGCAGCGAGCCGCGGACGCGGCGCGGGTTGGTCGCGGCGGCCAGCTCGGCGTGCGCGGCGGAGAGCGAGTCGTCGCCCGCGGCCAGGGCGCCCTCGCGGTCGACCACCACGACGTCGGCCGCGCCGGCGGCGAGCAGCAGGGTGACGATGGCCGTGCCGGCGGCGCCCGCACCGGAGACCACGATGCGTACGTCGGCGAGCTGCTTGTCGACGCAGCGCAGGGCGTTGGTCAGTGCGGCGAGCACGACGATCGCGGTGCCGTGCTGGTCGTCGTGGAAGACGGGGATGTCGAGCGACTCGCGCAGCCGCGCCTCGATCTCGAAGCAGCGCGGCGCGGCGATGTCCTCGAGGTTGATGCCGCCGAACCCGGGGGCGATCATCTCGACGGCCCTCACGATCTCGTCGGTGTCCTGGCTGGCCAGGCAGATCGGCCACGCGTCGATGTCGGCGAACCGCTTGAACAACGCGGCCTTGCCCTCCATCACCGGCATCGCGGCACCCGGGCCGATGTTGCCGAGTCCCAGCACGGCCGAGCCGTCGGTGACGACCGCGACGGAGTTGCCCTTAATCGTGAGCTTGCGGACGTCCTCGGGGTTGTCGTGGATCGCCATCGACACCCGGCCGACTCCCGGGGTGTAGGCCATCGACAGGTCGTCACGGGTGCGCAGCGGCACCTTGGACTGCACCCCGATCTTGCCCCCGAGGTGCAGCAGGAACGTGCGGTCGCTGACCTTGTGGACCGTCACCCCCTCGACCCCGGAGACCGCGGCCACCAGCTCCTGGGAGTGCGTCGCGTCGGCGGCCGAGCACGTCACGTCGACGGTGAGCCGGTCGTGCCGGGACTCGGCGACGTCGATCGCGGTGACGACGCCCCCGTTGTGCGCGATGGTGGTCGCGACTGCGCCGACGACGCTGTGGTCGGCCGCGGTGTACAACCGCATGGTGATCGAGTACGACGATGCGGTTGCTGCCATGGGGCTGACCCTCCCCCCCGCACGGGGTTACGGGCAAGTCACCTCGGTCTAGGCTCGTGTTGTGGACACAGAGTTCATCGACGCGCCCGACCGCCACCGCTACGAGCTGCGCGCCGGCGACGAGGTGGTCGGCTTCATCGACTACCGCCTCCGCCGGGAGGTGATCCACCTCGTGCACACCGAGGTGCTGCCGGCCTTCAGCGGCCAGGGCCACGCCGCCACGCTCGCCCGCTCGGCGCTCGACGACGCCCGCGCGCGCGGGCTGACGGTGCACGCCGACTGCCCCTACGTCGCGGCCTACGTCGCCAAGCACCCGGAGTACGCCGACCTCCTCGCCTGAGTGGTGCCGTGCGGGCGGGGGCTCGCCGAGCGGGTCGGGCCGGACGCGACGATGCTCCGGCTAGCGCACCACCGAGTCGGTGATGCTCCGGCTCGCTCCCAGGAAGAAGATCCCGGGCAGCGTCTCGAACCCGTCGCTGGGGTTGTCGGTGAGCCGGGAGCCGCGGATCGTCATCGTGCCGCTGCGGTCGTTGGAGACGAAGAAGATCGCGCCACCGCCCTCGCGTGCCCGGTTGCCGGTCACCTCGGAGTCCTCGAGGGTGAGGTGGATGTCGTTGCCGTCCAGGTAGATCGCCCCGCCCGACCCGCCACCCGGTGTGCCGGGACGCGCCGGGTTGGCGCCGCGCCCGATCGCACGGTTGCCGGTGAACGTCGAGCCGGTGATCCGCCACGAGACGCCGATGCTGCTGAGCGCCGAGCCGTTGCTGCAGCGCCCGCCAGCGAAGGTGGAGCGGCGTACGACGACGGGCCGGTCGCGGTGCTGGTCGAGCACCCGGACCGCGGCACCGCCGACGTCGGGCCCCGTGCGGTCGCAGCGGTTGTCGGCGAAGGTCGAGCCGACGATCCGCAGCCGGCCGCCGCGCACGAAGATCGCGCCCCCGCCCCCGCCGTCGGTCCGTTCGCCGGTGCTGTTGCCGCGCACGAAGCCCATCCGCCTGACCACGAGCCGCGGCTCGGCCTGGTCGTTGCAGTGCGACGTCGTCCAGACCTGGGCGCGGTCGCAGGTGTTCAGGTAGAGGATCCGCCGCCGGCCCTGCCCGCTCAGCGTCACGAGCCCACCGCCGTCGAGGACGACCCGGGGCGAGGTGTTGACGACCTTCGCGGTCCGCTTCATCGCGATCGTGACCGGCGCCGGGCCGCAGTCGAAGGTGATGGTGCCGCCCCGCGCCACCGCCCGTACGACCGCGCGCGAGGTGCAGGAGGCCGGGGTGCCCGTCCCGATCACCGTCGTCGGGGTGCGAGCGGTCCCCTCGGTGGTTGAGGTGCGAGCGGATCGAGCCTCGAAACCACCCGCCCCCGCCGGAGCCGCCGGCACCCCCACCACGGCCAGCACCAACGCGGCGACGACGCCGGCGCGCATCAGAGCGCCTTCTCGATGTCCTTGCTGAGCTTCTCGGGCTCGGTCGTCGGGGCGTACCGGTCGATGACCTGGCCGTCGCGCCCGACGAGGAACTTGGTGAAGTTCCACTTGATCTTGCTGCCGAGCATCCCGCCCTTGGAGTCCTTGAGCCACTCGAAGAGCGGGTGGGCGTCGTCGCCGTTGACGTCGACCTTGGAGAACAGGGGGAAGGTCACGCCGAAGTTGCGCTCGCAGAACTCCGAGTTCTCCGCCTCGTCGCCCGGCTCCTGGTTGCCGAACTGGTCGCACGGGAAGCCGAGCACCACCAGGCCCTGGTCGGCGTAGGTGTCGTGCAGCTGCTGGAGGCCCTTGTACTGGCCGGTGAAGCCGCACTGCGAGGCGGTGTTGACGACGAGCACGACCTTGCCGTCGTACTGCGAGAGATCGGTGTCGGTGCCGTCGATCGCCGTTGCCGAGAATTCGGAGAGAGTGGTCATGGCCCAGAGTCTGCCAGCGGTGCTGCCACACCGTCCTCGTCGTACCGGCCGTGGCGCACCCACTCCTCGAACGGCTTGCGCACGCGGTCGCGGTGGTCGCGGGCGGCGGTGCGCTCGTCGACGTCGCCCGGGTCGCCGGGGACGCCGACCGCGATGCCGGTGAGCAGCTGGTGGGTCGCAGGTACGCCCAGGGCGTCGGCCAGCGCGTCGTGGTCGAAGCCCGCGAACTGGTGGGCGTGCAGCCCCATCGCGGTGGCCTGGAGCGTGAGGTGGGCCGCGGCCTGGCCCACGTCGTGGAGCGCGTAGTCGCTGAATGCCGGCGCGTCCTCCTCGTCGCCGGAGCGCACCTGCGCGGCGGTGACGAACACGACCGACGCCCGGGGCACCCACCCGGAGTTGCCCCGGCTCAGCGTCGCGACCAGGCGGTCGTGGTTGGCCGTGCCGGGCACGCACACGAAGAACACCCACGGCTGGCGGTTGCCCGCGCTCGGGGACCACTGGGCGGCGCGCAGCAGGGTCTCGATCTCGTCGCAGCGCAACCGGTGCGCGTCGTCGTAGACGCTCGCGCTCCAGCGCGACCGCATCGGCTCGGCGAGGCGCTCGGCGGACGGCTGCGGGGCTTGTGGGCTCACGGCGGCGAGTATGGCGACCACGTAGACGCGCGGACACAACCAGCCCCCCGACGCCGGGCGCCCGCGGGCCGGTCCACGCGGATCCGGAGTTCTGCCCGCGCGTCTACGGCCCCTCACCAGTCCCTTCGAGCGCGTCGAGCTCGGCGAGCGCCGACTCCCACCGCTCGCGGCGCTCGGCGTCGGTCTGCTCCCACCACGGCGTGCCCCGCTCGCCGAGGCCGACCTTGGCCAGCCGGGTCCGGTGCCGGGTGGCCTCCAGCTCGGCGTCGGTGGAGGCGGTGCGTACGCCCGACCGGCCCCGGCCGAGGTGCGACGTGAGCTGCGCGAGCTCGTCGGCCGGGATGGCGGGATCCGTACGCCGCCACCGTCGGCCGTCGACGACCAGCCACTTCTCGTCGTCGGTCGGCGTCATCCCACGAGCATGCCCCAGCACGCACGAAGGCCCCGGACCGGAGTCCGGGGCCTTCGTCATGCGTACGTGTGCGCGAGGGGGGAGTTGAACCCCCACGTCCTTTCGGACACACGGACCTGAACCGTGCGCGTCTGCCTATTCCGCCACTCGCGCGAGAAGCGGGCTCAGGCTACCCCACGGTGGACGGACGCTCCCAATCGCCCGGGCGCCCCGCCCCGACCCCGCCCCACGCCGCAGATGGTGGCGGCACATCGCAGCCGGGGAGCGGCCCGGGACGCAAGGTGCCGCCACCCCTCCGACGGGGCGGCACCCGCGCGCACCCACGCCCGGCCGGTACGCTCGGCCGCACCGGCCCGGCGGTCTGTGAAGCCTGCCCACCACGACGGTGCAAACCAGCGCGACGAGAGAGGAGGCCCGACGATGAACCCGCTGCAGCGATTCGAGCACCGGCTGGAGAGCGTCATCTCCGGCGTCTTCGCCCGCGCCTTCCGCAGCGCCGTGCAGCCCGTCGAGATCGCCGCCGCGCTCCAGCGCGAGTGCGACAACAACGCCCAGGTGCTCAGCCGCCAGCGCCGGCTGGTGCCCAACGACTTCCACGTCGAGCTGTCGGCCACCGACCTCGAGCGCATCGTCGGTCTCGGCCGGGCGCTCGAGCAGGACCTCGTCGACCAGCTCCAGGACCACGCCGACGCGCAGGGCTACGTCTTCACCGGTCCGATCAGCATCGCCTTCGAGTCCGCCGACGACCTCACCACCGGTCGCTTCCGGATCCGCTCCAAGGCGCAGGCGAGCGTGACCGACAACGACCAGCGCACCCGTACGCGCTCCTCCCACGCCACCCTCGAGGTCAACGGCACCCGGCACCCGCTGCGCCCTCCGGGCCTGGTGATCGGTCGCGGCACCGAGGCCGACCTGCGGATCAACGACCCGGGCGTCAGCCGGCGCCACCTCGAGCTCGAGGTCAGCATCGACGGCGTCGAGGCGGTCGACCTCGGCTCCACCAACGGCATCCTGGTCGACGGCACCAAGGTCCCCCGCGCGCGGCTGCGCGACGGCTCGACCATCAAGATCGGCCACACCGAGATGACGGTGCGCATCGACGGCGGACGAGACGAGGCCGGGGGCTGGAATGTCTGAGCTCACCCTGTTCCTGATCCGGGTGGCCTTCCTGGCGATCCTCTGGATCTTCGTGCTGTCGGCGATCTCGGTGATCCGCTCCGACATGTTCGGCGCACGGGTGCCCGAGACCGCCCGCGGCGGCGCACCCGCCCCCGGGCGGAAGGGCAACGGCAAGCCGCGCAAGCCGCGACGCGGCGCCCCCACGCACCTGCTCGTCGTCGAGGGGGAGAACCCCGGCACCCGCGCCGAGCTCGCCGACGCCCCGCTGCTCATCGGCCGCGGCAGCGACGCGGCGATCAAGCTCGACGACGACTACGTCTCGACCCGCCACGCGCGCGTCGCGGCCAGCGGCGACGAGTGGTTCGTGGAGGACCTCGGCTCCACCAACGGCACCTACGTCGGCCCGGTCCGCATCACCCAGCCGACCACCATCGGCCTCGGCGTCCAGGTCCGCGTCGGCAAGACCATCCTGGAGCTGCGGAAGTGATGTACCTCCACTACTCCGCGATCTCCGACGTCGGGCGTGTGCGCCGCGAGAACCAGGACAGCGGCTACGCCGGTCCCTGGCTGCTCACGGTCTGCGACGGCGTCGGCGGTGCGGTGCGTGGCGACCTCGCGTCGAGCACCGCCGTGCAGGCGCTGCGCAAGCTCGACCAGCAGCCCGACGACGACCTCCTCGGCCAGGTCGCGGGCGCCGTGCACCGCGCCGACGACCGGATCGCCGAGCTCGTCGAGGAGGACCCCGACCTCAACGGCACCTCCACCACGGCGACGGTCGCGCTCTTCGACGGCACCCGCTTCGGCATCGGCCACATCGGCGACAGCCGTGCCTACCTCTACCGCGGGGGCGAGCTGCGCCAGCTGACCCACGACCACACCTTCGTCCAGTCGCTGATCGACGAGGGCCGCATCACCGAGGAGCAGTCGCGGACCCACCCGCACCGCAACCTCATCCTCAAGGCCCTCGACGGCGTGCGCCACGAGGAGCCCGACCTCTTCGAGCTCCCCGCCGAGGCCGGCGACCGCATCTTCGTGTGCAGCGACGGCGCCTGCGGCACCCTCAGCCACGAGCAGATGGCCGACATCCTCTCCAGCGGCACGCCCGACTTCGCCGCCGTCGAGCTCGTCCGCGCCAGCCTCGAGGCCGGCAGCACCGACAACGTCACCTGCATCGTTGCCGACGTCTCCGAGGAGCCGCCGCCCGAGGACCTCGCGCCGCTGCTCGTGGGGGCGGCCGCCGACCTGCCGCGGCGGCTGCCGCTGGGCGGTGCGGTGGGCGGCCTGTTCCGCGGGCACCGCTCCGGCGACACCGGCGAGATCCCGCCGGTTCCCGACGACGTGCCGGCCGGCGCCTACGTCGCCGACCCGATCGACCCCGAGGCCGCCCGCTACGCCCCGCGCGAGCCCAGCCGCCACCCGGTGCTGCGCCGGCTGCTGATCACCGCCGTGCTGCTGGGGCTGACCTGGGTGGTCCTCGCCGCCGGCTGGTCGTGGAGCCAGCAACAGTTCTACGTCGCCGAGCAGGACGGTCGCGTCACGATCTTCCGCGGCGTCGACGCCGACCTGCCCGGCATCTCGCTCTCCCACGCCTACGAGACCACCGACGTCGAGCTCGACCGGCTCAGCGACATCGACGCCGAGACGGTGCGCGAAGGCATCGAGGCCGACGACCTCGACGACGCCCGCCTGACTGTGGACAACTACGCCGCACGCCAGGAAACCAGCTGACGGGCGGGCGACGATGAGTCAGACCGGATCCCTGATGGGCTTCGTGCACCGGCGACGCCGGGGCGCGGAGCTGTTCCTGCTCGCGCTCGCGCTGGCGGTCGGCATCGGCGCCTACGCCGCGGTCGGCCTCGGGGTCGAGGGTGTCGTGCCCGCCGACCTGGTGGGCTACGGCGGGTGGCTGACGGCCCTCATCGTCGCCGCACACGTGACGGTGCGCCTCGTGGCGCCGTACGCCGACCCGGTGCTGCTGCCCCTGGTGGCGGCCCTCAACGGCCTGGGGCTCGCGGTGCTGCGCCGCCTGGACCTCACCTACGAGGCGAACGGCCTGGACCAGCACACCTTCGCCCGCCAGCAGCTGATCTGGATGACCCTCGGCGTGGTGCTGTTCGTCGTCACGCTCGTGCTGCTCCGCGACCACCGCGTGCTCCAGCGGTTCACCTACACCGCCGGCCTGACCGGCATCGTGCTGCTGATCCTGCCCTTCCTCCCGGTCATCGGTCGCGAGATCAACGGCGCCCGCATCTGGATCAACGTCGCCGGCTTCAGCTTCCAGCCGGGCGAGGTCGCCAAGGTGATGCTGGTGATCGCGTTCGCGGGCTACCTCGTGCTCCACCGGGACGCGCTCGCGCTCGCGGGGCGACGCGTGGTCTTCGTGGACCTCCCGCGCGGGCGCGACCTCGGTCCGATCATGGCGATGTTCGGCGTCTCGATGATGATCCTGGTCCTGCAGAACGACCTCGGCTCCTCCCTGCTCTTCTTCGGGCTGTTCCTGGTGATGCTCTACGTCGCCACCGAGCGGCCCGGCTGGCTCGTCGTCGGCGGCCTGCTGTTCGGCGCCGGCGCGCTGGCGGCGTACACCTTCGTCGGCAACGTGCAGAACCGCTTCAACTTCTGGCTGGACCCGATGGACTACTACGAGGCGTCACCCGGCAGCTACCAGCTCGTCGAGGCGCTGTTCGGGCAGGGCTGGGGCGGACTCATCGGCCGCGGCTTCGGCAACGGCTTCCCCGAGCGGGTCCCGTTCGCCTACTCCGACTTCATCGTCTCCACCATCGGCGAGGAGCTCGGCCTGACCGCGGTGATGGCGATCATCCTCTGCTACGGCCTGATCGTGGAGCGGGCGCTGCGCATCGCGCTGATCTCGCGCGACGGCTTCGGCAAGCTGCTCGCCGTGGGCCTCGGGGCGATCGTCGCCCTCCAGGTGTTCGTCGTCATCGGCGGCGTGACCGGCCTGATCCCGCTGACCGGCCTGACCACCCCGTTCCTCTCCTACGGCGGCTCCTCGCTCGTCGCGAACTGGGTCGTGGTGGCGCTGCTGCTGCGCGTCTCCGACCAGGCCCGCCGGCCCGCACCCCGGCTCGACCCCGTCGACGACTCCGGCGCCGACAGCGAGAGCACCCAGGTGGTGAAGCTCCGATGACAGAGCTCGTGGTCCATCGCCCCCTCCTCCCCGAGGTGCACCCTCCGACGATCGGGAGGGACCGATGAACAAGCCCATCCGGGTCGTCGCCGTCTTCTGCCTCGTGCTCTTCATGGCGTTGCTGGTCAACTCCACCTACCTGATGTACGTCCGCGCGGACACGCTGTCCGACGACCCCCGCAACCGTCGGATCATCACCGCCACGTTCTCCCGCGAGCGCGGCGCGATCCTGGTCGGCAAGGAGGCGGTCGCGCGCAGCGTGCCCTCCGACGACCAGTACAAGTTCCAGCGCACCTACTCCCAGCCCTTCAAGTACGCGCCGATCACCGGCTACTTCTCGTGGTTCAGCCAGACCGGGGTGGAGCGCTCCCAGAACGACGTGCTCGCCGGCGACGACTCCCGCCTCTTCGTCACCCGGCTGGTCGACATGCTGAGCAACTCCGACCCGCAGGGCGGCAACGTCCTGCTGACGGCCGACGCCGCCGCACAGGACGCCGCGTGGGCGGGCCTGGAGGCCCTGCCCGGCGACGCGCAGGGTGCGGTCGTCGCGCTCCAGCCCACCACCGGACGGGTGCTGGCGATGGCCTCCACCCCGACCTTCGACCCCAACGGCTTCGCCTCCCACGACTTCGGAGCCGTGAGGGAGCTGGACCAGCAGCTCAACAACGACCCGAGCGAGCCGCTCATCAACCGCGGGATCGGTACGACCCTCCCGCCGGGGTCGACGTTCAAGCTGGTCACCGCGGCCGCGGCCATCGAGTCCGGCAACTACGACGCCGAGTCGATGGTGCCGGGCGGGTTCCGCTTCCAGCTGCCGCAGTCGACCACCACCGTCCCCAACTACGACGGCGGCAACTGCGGCGGTCGGCGGATCACCATGACGCAGGCCCTCCAGGTCTCCTGCAACGTGACCTTCCTCAGCCTGGCCAACGAGCTCGGCATCGAGGCGATGGCCGACCAGGCCGAGGCGTTCGGCTTCAACTCCACCTCCCTGGAGGACCTCGGCGGCCAGGCCGAGTCGCTCTACCCCCGCGACATGGACCCGCCGCAGACGGCGCTGTCGGGCATCGGCCAGTCGAGCGTCACCGCGACGCCCCTCCAGATGGCGATGGTGGCCGCGGCGATCGCCAACGACGGCGACGTGATGCGTCCCTACGTCGTCGAGGAGGTGCGGGCGCCCAACCTGTCGGTGCTCGACCGCACCGACCCGCAGAGCATCAGCAAGGCGATCTCGAGCAGCACCGCCGACGAGCTCACCGAGATGATGGTCGCCACCGTCGCCGACGGCACCGCCGCCCCGGCGCAGATCCCCGGGATGGACGTCGCCGGCAAGACCGGCACCGCCCAGTCCACCGGTGACCGGCCGCCGTACGCCTGGTTCGTCTCCTTCGCACCCGCCAACGACCCCCAGGTCGCCGTCGCCGTCCTCGTGCAGTCGAGCGACACCTCGCCCGACGAGATCGGCGGCGGGCGCCTCGGCGGCCCGATCGCCAAGTCGGTCATGGAGGCGGTGATCAACCGGTGACCGCCCTCGCCCCGGGCGGCCACGTCGACGAGGCCCGCCGCTACGTCCTCGAGTCCCGCATCGCCACGGGCGGCATGGGGGAGGTCTGGTCCGCTCGCGACACCGTCCTCGACCGACCCGTCGCAGTCAAGGTGCTGAAGAGCGAGTACGCCGACGACGCGCTCTTCCGCACCCGGTTCGAGACCGAGGCCCGGCACGCCGCCGCCCTGCACCACCCCGGCATCGCCGCCGTCTTCGACTACGGCCAGGGATCCGTCGGCGACGGCTCCGGGACGCCACGGCCCTACCTGGTGATGGAGCTCGTCGAGGGCCAGCCGCTGTCGGCGCTGCTGCGACCGGGCGCACCGCTCGACCCCGCGGCCACGCAGGACCTGCTCGCGCAGGCCGCCGACGCGCTCGGCGTCGCCCACGCCGCGGGGATCGTGCACCGCGACGTGAAGCCCGCCAACCTCCTCGTCACCCCGGACCGCCGGGTCAAGGTCACCGACTTCGGCATCGCCCGCGCCGCCGAGGGGATGGCCCTCACGCAGACCGGCGAGGTGATGGGCACGCCCGCCTACATCTCCCCCGAGCAGGCCGAGGGCGGCACCGCCACGGCCGCCTCCGACGTCTACTCCCTCGCGGTCGTGGCCTACGAGTGCCTGGCCGGGCGCAAGCCCTACGTCGCGGACAGCGCGGTCGCGACCGCCATCGCACACCTGCGCAACCCGGTCCCCGAGCTGCCCGACACGGTGCCCGCGGACCTCGCGGCCGTCGTGCGCCGGGCGCTGGCCAAGGCGCCCGAGGAGCGCTTCGCCGACGGTGAGGCGTTCGCCCGCGCGCTGCGCGACCCCGCATCAGCCGCCGGAGCCGCGGCGACCGTCGTGGCACCTGCCGCGGCCGCGGCCAGCACCCAGGTCATGCCTGCGGCCCGTCCCGTCCCGACCCCCGCGCCCGCGCCCGCTCCCGAGCCCGACCCCGCACCCGCCTCCCGAGGCCGTACGACGCCGTGGCCGCTCGTCCTCGGCATCGCCGCCGTGCTGGTGGCCGTGCTGCTGGCGATCTGGCTCGGCACCCGCGACGACGCCGAGCCCGCCGGGTCGGACGACCGGACCACCTCGCCGACCGAATCTCCGACCGACTCTCCGACCGAGACCCCCACCGAGACCCCCACCGAGACGCCAACCGAGACCCCGACCGAGACCCCGACCGAGACCCC
>Ga0172375_10006398_pt1 | contig 16574 bp, 16 predicted proteins | sample LakKiv1m_FD_114537 | JGI IMG/M metagenome (GOLD analysis project Ga0172375, IMG submission 114537) | Freshwater microbial communities from Kabuno Bay, South-Kivu, Congo - kab_092012_11.1m | ecosystem: Environmental > Aquatic > Freshwater > Lake | place: Democratic Republic of the Congo...
GCAACCCAAAAGCAAGAGAGCCGAACAGTTCCCCTCGGATCTGGCCTGGAGATTTTCGAAGACAAGATCAGGTTCGCAAGGTCTCCAGAAAGGACAGGAGGGCTCTGTTGAAGAGGTGCGGCTGCTCGGCCATCACCATGTGCCCGGCCCCGGGAATGAGGACGAGACGAGAGCCGGCAATGGCTTCATGGAGATACCCGGAATACTTGAGCGGGGTCAACTGGTCTTCTTCCCCGCAGAGCACAAGGGTAGGAAGTTTGATTTCGGAAAGCCTGTCTCGGATGTCGAAACGGTCGCAGGCCTGGAAATCGCTGAAGATCACGGTTGGCGGGCATTGCCGGGTCACGCGGGCGAATCGTTCTCGGAGGCCGGGGGGAGCTGCCGGAGAAAAAGCGAACTGGTCGATGCTCTGGAAGAAGGCTTCGGGATTTTCACTCAGCATCTGGAAGATCGCACGGGTGACGGCCAGTTTCGCCCCTGTCCCCACAAGCACCAGGCCGCTCAGACCGGGCGGGGGATCGAGGGCAAGCTCCAGAACAATCGCGCCACCCATGGAGTGGCCCATAAGAACAAAGGGGTCTTTCTTGAAAAGCTTTTCGCAACTCAGGCGCACCCACTGGCCATAACCGCTGATCCGGTCTTCCCCTCCAGGGGCAGAACCTCCATGGCCCGGAAGATCAAGGCGGAAAAGAGAATGCCGGCCTTCGAAAAAGCCGACCTGATCTTTCCAGATTTCCCCGCTCCCGCCTGCGCCGTGGATCAAAAGGAGGGAGGGAGCCTTTTCCGTTCCCCTTGACGCGGGTTCGAGAACCTGAAGGGCTGTGCCGTTGACATGGAGTATCATGGGCGTTAGGGAGCGACCACCAGTTTCTGGCCCGCCCGGATCGTGTCCTTCCTGGTCATGTTGTTGAGCTTGAGAAGCTGCTCCGGCGTGAGGTTGTATTTCTTGGCGATGCTGAAGAGGGTCTCTCCGGGCCTGACCTCATGAACCTTTGTCTGAGCGCTCGGTTTCTTCGGGCTAGCCTGGGCTGCTGCGGGTTTTTCCGCGTGCTGGGCCAGTCTGTCGACCCGCTCGGAAAGAGATCGCTGTGCCCCTTCAATCTTTGTAAGGGACTGCTGGAGGCCTCTGATCTGGCCATCCACCGTCTCGACCTTTTTCACGGCCCCTTCCAATGCCGACGCCCTTTTTTCCATCTGCTCCACCCGGGCTTTCAGGGCGTTCAGGTCCTCTTTAACGGCCGTGTCTCCTCCGCGAAAGAGAAGCATGATCAGGAGGAGGAGAATGATCCCGACAACGACCCACAACAGCAGGGGTTTTCCCGAAGAGCCGGAATCCTGCGGGTTCCTGTTGTGGCGGGCATTGGCCTTTTGCCTGGCCAGATCCTCCTGCATCTCACCAAAAATCTCCTGAGTGTCGGCGCTGACGTCCCGTGACATAGAAAACTCCTTTTCAGAAAATCTTGTGTTCGAGAAACCAACCTTCAGCCAAAAGATTAGCTCATTGCACCTTCTAATGCAACAGGCTTTCAAAAAAGGCTCGTGGATCGTCTGTCTTCAAGGCTGGAGGCCTGTGAACCTTTCCAGGCTAAAGGCGGAAACGTCCAGGCCTGGCAAGCCGTCGAGAATCCACTCCGCAAGAACCCGGCCGGTGATGGGCGCGAGGGCAATGCCGTCCCCTTCGTGTCCGGCGGCCATGAACAGACCCTCGGCATTGGGGACCGGGCCCAGGATGGGGAGGCCGTCGGGAGTTGAAGGCCTGAGACCTGCGAAGGTTCTGATGACGCGGAGCCCTCTCAGGGCCGGGATGATTCGGGAGGTTTGAAGCGCAATGCGTCTCATGGCGCTCCACGTGGTCCTTCGGTCAAACCCAACGAACTCCCGTGTGGATCCGAGAAGAAAGCCTCCGTTCATGGTTTGTTCGATGGAGATGCCGAGTTCCGGGGTTTCAGCAAGGGCAGGGTTGTATTTCGCAGCGATATATTTTGCAGAAAGAAGTCCGCGCGTGAGAAGCGGGGCTACGGCTTCCGTGATCAGGATCTGTCCTCGTCGAGGTCGGATGGGGATTTCCAAGCCGATCCTCCTGCCGATGTCTGTTGCCAGAACCCCTGCCGCGATAACCACGACTCCTGTTTTCACCGTTCCGCGGTTGGTTTCCACGGCCGCAAGGCGATGGCCCTTCAAGCTGAAGCCGGTGACCGAGGTAGAAGGGCAGATCCTTGCCCCCTTTGCCTTTGCCCCATTCAAGAAAGCAAGGGTCAAGGCAATGGGATTCACCTGGCCGTCCAGGGGGGAGTAGGTGCAGGCCAGAATCCTTTCGGACAGGGCCGGTTCAAGGTCTCTTGCTTCCTTTGTGTCGAGAAGTTGAACCTGAAGCCCGGTTTTCTTTTGGTCCTCAACAAAGAGGCTGATGGCCTCAAGCTCCTCCTGGGTTTCTACAACGACCATTCCCCCGTGACTTCTGAATTCGATGTCGTGGTCCAGCTCCTGCTGAAGAGAAGCGAAGCGTTTCCGGCTTTCCATGGCGAGTTTCAAATGGGGGCCCGGCCTCTTGGACTGAAGATAGACCAGACCGTCACAGGCTCCGGAGGTTCCGGAGACCAGGCCGTTTTTTTCCAAAACAAGGACGGACCTCTCTTGCTTTGAAAGATGATACGCCACAGAGGATCCGATCACTCCGCTTCCGATGACAACAATGTCTGCTGTTGATGGCAACACCCCTCTGACCCTCCCGACGAGTCGCACCTCTCCCTCTTCAGCGATTCCTCCCGGCACAGCAAAGGACATGAGGAGGTCACGGCAAGGTCTATCTTAGACGAATCGCAGGACAGGAACAAGAAGCTTTAGGGGCTAAGAAACGGGGGCCGGTGCCTGGGGGGTGAGCCGCGATACCGGCGATAGGACCAGAAAAAGACGGAGATACCGATGATCAGTCCGATGACGGCGCGGGTCACGGACGGGAAAACGAGAAGACAAGCAGATCCAAGCAGGAGGAAACGCTGAAGCGGAATCAAAGGCCCGACCAGGTGCCCGATGACCCCTCCGGCCAAGAAGACCACGCCGATAGCCGTGACCGCAAAACTGGCCGCGATGGCAGGCAGGGAGCCGTTGAGAAGGAGAGCCGGCTGATAGACAAAGGCGAAGGGTACAAGCCAACCCGCGATTCCCAGCCGGAAGGCCTCCACCCCTGTGCCCATGGGTTCCGAGCCTGAGAGATTGGCCGCTGCAAAGGCTGTCACGGCATCAGGCGGCGTCAGGTCGGCGAGCACGGCGTAGTAGAAAACAAAAAGGTGGGCGGCGATCAGTGGAACCTCGAGTTGGGTCATGGCATGGGCGCCGACCGTCACGGAAATGATGTAAGAAGCCGTGGTGGGAATTCCGGTCCCGATGACGCTGACCACCAGGAACACGAGGATCATGGCCAGCAAGAGGTTTCCCATGGAGGCTTGCAGGAACATGGATCCGAAGGACAGGGCCACGCCGGTCCGTGTCAACGTGCCCACGACCATGCCCGAGCCTGCGAGAATCGCCGCGATGAGCGCTGCATTTATCATGGCCCGCGACAGCGCATCGAGGAGTCTCCTGGGAGTCAACCAGGTCCGCCGGTCCAGGAAGCTCAGGACCATGGAGATCCATATGGAGTGGAAGGCGGCCTTGGCAGGAGAGTACCCGTAAGCGAGCAGGGCCAGGACGGAGATGAAGGGGATGAAATAGTAGGATCTCGCCAGGATGTTTTTTGCTGAGGGCCGATCCCCGGCAGGGATGGCGCTGATCCCTCGTTTGATCGAAATGAAGTGAACCATGCAGAAGACGCCGAGGTAGTAGAAGATCGCGGGAATCACGGCCAGGGTAATGATCTTGAAATAGGGGATCCCCGTAATTTCCGCCATGATGAAGGACCCCGCTCCCATGATGGGAGGCATGATCTGGCCCCCTGTGCCTGCGATCGCTTCAATAGCCGCGGATTCCTTGGGAGAAAAGCCGCTGCGTTTCATGAGAGGAATCGTGAAACTGCCCGTGGCATAAACGTTGGCCACTGTTGAACCGCTCATGGTCCCGTAAAGGGCGCTGGACAAAACCGAGATCTTGGCAGAGCCTCCCCTGGTCCAGCCCGCTGCGAAGGTGGCGAAGTCGATAAGGAACTCGCCGGTGCCTGTGGCGGTCATGATCGCTGCGAAGAGGATGTAAATGTAGAGAATCTCCGCGGAGATACCGGTCAGAAAGCCGAACATCCCCTCGTCGCCTGAAAGGTAGAGGATCTCGACCGCACGGGAGAGGCTGAAGGCCTTGAAATGGAACATTCCCGGCCAGTACTGGCAGGTGAGGAGATAGATCAACACGAGGCTGATGGTGGCGGCCATCCACTTGGACATGGCGCGCCGGCAGGCTTCGATGACGGCAAGGGCCAGAACCCCGCCCAGGAGGACTTCTTCGGTTCGGACCTCGTGAAAGCCGATGAAGCGCATGTTGAGGCGATCCGACTGAACCACGGTGTAGAGGCTCGCCACAGCGCAGAAGACGGAAAGAAAGAGATCCGGAAAGCTGGGGCGGTCCTTCGGCGATTTTTTGGTGGCCGGAAAGAGAAGGTAAACCACAGGCAGGAGCAGAAAGAGATGAACCCCCCTGAGAATCCGAGGTGAAGGGGTGCCGAACCCGGAGGTATAGAAGTGAAACACTCCTGCAATGAGGGCCACGGTCAGGATTGGAAGAGTCCACCATCCCTTGAGACTTCGCATGAACCTGTCCCTATCCGTAGCGAGTGACAAGTGACGCGTGACGAGTCCGAAACATGAATTTGTCACTCGTCACGCGTCCCTATCCTGTCAGGGTCCTTGCTACTTCAGAATCCCTTTTTCTTTGTAGTACTTGATGGCGCCGGGATGGAGAGGGATGCCTGTGCCGGTGATTCCGTCAGCCACCTGGTAAGGCGCCAGGCTGGCGTGAATCTTGTGAACCCGGTCAAGATTTCCGTTGACCGCCTTGGTGATCCGGTAAGCAAGCTCATCAGACATGCCCTTGTGGGCGGTGATCACACTTCCCGAGGTTGCAGTGACCACGTCCTGGGGGTTGGCCGCCTTGGGATAGGTGCCCACCGGGATTTTGCCCTCTGTGATGCCGAATTTCTCCAATGACTTCAGAAGCGGTTTCGAGAAATCCAGGATCCTGAGATCCCGGCCCACCGATGCCTCCAGAACCGCTGCTCCCGGAATGGCCAGGAAGGTAAAAACCGCGTCCACATTTCGGTCTTTGAATTGCTGAGCCTGGGCCGAGTAGTTTCCCCTGAAAAAGGTGACTCCTGCGTCTTCCATGGCCTTGTAGTCCGTCTTGTAGTGGGCGAGGACTTTTCTAAACACCCACTCCTCGGACGTGCCAGCAGGCGATATGGCGATGCGGATCTTTTTCTTTTGCCCGAAAATTTCATCGGTGTTCTTGAAGGGGGTGTCCGCACCCACGTAAAAATGGAAATAATTCATGCTCATGCCGCCGGCAAGAGCGCGGAGGTCTCCAAGCTTGGATTCAAAGGGATCCTCACCGTTGAATGCCGCGAAATTCATGAAAGGAAGACCCCACCCGAGATCCGCTTCCTTCTTGTTCAACAACGCAGGGTTGACCGTGCCTCCGCCGGGAACAACCTTGATCACGATATCGTTGTGAACGGAGTGAATGAGGTCCGCCAATCCTCCGGCCATCGTGTACCAACCGCCTCCCAATCCGCCAGCAGTCCAAGTGAGGGTGACCTGTTTGTCCGCTGCCAATGCCGGGTTTCCTGCAAACCCTAGCACCCCTATCACCAGCAGTACTCCTAACCATGTGCGACATCTCATTGGGAATCCTCCTCTCCTAAACCTTGTGGTTTTGATGTGACAAGATTTTGAAATAATTGATTTTATCCTCGGCCCTTCGTAACGGAAGGGGTTTTATTCGATTTCGAAACTCTTGTAAAGAATTTTATTGCCCTTTGCCCCGCCTATTGCCATGAGTACAGCGAAATGCTATGATTTCAAACAATAACAGGATGACCTGGGGTATCCATGTTCAACGAATGCAAACATCTTCATGATATCCTCGACGCTCAGGTGGACATCATCGAACGTCACATTGACCAGCACAAGTGGTTCCAAGGAATTGTAAATAAAGATCAAGCTATTTCAGATTTCATTGAGAAATACGGATTTATCATGAGGGAATTCTACTGTTCCCGCGTGTGCAAAGACCGGTTTGACTGTGAAGTCGCTCAACGGTACAATCCCAAATAAATGGCTTCAAAGAGAAAGGAGGTCCAACCATGAAAGCAGGAATCGTTTTCACAGGAACAGGCCCCATTCTGATCCTAACCACCTATGAATCCTTCGAAGATCCGAAACTGGCAGAGAAGATGGCGGCAAAAGGCATCAAGAAATACATTGCTTCAGAACTGCCGCTGGAGATTGTCAAGAAGAAGTATGGAAACCATTACAATGTAGTGATGGAAGACCTCAAACAGACCGATGATCTGCGGGTACTTGATTACAACGGGTACAACGTATTCCACAATTTCAAGTTCTCCGAAATGGGGAAACCCGTTTATCACGAGGCGCTCTGAGGGCCGCAGTGCCTGACCGGCCGACCCCGCTCTCTCCCCCGGGAGAGGGCGGGTGTTTTTTTCTGGAGAGGAATGAAATCCGGGTATAGAGTGGATGGCAAAATTCAGCCCGAGGACCCGTTGAGGACACCAGGACAGGAGACAGATCAAGTGCAGGGCAGGGCACTGGCAAAAGAAGCGCATGTTCCAGGTTTGCGAGAACCGCTCTCTCCCGGGAGGAGCCTGATGATGCCCCTGCGCCTGTTCATGTCCATCCTTGCAATTGGCGCGGCCATCGGAGCGTGGTCGGGACCAGGGGACAAAGCCTTTGCGGAGCCTCCAAAGGCAGGGCAAGGACACCTTCAATTCCTACGTGAGGACGGGTCGGTCGCCGTCTCGATCACGATTGAAGTGGCTGATGCTCCGGAAGCTCGAGTCAGAGGATTGCAGGAGCGATGGTCCTTGCCGGAGCTCCACGGGATGATCTTCATCTTCGATGTCCCGGAGGTCCAGAAGTTCTGGATGCACAACACGCCCCTCTCGCTGGACATGATCTTTGTGGATGAGAATCGCAGGATTCTGAACATGGCCGAATCGACCACGCCCATGTCCAAACAAACGTATAGTTCCAAGGGGCCAGCCAAGTATGTGGTCGAAGTCAAAGCCGGCTTTTCAAAACGGCATGGGATCGAAGAGGGGATGAGGATTCAGTGGAAAGCGACACCGAATAAAAAAGGGAATGAGGGATGAGCGATAAGGACGGAGTGGAAGGTAAGGACGTGCTTCAAGACGGATGGCACGAGACGACCGTAAGGGTCCGTTACAAGGACACGGACCGGATGGGTGTAGTTTACTACGGGAATTATCTCACCTTTTTTGAGATCGGTAGGGCCGAGCTCATGAGGGAACTCGGTGCGCCTTACTCGAAGCTTGAATCAGAGGGCTATGCCCTGGTGGTCACGGAAGCCTCTGTGAAGTATCACGCCAACGTAGGGTATGACGCGCTGGTTACCGTGAAAACCAAGATCGCGGATCAGAGAGGCGCGAGAGTCCGCTTTGAGTATGAGGTGGTGAGCGAGGAGGGGAAACTGCTGGTCACGGGCCACACAGGACACGGGTGTATCAATTCCGCGATGAAACCGACACGACTTCCGGAGGACTTGAGGAAGTTGATACAAGCCAGGATCGAGAGCCGGGAATACAAAGGCGGGCAGATCAGTAGCTCATGATTTCCTGATCGACCCGAAACATGTAGGCGATCAAAGCCGCCCGGGACCACATGCCGTTTCGCTCCTGCCTCCAGTACATGGCTCTGGGATCCGGATCAATGGCCACGTCGATCTCATCTCTTCTCGGGAAGGGGTGCATGATGACCGCATTGGGTTTCACGTAGGCCATGTTGGCCAGGGTCAGTTTGAAGTTCGAGACATCGGTCTTCCCCGACTCGCCCGGCGTGGCGTCGTGCTCATCCTGAATCCTCGTCATGTAGATGGCATCTGCCTCGCCGAGCACCTTTTCCAAGCTGTGGGTTTCAATAAAGTAGGAGATGCCGTGCCTTTCGAGGAAACTGCACACATCCTCTTTCATCTGAAAAGCGGCAGGCGCGGCATAAATGATTTTCATGCCGCGAAAATTCTTCATGAGATAGCTGAGAGACCTCACGGTCCTTCCCCTTTTCAGATCACCGCACATGAGGATGGTTTTCCCGTCAAGTCCGCCCTGGTATTCGAAGGACTGCTGCAAGGTGAACACGTCAAGGAGCGCCTGAGTAGGATGCTGGTCGCTGCCCGACCCTCCGTTGATGACCGGAACCGGCCGATAGGTGTGGGTGTTGAGGAGCCAGGCCGCCCGCTCCGCCATGTTCTGGCCTTTGTGCCTCATGATGATGAGGTCAGTGTAGGTGGAGAAGGTGCGGAGGCTGTCGTCAAAACTCTCCCCTTTGACTTCGGAAGAGACCCTGGGGTCGCGAATCTCCGAGGTCTTCATTCCCAGAAGGTGGCAGGCGTTTTCAAAAGAGAGAAACGTCCTGGAAGAGGGCTGGCCAAAGTAGAGCATGGCCCGCTTGTGGCAGAGGAGGCTCAGGATAAACTGGGACCCTGTTTTGCTTTTTGAAAGGGATCGAATCTGGTTTGTGATCCGGTACAGGTCGTCGAGAATCTGGCGATTGAGCTGCTGAGAAATGATCATGTCATAAATACGATCGTTTTTTTCAAACCACTTGATTCTCTCCTCATGGGGGAGTCTTTCAAATTCCGCGTATTGCTCGTCAAGGATGCTCATGGGGCCTCCAAGCAAAAGGGCGGTTCAGAGAACCGGGAAAGGGGAAAAGACAGGTCATTCTCAAGCCTAAAATAAGCCAGGCTGGGCCGTGAAGTCAAGAGGCATGAAAAGGTTGTTTCAGCCTCCAGAATAGGGTATTTTAAGTCCATGTTTGAGGTTCTCACCGAGGTCGCATCCAACAAACGCGTCACCCATGACACCTGGCTCATGGCACTGCGTTCCGCGGAGATTGCCCGGGCAGCGCGGCCCGGGCAGTTCGTCATGATAAGGCTCAGCCTTGGGCTGGACCCTCTCTTAAGGCGTCCGTTCTCCATATGCGGGGTCAAAGAGGATCTCTTCCTGTTACTGTACCGCTTGGTGGGCAAGGGAACACTCCTTATGACGGAAGTGAGAGAAAGGGATCGGCTGCGGGTGCTGGGGCCTCTGGGCAAAGGTTTCGCCCGTGTGGAAAAGAACCCGACGCCGCTTCTGGTGGGAGGAGGGATCGGAGCGGCCCCCCTTGTTTTCCTTGCACAAACCTGGGCTGAGAGGAATCTCACTTTCATGGCGGGTTTTCGTTCGGCCAAGGATATCCTCTCCCCGCAGGCGGCCATTGGAAAAGATACCAGGCTCCTCGTGACTACAGACGATGGAAGCCAAGGACATCACGGCCCCGTGACCGGCCTTCTGGAAAATGTCCTTCAGGAAAGCAAGGCTGAGGTGGCGGTCTTCGCCTGCGGCCCCAAACTCATGCTAAGGAAAGTGGCTGAAATGACTATGGCCCGGGGGATCCCTTGTCAGGTGTCCCTGGAAGCCAACATGGCCTGCGGGTTGGGAGCGTGCCAGGGGTGCGCCGTAAAAGCACCTGCGACCTCTGGCAAAAGCTACGTGTACGTGTGCAAAGAAGGGCCGGTCTTTGATGCGAAAGACATTGACTGGGAAGGGTTTTGAAGATGGCCCCCATGCACCCTGATCTCACCACTCAAATCGGTTCTCTCACCCTTCGGAATCCCGTGATTGCCGCCTCAGGGACCTTCGGGTACGGGCTGGAGCTGGAGAGCCTCGTGGACCTCAATCTCCTGGGCGCCTTTGTCGTAAAGGGCCTTTCCCTGGAGCCCATGCCGGGCAATCCTCCTCCAAGAATCGTGGAAACAGCAGGCGGTATGCTGAATGCCATTGGCCTGGCGAACATCGGGCTCGAAGCCTTTCTGAGAGACAAACTCCCAAGGCTGAAGCAATATGCCACGCCAGTCATCGTCAACATCTACGGACACCACACCGAGGAGTATGGGGAGCTGGCCTCTGCGTTTAAAGGAGTGGAAGGAGTTGCGGCCCTGGAGGTGAACATTTCCTGCCCCAACGTGGAGTGCGGGGGCATGGCTTTTGGCATTGACCCGTTCACGTCAGCACGAGTGACGGAGACCGTGGTGCGCAACACGGACAAGACCGTGATCGTGAAGCTTTCCCCCAATGTGACGGACATCAAGATCGTTGCGAAGGCCGTAGAAGGGGCGGGGGCCCATGCGTTGTCCCTCATCAACACCCTGACCGGCATGGCCATAGACGTTGAAACCCGAAGACCCAAGCTGGCGAACATATTCGGTGGACTGTCCGGTCCAGCCATCAAACCCATTGCTCTTTACATGGTCTATCAGGTGGCCAGGGCGGTGACGATCCCTGTCATCGGGATGGGCGGCATTATGGACTACAAGGATGCCGTCGAGTTCCTGATGGTGGGCGCAAGGGCGGTGGAGATCGGAACCGCTAATTTCGTCAATCCCAGAGCAACCGTGGAAGTAATCGAAGGGCTCAGGACCTACTGCGCGGAAAATGGAATCCGGAAGATCGGCGAGATCGTGGGAAGCCTCAAAACATAAAGAAGCATAGAGCGTAGAGCAGAGAGCAAGAAGAAGTGCCCAATGCAGGCCTCTGGCCACAACCAAATATTGTTTGAGCCCAGGACGGGGGGTGTGGTCTCTGCCGAGTTCGCAACCGGAAATGGACTCATCCCGGTAATCGCCCCCTTGCCTTCGAACCTTCCCCAAATGCGGCGCAGACCTTCAAGCCCATCGGAGGGTCCGTACCAAAGGGCTTTTACCGTAACCCACTGACTTTTCGGCGCCGCTTTAGCACCGTGAAGAAATGGTTGCGGCTCTAAAGAGACCACACCCCCCATCCTGGGCTCAAAAGATCTACGCATCATTCACAGAAGTTACACTTTAAGACTCTAAAGTTGGAAAAGAGGAGAAGACAGAATAGAGAAGACAGAAGAAAAACCAAGGGACCACCTGCAACCAGCGACAAGCGATCTTCGACTTGCCACGGGCAACATGCAACCGGCGGGTGACGGCGGCGAGCTTTCAGCAACCTCCAATGTTCAATGACCATTGTCCAATGATCAGTCTCTATTTTCCTGCTTTGCCTTTGTACATCCCTTCGATCAAGTCCTTGAAGGCCTCGTTCACATATTTTCTTTTCACCTTCATGGTGGGAGTGACTTCGCCGTCCTCTTCGTAAAGCTTCTTGGGCAGGATCGTGAACTTCTTCACCTGCTCGACCCGAGAAAGCGTTTCATTCACCTTGTCCATTTCTCCCTGAATCAGTTTGAGGATTTCCGGAGCTTTGGTCAGGTCTTTGTAAGTCGAAAACTGGATCTTGTTGTCCTGGGCATACTTGACCACGTTGTCCTCGTCGATCATGATCAGGGAGACCAGGAACTTCCTGCGATCTCCGATCACCACCGCGTCATTGATGTAGGGGCTGAACTTCAGCTTGTTCTCAATGTACTGGGGGGTGATGTTCTTCCCGCCGGCCGTGACAATGATGTCCTTTTTGCGGTCCGTGATCTTGAGAAACCCGTCCTCGTCGATTAGGCCCACATCCCCGGAGTACAGCCACCCGTCCTTCACCGTCTCGGCCGTGGCCTCAGGATTCTTGAAATATCCCTTGAACACGCTGGGAGATTTCACGAGGATCTCTCCGTCTTCGGCGATCTTCACCTCCGTGCCGGTGAGGGGCGGGCCCACGGTGCCGAATTTCACCCGGCCCATGCGGGAAACACAGGTGACCCCGGTGCCTTCCGTCTGGCCATAGCCCTCCACGAGATTGACGCCGATGGATTGAAAGAAATAGAGAATGTCCGGCGAGATGGGAGCGGCCCCGGAATAGGCCATCCGCATCCTGTCGAACCCGAGCCGCTCTTTGAGCTTTCGGAACACGGCGAAATAGGCGAGCTGAAAGAGGGCTTCAAAGTAAAGGGGCACTTTCTTGAAGCTCATCTTCAGGGTGGCCCTCTTCTGCCCGATCTTCAGAGCCAGATAGAAGACCGTCTTCTTGAACCAGGTGGCATCCGACATCTTGATTACGATGGCGGAATAGTACTTCTCCCAGATGCGGGGCACCGCATATCCCACGGTCGGAGAAATCTCGATCATGTTGTCCGTGACCGTGTCCGGGCTTTCGATGAAATTGACGGTGTACCCGTGGGTGATGTGGCCGAGCACGGAGAAGAGCTGCTCGAAGACGTGGCACAGGGGCAGGAAGGACATGACCTCGTCGCCCTTTTGCATGGGATTGTCCGTCGTGATGGCGGTGCCCATCCACGTGAGGTTGCGGTGGGAAAGCATGGCGCCCTTGGGGGGCCCGGTGGTTCCCGACGTGTAGATGAGCATGGAGGTGTCTTCGGGCTGAACCTCGTCCATGCGTGCTTCGATGAGGTCCGGATTCTTTTCAACCTCCTCACGTCCCACTTCCAGGAGTTCTTCAAAGGTCATCACCATGGGATCCTTGAAATGGCGAAGGCCTTCCAGATCCCACACGATGACTTTCTTCAGCAGGGGGGCTTTGTCCCTGAAGCTCAGCCACTTGTCGAGCTGTTCCTCGTTTTCCACGAAGAAGAACTTGGAATCCGAGTTCACAATCACATACTCCACCTGGGGCCAGGCATTGGTGGCGTAAACACCCACGGCAACTCCGCCTGCGCACTGCATCCCCATGTCGGCGATGACCCACTCGGGGCAGTTGTCGCCGATGATGGAGGCGCAGTCTCCCTTCTGAAGTCCCAGGGACATCAGCGCAGCCCCGACCTGCCTGGCAAGCCGGTAGTAGTCGTTCCAGGAAATATCGTGCCAGATGCCATACTCCTTCTTCCGCATGGCCACCCGGTCGCCGTATTTCTTGACCGTTTCTCTAAATATCCTTGGTGCTGTTTCCATTTATCATCCAATACATAGCATCGATTACAACATGAGACTTAAAGCGCTCCGGTCGTGGGGGGGTGTGGTCTCTTAAGAGCCGCAACCATTTCTTCAGTTCCCCCGAGCGGCGCCGAAAAGTCATTGGGTTATGGTGTAAGCCCTTTGGTACGGACCCTCCGATTGGCTTTCGGGTCTGCGCCTCCCGTGGAGAAGGTTCGAAGGCAAGGGGGCGGTTGGCTGGATGAGTCCATTTCCGGTTGCGGACTCGCCAGAGACCACACCCCCCCCGGCCGAAGCGCGGCGGTGTCCCCGCAACGTTACCGCCACCTCTTCTTCCTCTTCCAGCGCTGATACCCCTTGGCGGACTCCTCGGAGCGAATGCCCATGTAGAATTCCTTCACGTCTTTGTCTTCCATGAGCTCTTTGGCAGGGCCTTTCATGACAAAGCGGCCATTCTCCAGGATGAGGGCAAAGTCCGCAATGGTGAGGGCCATCCTGGCGTTTTGCTCCACCAGCAGGATGGTCACCCCTTCTTCATTGATGTTCTCGATGATGCTGAAGATCTCCTTGACCAGGATGGGGGAGAGACCCAGGGAAGGCTCATCGAGAAAGAGCAGGGTGGGCCGGTTCATCAGGGCCCGGCCAATGCTGAGCATCTGCTGCTCTCCGCCGGAAAGCGTTCCGGCCCACTGGTTTTCCCTGGCCTTGAGCACAGGAAAATGCCCGTAGATTTGCTCAAAATCGTTCTTCACCTCAACCCGATCTTTTCTGAGGTAGGCTCCCATGAAGAGGTTCTCTTTGGTGGTCAGCTCCTCGAAGACCTCCCGGCCCTCAGGCACATAGGAAATCCCCATGCGCACGATCTTCTCGGTGTCTACATCGTTGAGACGTCTTCCCATGAATTCGATGGTGCCCTTGTCCGGCTGGTCCTCGATAAGGCCCATGACGGTTTTCAGGATGGTGGACTTGCCTGCACCGTTGTTGCCCAGAATCGCGGTGATCGTCCCCACCTCCACAGAGAGGGAAGCTCCCCGGATCGCGTAAATCAGCCCGTAGTAGGTCTCAATGTTTCTTATTTCAAGCAGCGCCCCGGATTCCATCCTCTTCTCCAAGATAGGCTTTCAGAACTTCGGGATTCTTCTGCACGGCCTCAGGGGTCCCTTCTGTAACGATCTTTCCGAAGTTGATGACCAGAATGCGCTCGGAAATGTCCATGACCATCTTCATGTCATGTTCGATGAGCAGGATCGTGACGCCGAGGGTGTCCTGGATATCCTTGATCCAGAAAATCATGTCCTGCTTTTCTTCGGAATTCATGCCTGCGCAGGGCTCGTCCAGGAGCAGAAGCTCCGGTTCAAGGGCAAGGGCCCTTCCGAGCTCCACCTGCTTTTGGATTCCGTAAGGCAGAGCACCGACAAACTTGTTTCGAACAGACTGCAAGTCGAGCAGGTCAATGATCTCTTCCACCTTGCGGCGATGAGAAACCTCTTCTTTCCCTGCAAAAGATCGTTTCCCCCAGAGGAAAGCTCCCCGGAACAGGCCCGTCTTCAGAAAATTGTGGCGGCCCAGCATCAGGTTTTCCATGGTGCTCATGTGGCTGAAGAGCTCGATGTTCTGAAAGGTCCGGGCGATCCGGAGCTTGGCGACCTGGTCAGGACGCTTGCCCTGGATTTCCCGGTCCTTGAAAACGATGGTTCCTCGGCTGGGGTGGTAGATGCCGTTGATGCAGTTAAAGAGGGTGGTCTTCCCCGCGCCGTTAGGTCCAATGATGGCGTAGATCTCGCCCTGCTTCACCTCAAAAGAAATGTCGGCCAGGGCTTCGATGCCGCCGAAAGAGATGGACAGCTTTTCAACCTTGAAGAAAGCCATAGAATCTCGCATTCAGGTTTGGGAGGGGAACCGCCCTCCCAAACCAATACCCTTGGTTAAGTGCGACGACGATAGGTCCGACCCACTATCTTGCAATGCCCGAACAGGGCCGGACACGGCTGTCAACGATCTGCGTTCAGCCCTATTGATCCTTGTCCAGGGTTTTGCTGACAGCGCGAATCCGGAAATTTTTTCCGGATTCGTCCTATGGTTCCATCCATTCGGTCAGCTGCTTGGATTTGCCGTCTTTCATACACTGGCTCAGGTACACCGCTTTCTGCCCCTGTCGGCAGTACGGGTCGCTCGGCTCAAAGGCAGAGTAACCGATTTGACCGAAGATGCCTTTGAAGTCCTTGATGCCTTCCATCTCCTTCACGAAGCGCTCGCGGGTGAGATCCTTACCGCATCTTTTCAAACCTTCCACCATGGGTTCCACAAATCCGATGCCAGCGTAAAAGAACACGCCCCAACGTTCGTCCTTTGCCGCAAATTTATCAAAAGCCTTCTTGTATTTCTGCATGAGAGGAGCACTGGAATCGGGCGGTTCGGCAAAATTGGCCACGATGACATCCGTCCAGAGTCCCTTGCTGATGTTCTGCATCAGGGGGAAATCCGACAAGGTGCTGGTGCTCATCCACTGAGGTTTGAACTGCATAGCCTGGGCTGTCCCAACGATCCGGACCGCATGGGTCGGGTTTACCCAAAGGAGCACCAGGTCGGCATCGACTTTCTTGAGTTCCGTCACGTGGGCCTTCATGTCCGTGTCGGCCACTTCCACAGGCAGCTTCGTGACCAGCTTCATCCCATGCTTGGCCAGTTCTTTCTCTGCGCCTTGAACGCCATTCTTTCCGTAGTTGTCATTCTGGTAGGCAATGGCCACTTTTTTCTTGCCCATGGTTTTCACGGCATAACGGACAAGAATTTGCGCCTCCGTGTAGTAAAGAGGATAGACTGCAAAGAGGTATTTCTGAGGCGGAGTGACCCATTCAATAATTCCAGTCGCCACGCCTACCCAGGGGATCTTTCTCTCCATAAGATAGTCCCTGACGGCGAGACCTGGGCCTGCGCCTACGCCGCAAGCCCACCCGAACATGCCCTTGCCTTCCTGAAGTTCCTTGACCCCTGCCTTGGTCTTGGCAGGGTTATAGGCGTCATCAAACATGGAGTATTCTATTTTGCGGCCGGCAATACCCCCTTCATCATTGATCATTTGGAAATAGACCCCTGTGCCACGGGCTACTGAACCCCATGGAGCAGCAGGACCGGTCTGGGGACCCCACTGGCCGATGCGAATCGTGGTGTCCGTCACTCCTTCTTCGGCCAGAGCGGTGAAAGACAGGCCAAAAACGAAAAAGCAAACCGCGAGCAAAATCCCTAAGTTCTTCTTCATAGCATGCTCCTTTCTGTCCGTTAATGAAAGTTAACTCCCTCTATGTCCCAAGGCAGGCCTTTGGCCGCAACCAAATATTGTTTGAGCCCAGGACGGGCGGTGTGGTCTCTGCCGAGCTCGCAACCGGAAATGGACTCCTCCCGGTAATCGCCCCCTTGCCTTCGAACCTTCTCCATATGCGGCGCAGACCCATAAGCCCGTCGGAGGGTACGTACCAAAGGGCTTTTACCGTAATCCACTGACTTTTCGGCGCCGCTTTACCACCGAGAAGAAATGGTTGCGGCTCTAAAGAGACCACACC
>Ga0172375_10006399_pt1 | contig 16573 bp, 13 predicted proteins | sample LakKiv1m_FD_114537 | JGI IMG/M metagenome (GOLD analysis project Ga0172375, IMG submission 114537) | Freshwater microbial communities from Kabuno Bay, South-Kivu, Congo - kab_092012_11.1m | ecosystem: Environmental > Aquatic > Freshwater > Lake | place: Democratic Republic of the Congo...
CCGTTCTCGATGTAGGCGCGGATGACCGAAGCCGTAGCCTCGGGACGCAGCACAAAAGAATCGTTCTCTTTCTTGATAAGGAACATCTGCTTCTGGACGATGTCGGAGAGGTCTCCCAGAGAACGCAAAAAAAGCCCTGTCTCTTCGATCACAGGGGTCCGTATCTCCTGGAAGGCATAAAGCGAAAAAATGCGTCTCGCCTGGCCTTCGATGGTCTGCCAAAGGTTCGTTTCAGGCGGCAGGATATCTTTTGTACCGCGCGGAGATTTGAAAAGCATAGGAAAGATTAACGCCTTGTAAGGCTTGAAAAGGCGGACAAACAACGGCCCGCCTTTAAATTGAAAACTTGGTTTTTGATCAGATCTTCACGACATCTTTGGCCTGAGGGCCCTTTTCTCCCTGAACGATATCAAACTGGACCTTCTGACCTTCCTCAAGCGTCTTGTACCCTTCGCTCTTGATGGCTGAAAAATGCACGAACACATCCTGCCCGTCTTCACATTCGATAAAACCATACCCTTTTGGGGCAGAAAACCACTTCACCTTTCCTACCTGCGGCATAACATGCTCCTTAATCCCGCCCCCGGCGGGATTAACTCCGAGCGTATCTTGTGGATATCTGGCTGCCCGTCCGAGCTCTGCGAGGACTGGTCGCAGACAGATATCTACAAGATGCAAGCGCGAAGAGTCAAAAATTGATACTCTCTACTTTATCAGTTTCTTCATCTCAAGGCCGGATTTAAAAACAACAACCTTTCTTGCAGGAACCGGGACCACCTGACCTGTCCTGGGGTTCCTTCCTGTACGGCTGCGTCTTTCTTTCAGCTTGAAAACACCGAAGTTACGCAACTCGACCTTCTCCCCCCGAACAAGACTGGCGATAATATGGTCAAAGGTTTTTTGCACAACCTTTTTAACGTCAATCTGTTTGATCCCCGTCTCGTCAGCAATTTTTAGAACGATGTCCTTCTTCGTCATGGTCATCACCCTCCTTTCTAAAGGTGAGGAAGCTCTATTTTTATAAGTAGCGTACCATGAAAGAGTTACATCGTCAACTGAAATCTTTGTGTACCAATGAGTTCCTCAATATCATTGAAGAGTTCTTGTCTCGGTTGGACAAAGAGGTCTCTGGCAACCAGGATACGAAGCTTCCGATCGTTCTCGGAATCCATATGGAGGTAAACGGGCACGCTTCCCGGCGAGAGGGAAAGTTTTTCCTTTAATGTCTGCAGGATATTTTCCTTAAGGCCAGACAGGTCAATGGATATCGAAGAGATGGTCCGATAGGCCTCATCTACGGGGGTCACGTCACTGGCCAAGATCTTAGGCATCTCCTCTCGGAGAGACAGCCTCCCCTTGATCATCACCACATTGTTGGCAATAAGGTAACGCGACACCTGTTTATAAGTATTTGGGAAGACAAGGATTTCGAGAAGTCCCGTCAGGTCTTCAACCCTCAGAATGGCCATTTTCTCCGCTTTCTGGCGGGTCGTCGTGATCTTGATCTTATTGATCAGACCAACAATAGTAACATCCTGGCCGTCCTTAAGTTCTGATAACTTCGAGATCGAGCAGGAAGAAAACCGCTCCAAAAGATGCTCATACCGAACGAGAGGGTGGCCGCTAACATAGAATCCGAGGATCTCTTTTTCAAACGACAATAGCTGGAGCTCGGGCCATTCCTTGATATCCGGAATCCTGACCTGGAACCTCTTAAAGCCCGCCTCGGCGGAAAAATCAGTGTCGAAAAAAGACATCTGGCCCGAACTGCGGTCTTTATTGGCCTTGGCCGAATAATCCAGGCACTCCTGTAAAACGCTCATCAATTGACTGCGGCGGAACTTAAAAGTATCCATGGCGCCGCATTTGATAAGGCTCTCCACCACTTTGCGGTTCACGAGCCTCAGGTCCACGCGCTGGCAGAAATCCTCCAGATTCTCAAACGGCCCCTCCTTCTGCCGGGCTTCAACAATAGAGTCTATCGCCCCCTTACCTACATTCTTGACAGCCAGGAGCCCAAACCGGATATTCGTCTCATTCTCGACCGTAAATTTGGAATAACTCTCGTTGACCGTCGGATTCAAGACAGTGATGCCCATACGGTTGGCCTCTTTGACGTATTCGACGACCTTGTCGGTATTTTCTTTTTCGCTTGTCAGAAGCGCCGTCATGAACTCAACGGGATAATTCGCCTTCAGGTAAGCCGTGCGATAAGAAATCACTGCATAGGCGGCCGAATGGCTCCTGTTAAAGCCGTAGCCGGAAAAATAATCGATCAGGTCGAACACCTTGGTCGCAATGCGCTTGTCGATCTTGCTCTTAATGCATCCGTCGACGAACAAGTGGCGCTGCTTATCCATCTCCTCGGGGATCTTTTTGGCCATGGCGCGGCGCAGCAAATCCGCTTGAGCCATGCTGAAACCGGCGAGGGCCGATGCGATCTGCATGACCTGTTCCTGGTACACCATGATCCCATAGGTGTCCTTCAGGATACTCTCCATCTTCGGATGGTCGTAGACGATGGGCTTGAGACCGTGCTTACGCTGGATGAAATCATCGAGCATGCCCGAACCTATAGGACCCGGCCGATAAAGCGCCAAAAGGGCGATCAAATCCTCGAAAAGGGTTGGATTGAGCTTGCGCAGAAGATCGCGCATCCCTGCGCTTTCCAGCTGGAAGACGCCGATCGTCTGGGCCGAGGCTAAAAGCTCAAAAGTCTTTTTGTCCTCCAGAGAAATGGCATCAATATCGATGTCGACATTCTTGGTCCTCTTGATGATCTTTAATGCCTCGGCAATGACCGTCAGCGTCCTTAACCCCAGGAAGTCCATCTTGAGCAGGCCGATCTTCTCCAGCGCCTTCATGGAGAAACCGGATGTCACCTGGTCGTCATCGATCTTGCACAACGGCATATACGTGTCTAAGGGCTTGTCGCCGATGACGACGCCGGCTGCATGCACCGAGGCGTGCCGGGAAAGCCCTTCGAGGTCTTTGGCCGTGTCTAACAGCTTACGCACCTGCGCATCGTTCTCGTAGAGGTTCTTGAGCTCGTCGGTCTTCAAGGCATCTTCCAGGGTGATGCCCAATTCGGGGGGCACGAGCTTGGCGATCCGGTCGACATCTGCGTAGGGAACAGCCATCACGCGTCCGACGTCCCGGATAACGGCGCGCGCCAGCATCGTCCCGAACGTAATGATCTGGGCGACATTTTCTTTGCCGTACTTCTGATTGACGTAATCGATGACCTCCTGGCGGCGTTCGAAACAAAAATCGATATCGATATCCGGCAACCCCACGCGCTCGGGATTCAAGAACCTCTCAAAGAGCAGCTTATACCTCAACGGGTCGAGCTCCGTGATCCCCAAAAGGTAGCTGACCAGGCTTCCGGCGGCCGACCCGCGGCCCGGGCCGACGGGAATCCCCTTGTCTTTCGCATAATGAATGAAATCCCACACGATCAGAAAATAGCTGATGAACCCCATTTGCTTGATCGTGACCAGCTCATGCTCCAGCCTTTGACGGATTGCGGGCGTAATCTGACTGCCATAACGCCTCTTGAGACCCGCATCGCAGAGCTCCCTCAAAAACGCCTCCCCTGTCTTGCCGGCCGGGGGCGCATACTGCGGCAGATGATGCTTCCCGAATTCCAAAACCAGATTACAGCGGTTGGCGACCTCGATCGTATTGCGGATGGCTTCGGGGCAGTAGGCGAACAGGTCCTTCATCTCCTGAGGGCTCTTGAAATAAAATTCCTGTGTCTGGAACCGCATGCGGTTGGGATCATCCAACGTCGTCTGGGTCTGGATGCACAGCAATGCCTCGTGGGAGGCAGCGCTCTTTTTACTCAGATAATGGACGTCGTTGGTGGCTATGACGGGCAGGTTCAATTCACGTGCGATCTTGAGCAGGCCCTCGTTGACGACCGTCTGCTCAGGGATAAAGTTCTCCTGAAGCTCCAGGTAGAAATTGTCCTTACCGAAGATGCATGAGAATTCATCAGCGGCCTTGATCGCGTCGTTCAGGCGGTCGGCGGTGATCAGGCAGGCCAACTCGCCCTTAAGGCAGGCGCTGGAACCGATCAGGCCGCGACAGTACTTCGCCAGGATCTCTTTGTCGATGCGCGGCCGGTAATAATATCCTTCGATATACCCTAAAGAAACCAGTTTAGAAAGATTTCTGTAGCCCTCCTCGTCCTTGGCCAAAAGGATGAAATGGTTCGACCCCTCGCTCAAGGACTCGGATTTATCAAAGCGGCCCTTTTGCGCAACATAGACCTCGCAACCGATGATAGGCTTGATACCCTGTTTTATGGCCTCGGAATAAAAATCGATGGCACCGAACATATTGCCGTGGTCCGTCACGGCGATGGCCGGCATCTTGAACTCAATGGCTTTGGCGATTAACTCTTTGATACGGCAGGCGCCGTCAAGAAGGCTGAACTGGGTGTGGAGGTGCAGATGGACAAAATCGGAATGGGTCATGGCCTTGATCAGGGACGTCTGTTCTCGCACAGCGCCCCTCCGCAAAAAACGTCAACTTAGTTCATAGAGTTTTTTGAGTCTTGAGAGTTTGTTGAGTCAAAACTCAATGAACTCTATAAACTCAATAGACCCGACAACTCGTTATTCCCACTCAATGGTCGAAGGGGGCTTAGAGCTGATGTCATAGACGACCCTGTTGATCCCCTTGACCTCATTAATGATCCTGCTGGAAACCTTGCCCAGGAGCGCCGGATCAAGTCTCACCCAATCCGCAGTCATGCCGTCGCTGGAAGAGACGCAACGCAGGGCGATCACGTTCTCATAGGTCCTCTCGTCGCCCATGACGCCGACGGACTTGATGCACAATAAAACGCAGAAAGACTGCCAGACATCATTATACAGACCTGCCTTGCGGATCTCGCTGACAAAGATATCGTCGGCGTCACGCAACACCTGCAGGCGTTCCGGGGTCACCTCTCCGACGATGCGGATGGCCAGACCCGGCCCCGGAAAGGGCTGCCTGTGGATGATCTCCTGCGGCAGGCCCAACTGCTTGGCCAGTTCCCGGACCTCATCCTTGAAAAGCTCTCTCAAGGGCTCGATCAGCTTGAGATTCATCTTTTCCGGAAGCCCGCCGACATTATGGTGCGTCTTAATCTTGGCCGAGGGCGATCCCGTCGCAGAAACGGACTCGATCACATCCGGATAGAGCGTCCCCTGCGCCAGGTATCTGACCCGCCTGATCTTCTTGGCCTCTTCTTCAAACACCTTGATGAATTCGTCGCCGATGCTCTTGCGCTTGACCTCCGGGTCAGTCACGCCCTTGAGCCGTTTCAAGAAACGGCTCTGGGCATTGACAAAATCCAGGTTCATGTGGAAATTGCCGCGGAAGATCGTCTTGATCTCTTCCGGCTCGCGGTTACGCACCAGCCCGTTATCGACGAAAATACAACGCAACTGCCTGCCGATCGCCCTATGGATGAGGACGGCGGCGACCGAAGAATCCACGCCGCCGCTCAAACCGCAGACCACGCTGTCTTTGCCGACCATCTGGCGGATATGGCTCACCGTATCCTTGATGAAAGCACCCATCTCCCAGCTAGGCCGGCAACGGCATATCCTGTAAAGAAAATTGGAAACGATCTCGGAACCGCGGGCCGTATGAACGACCTCCGGATGAAACTGGACGCCGAAAATCTTGCGGTCACGGCTGGCAAAAGCCGCATTCTGAGTGCTCAGGGTATGCGCAAGAGACACAAAACCCTTAGGCAAAGCCGAAACATAGTCCCCATGGCTCATCCAACAGGTGATATTCCCGGGCAGGCCGCTGAAAAAATCCGAATGGTCGTCAATGAAAAGCTCCTGGCGGCCAAACTCGCGTTCCTTTGTCCGTCTCACCTTGCCGCCGAAGTGCTGTGCGATCAGCTGCTGTCCATAGCAGATCCCCAAGATGGGGATACCCAGTTTAAAGATGCCCTTATCACACTTCGGGCTCTTTTCGTCATAGACACTGGCAGGCCCCCCGGAAAGAATCAATCCTTTTGGAGCCTGTTTTTTGATCTCATCGGCCGTGATCTTGTGGGAAACGATCATGCTGTAGACCTTGTTCTCGCGGACCCTGCGGGCGATCAGCTGCGTGTACTGGGAGCCGAAATCAAGGATAAGGATAGAATTCTTCTGTTGAAGCCCGGATGTCAAAAGCGGACCCGTCTTGACTTCCGGTTTTTTTGCGCTCTTCCGAGAGGGTCTTTTTGCGGGTTTCGGATACTTCCTGGCGACCTTCGCCTTCTTTCTCTTCAGCGTCTTTTTATGTTTCACTTGCCCATCCCCACTCGTTGCACTACCTGGAAGATTTTACCCTCTGTCTGGATCGAAGGCGCGATGATAATCTCCGTAAACTGCATGTCCTTGATTGTGGCCGCACCCAGGCATCCCATAGATGTGGTCAGAGCCCCCATCAGGTTCTGCGAGCCGTCGTCGACCTTGGCAGGCCCGAAAAGGATTTCCTCTAACGAGCCCGTTGTCCCCACGTAAACGCGGGTCCCGCGAGGCAGGTTGGCATGTGATGTCGCCATACCCCAGTGATAGCCCCGGCCGGGCGCTTCCACCGCCCTGGCAAAAGCCGACCCCACCATGACCGCATCGGCGCCGGCTGCAAATGCCTTGCAGATCTCTCCGCCGATACGCATCCCGCCGTCCGTAATGATCGGGACATACTTGCCCGTCCTCTTGAAATAGTAATCCCTGGCCCCCGCCGCATCGATCGTAGCCGTTACCTGGGGCACGCCGATACCGAGAACGCCTCGGGTCGTGCACGCGGCCCCCGGCCCGACGCCGATCAACAAGGCCGCCGCGCCTGTGTCCATAAGCTCCAGCGTCACCTCATAGGTGACGGAGTTGCCGAGAATAACGGGGATATTACGCTTCGTGCAGAATTTTTTCAAATCCAGCGCTTTGTATTCTTTGGCGATATGGCGGGTTGTTGTGACCGTCGATTGCACGACAAAAATATCCGCGCCAGCGTCTTCGGCGATGGCCGCGAATTTTTCGGCGTTCTGAGGAATACAACTGACCACAGCCGGCGCTTTCTTCTTCTTGATCTCTTCGACGCGCGCGGCGATCAGTTTTTCCTTGATCGGCTTGACATAGACTTCCTGGACAAGCCGCGTGGCTTCCTGGGGCGACGCCTTGGCGATCGCTTCAAGGACTTCAGACGGATTCTCGTAACGGGTCTGAATACCGTCCAAATTGAGAACAGCGATACCGCCCAAACGGCCCATCTCGGCCGCGAACGTCACATCAACAACCCCATCCATGGCCGCAGCCAGTATGGGGCATTTATATCGCTTACCCGCCAACTCCCAGGATGGGTCCACCTCTGCAGGATTGATGGTCGTCATGCCGGGCACAAGTGCAACCTCATCAAATCCGTAACACTTTCTGGCTCTTCGGTTTATTCCAATCCACTCCCCCATAACTCCTCCATGACATGGTGGTAAATCCCGCCAAGGGTATGGTCAATCACCGTGACTTTGGCGAGGTCGTTAAAAAATATGGGATAGTTTACACAAGAATCGGGGCTTTGTCAAGCCGATCCTTTTCAATCTTTCCTCTTCTCACCCGAAAACAAAAGGGCGGACAGGGTCGCTTCCAGCACGCTGAAATCGAACGGTTTGACAAGGTAATCACAGGCACCCATGGCCGCAGCCTGATCAACGATGTCCTGCGCCTGCAGGGCGGTGATCATGACGACCTTAGCTGCGGGGCTCAAATCCCTGACGCGCTTCAACGTCAAAAGCCCATCCATACCCGACATGGTCACGTCAAGCAGCACAAGGTCAAAAGGACGGATCCTGAATTTCTCCAGGCATTCTTCCCCGCTGGAAGCCGTCTCCGTTTCAAAACCTTTCCTGCGTAAAAAATGAGCCAGAGTCTCCCGGCCTTCCAGTTCATCATCGACAACAAGGATGCGCCCGTTCTTGTTTGCCTCCCGGGATGCCGGAACCCTCTCCTGCCGTAATACCGACATGATTGTTTTGACGGTCTCCGGGCCTTCCAGGTTGTGAGGCAGATAGGCGCTGACGCCTGCGCCGCGGACGAAACTGTCAAAAAAAGAACCTGAAGGCAGATTACCAAACATAATGATCTTGACGTCTTTATCGAACTCTCTGATCTTCTTGACAAGCGAAAAACCGCTGTATTCGCCTCTTTGGTCAGAGATCATGATCAGGGTGGGGCGTTCATTTTTGAGGAGTTCCAGGACGGCAGAACCCGAAGGGACGGTGAGGACGCCGCAACCGATGCGCGAGACAAGCTCGTAGAGCGTATCTCTCGACCTGACATCCTCATCGACAATAAAGACTTTTTCGAGCATAGGTTGATGAATAACGTATCACAATTCCCCGGGTAAATCAACCTAAATCCATCCGTGAAAAGACGGACAGCCGCCATAAATAAACGGGCCCGCGCATATCTTTGCGCGGGCCCGCTACGCTATACAACCGCCTTTGGACACAGGGGATTAATACATCCCACCCATCCCGCCTCCCGGAGGCATGGCAGGCATGCCCGGCTTCTCTTTTTCCGGAATATCCGTCACCAGCGTTTCCGTCGTCAAAAGCAGCGACGCGATGCTGGAGGCGTTCTGAAGCGCCGAACGCGTCACTTTTGTGGGATCGATGATGCCCGCATCCAGCATATCGACAAATTTGTCCTGGGACACATCGTATCCGACATTCTTCTTCTCTGCCTTGACGCGTTGGACGATCACGGACCCGTCAACAGCGGCGTTCGCGGCCAACTGCCTCAGAGGCTCTTCGAGGACGCGGCGGATGATGTTGACGCCGACCTTCTCGTCCTCCTCGCCGACTTTCACCTTATCTAGAGCAGAGATACAGCGAATCAAGGCGACGCCGCCGCCGGGAACAATGCCTTCCTGGACAGCCGCGCGGGTCGCATGGAGCGCATCTTCGACCCTGGCCTTCTTCTCTTTCATCTCCGTCTCCGTTGCGGCGCCCACGTTAATGACAGCGACGCCCCCAGCCAGTTTGGCCAGCCGTTCCTGGAGTTTCTCTTTATCATAATCCGAATCGCTCTGCTCGATCTGTTTCTTGATCTGGGCGATGCGGCCGTTGATGGCCTGCGTCTTTCCTGCGCCCTCGATGATCGTCGTATCGTCCTTATCGACTTTCACCCTCTTGGCGCGGCCGAGCATGTCCAAATCCACGCTTTCAAGCTTGATACCGCGATCTTCCGTAATAGCTTCTCCGCCAGTCAGGACCGCGATGTCCTCGATCATGGCCCGACGCCTGTCCCCATATCCGGGAGCCTTCACAGCGCAGCAAGAGAGAACGCCCTTCAACCTGTTGACGACCAGAGTGGTCAACGCCTCGCCTTCGACATCCTCGGCAATGATCAAAAGAGATCTGCCGGCACGGGCGATCTTCTCTAAAAGCGGCAGAACATCTTTGATCGAAGAGATTTTTTTCTCATAGATCAGGATATATGGCTCTTCAATAACGGCCTCCATCCTTTCGGCATCCGTCACGAAATACGGAGAGAGGTATCCCTGATCGAACTGCATCCCTTCAACGACATCCAGGGTCGTCGCGGTCGACTTGGCCTCTTCCACCGTGATAACGCCGTCTTTGCCGACTTTCTCCATGGCCTCGGCGATGTCAGACCCGATCTTGTTGTCGCCGTTGGCGGCGATCGTCGCCACCTGAGCGACCTCCTTCTTATCCTTAATGCTCGTGGACAGCTCTTTGAGCTCCTCGACGATGACATCCACGGCCTTTTCGATGCCGCGTTTCAACGCCATCGGGTTGACGCCTGCCGTCACGTTCTTCAAGCCTTCGCGATAGATCGCCTCAGCCAGGACTGTCGCTGTTGTCGTGCCGTCCCCCGCCACGTCGGATGTCTTCTCCGCAACTTCCTTGACCATCTGGGCGCCCATATTTTCAAACGGGTCTTCCAGATCGACTTCTTTGGCGACCGTCACGCCGTCCTTGGTGATGGTCGGCGACCCGAATTTTTTATCCAGGACGACATTGCGTCCCTTAGGGCCCAGGGTCACTTTCACGGCCTTAGCCAACTGTTCGACGCCCCGCAAGACGGCGCGCCTGGCCTCATCGCTGAACAATAACTGTTTTGCCATATCGATCCTCCTTAATTCCGCCTACGGCGGAATTAACTCCTCCACCCGGCCCCATCCGGATGGGCCGGTGTGCCGCTTTCTGCGGCAGCGTATCTTGGAAATATCTGGATGCCCGTCCGAGCTCTGCGAGGACTGGTCGCAGACAGATATTGACAAGATGCAAACGCGAGGAGCAACGTTAACCTTTTATGCTTATTTCGCACTAAACAACAATTGAAATTATTACTTCACTTCTTCACAATCGCCAGAATATCCTCTTCGCGAACGATCAAATACTCTTCGCCGTCCTTCGTCGTTACCTCTGTTCCGGAATACTTGGCATAAAGAACAACATCGCCCTCTTTGACTTCCGGCTTCTGGACTGTGCCGTTATCAAGGGCTTTTCCTTTGCCTACAGCAACAACCTTGCCTTCCTGGGGTTTCTCCTTGACGGTATCCGGAAGAACGATGCCGCCTTTGGATTTTGACTCGGCTTCCAATGGTTTGATAATGATCCTGTCACCCAATGGTTGGAAGTTCATGCCTCCCTCCTTATTTTGTTGGTTAGAATTTCTGGAGCCTCCCCACGGATATAACCCGTGGGCTCTTTCCGTTCGCCCTCGCCAGCCGCTTGCGGCGGGCAGGGGCGACGTCCCCATCCGCCATGGTTTTGTCTGCAAGACAAAACCAACCCCCCGGTTCGCCCTGCGGGCGAACCCGGGGAACTCAGGCAAGGGGATTAGCACTCTTTAATGGCGAGTGCTAATAACAGACATCAAAAAAACGCAAACCAAAAGCCCATACAATATTGCGCACCTGCCTTTTATGATTTGCGATTGTGAATTTTAATAAAATTTGCCCTGCTTGTCAAGGTTTTTTTAATCCTTCACAGAAATCACCGAGCCTGCCCTAGCCTTAGCCCTGGCCGAAGACCAAGAACAGAACCAAGGGATGAAATGCGGTTGTGAAGTTCTGCTCAGGAGGAAGCCCTGGTTTTTAGACCAAGGAGGCTTCACAGCTATTTGCCGATCTTCTGGCTGGCGGCGATCATCCTCAGGCCATTCAGGATCAAATCCTCTTCGATAATTTTCAGATAACGGCTATGCGGTTTCACCAGGGACGCATCCCCACCGGTGACGATGATCTTGTATCCCCGGCACTCTTTTTTCAGGAGCCGCTCAATGACCCCGTCGCATAATGAGGCGGCCCCGAAGACGATCCCCGCCCGGATACTGGACGCCGTGTCGCGACCGATGAGCTCTATCGGCCGCGCCAGTTCAACAAAAGGCAACAACGCCGTCTTATTGTTCAAAGACTCCTGCATCAATCTCAAACCCGGAGCGATGAGCCCACCAAGATATTCAGCGTTCCGCGATACGATATCGAATGTGATGGCCGTACCGAAATCAACGACGATCAAACCTTTTCCATACAATTTTAGCGCGCCATACGCATTCACCAGCCTGTCCTGGCCGACCTGCGAGGGAATCCTGTATTTATTCATCAAAGGCACGCAGAAATCTTCTCCGGCAATCCTGCAGTGCGACTTAAAGACATCCCGGCAGATGGATCGCAGATGCTGGTTGGCCCGGGGGACGACACTGCAGGCATAAACTTCCTCACACACTTCTTTTTTCAGGAACGGCCGCGCCTTCTCCTTGATGAGCAGGACGATCTTACCCGGGTCTTCCCAGCCGGCCGTCGGGACCCTGAAAGTACCCAATAGCCGCGATTCCTTGAAAAACCCAACCGTCACATTGGTATTACCGATATCGATCGTGCCGATCATGATGACCCCAGCTTTTCCAGGTGACCCGTATGGACGACCTGACAACAACCGTTATCCAGGCGTATCACAAGACTACCGTTCTCGTCAAACCCAGACGCATACCCTTCCACGACGTGACTGGCGCTGACGACACGGACCCTCTCGCTCAAAATCAGGCCGGAAGATTCCTTGATCATCTCCAACAATTCCTTGCTGCGGCCCTCCAGAAGGTCCGCATAAAGACGATCAAGGTTCTTTATAATTATATGGGAGAGATCGACTAAGTCAACCTCCCTTTTCAATGCGATGGCCACCGATGCCGCTCCCGGCGGAAGTTCGTCGCGCGACATGTTCACGTTCACGCCGAGGCCCACGATCGCATAGCCGACTTTTTCGCCTTCCAGGTGCATCTCTGTCAGGATACCGGCAACCTTCCCCTGGCCCACATACACGTCATTGGGCCATTTGATGGACACCTTTTCGACGTGAACATCCCTGAGGGCCTCGACGATAGCCAGGGCGACTGTCAGAGTAACCAGGGGCATGCGGGCGACATCCAGCTCGGGCCGCAGGATGAAAGAACAATAAATCCCTTTGCCGGGAGGCGAGACCCAGGAATTCCCCAGGCGGCCGCGGCCCAGTGTCTGGCCGTTGGCAAAAAGAACAGTGCCTTGAGGCTCTCCGTCTTGCGCAAGAAAATGGGCCAGGTCGTTGGTCGACGTCACGACATCATACACCAGCACCTTGGTGCCGATCATACGCGTTCCAAGAGACCGCTTGTCTGAACGATGGTGAAACAATCTGGATAAACCGGAATCCATGCCTTACCTTGACATCAGTTAACGGGTTTGCCTGTATTTTTTAACCCGTTTGTTTCTCTGTTGGGGGATCCCTTTATCTTCTTCGCCGAAGGGCATCCTTGTCTTGCCTTCTTTGAGGCGCTTGATCTCGTCGCGCAGGGCCGCGGCTTCTTCAAATTTGAGATTGCGCGCCGCTGATTCCATATCGCGCTGCAATAATGCCAGCAGGGAATCAAACTCGAATTGCTCTTTTTTCTGACCCGACAACTTGGCCAGATACGTCCTGGCCTCCTCTTCCTCCTTTAAGGTTTCTCGAATCTCTTTTTTGATCGAAGCGATGGCGATACCGTGGCTCTCGTTGAATGCCAGCTGGATGCCGCGCCGCCTTCGGCCCTCTTTCATCGCATACTCCATTGCAGGAGTGACCGTATCGGCATACATGACGACCTCGCCATGGATATGACGTGCAGCCCTGCCTGCGAGCTGGATCAGCGAAACATCCGAACGCAGGAAACCCTCCTTATCGGCGTCCAGGATGGCCACCAGGGACACCTCAGGCAAATCCAGACCCTCTCTTAAAAGGTTCACCCCAATAAGACAATCGTAATCCTTTTTCCGGAGCCGCCGCAGGATCTCGACACGCTCAATCGTATCGATCTCGGAATGGAGATAAGCAACCTTCAGGCCTTTTTCTTCAAGATACTGGCTTAGGTCCTCAGCCATGCGCTTGGTCAATGTCGTCACAAGCACCCGCTCGTCTTTCCCGGCACGCTCCCTCACAAGGGCCTCCAGGTCCTGCACCTGCCCCTTCGTCGGCTTGATCGTAATCTCCGGATCCGGGATACCCGTCGGACGGATGACCTGTTCTGCGGAAATGCCGCCGGACTTCCCCAGCTCATACGGTCCGGGCGTCGCCGAGACAAAAACGGCCTGCGGGACAAGCGACTCAAATTCATCGAACTTAAGAGGGCGGTTGTCCAGGCATGATGGCAGCCGAAAACCGAAATCGACCAGGACTTCCTTGCGGGCGCGGTCACCTTCATACATGCCGCGGACCTGCGGGATCGTCACGTGGCTCTCATCAATGCAAACCAGGAAATCTTTCGGAAAATAATCCAGGAGGCAAAAGGGGCGTGAACCCGGCTCCCGGAATGACAGGTGCCGCGAATAATTCTCGATGCCATGGCAATAGCCGACGACCTTGAGCATTTCCAGATCGTACTTCGTCCGCTGTTCCAGACGCTGCGCCTCCAGTAACTTATTCTGCTCCCTCAATTCCCTGAGCCTGCCTTCCAGTTCTTTGGTGATGGATCCTGAGGCCTTTTCGATCGCGTCTTCAGCCACAATATAGTGCTTGGCCGGATAGATGCCGATCTTCTTCAAGTCTGCGATTTTCTTTCCAGAGACAGGATCAAACTCATAGATCCCGGAGATCGCCTCATCGGTGATCTCCATGCGGACGGCTTTCTCGGCATAGGCAGGATAGATATCCACAACATCGCCCCTCACCCTGACCTTGCCCCTGGAAAATTCATAGTCGTTACGCTCGTACTGGATGGCCACCAGGCGTTTGAGGATATCCTGGCGGCTCGCGGCCTGGCCGACCTCAAGAAAAAGCATATAATCCCCATACTCCCTGGGGCTTCCCAGATTATAAATACAAGAAACGGAGGCAACAACCAGGACGTCCCGGCGGGAAAACAGCGACGTCGTCGAAGACAATCGCAGGCGGTCCAGGCGGTCGTTAATGGATGAATCCTTCTCAATATAGGTATCTGTCGCCGGGATATAGGCCTCCGGCTGGTAATAATCGTAGTAGCTGACAAAGTACTCTACGGCATTCTCGGGAAAGAACTCCTTGAACTCAAAATAAAGCTGGGCGGCCAGCGTCTTGTTATGCGAGATGACGAGCGTCGGCCTGTTGAGCCGCTCGATGCAATTGGCCATCGTAAACGTCTTGCCTGACCCCGTCACACCCAGCAGGGTCAAAAATTTCCTCGCTGGATCCCGCAGGCCGACAACGAGCTTATCGATAGCCTGCGCCTGATCGCCTGAAGGACGAAAATGGCTTTTGAGTTTGAAATCAGGCATAAATTCGAAACGTGATGAAAAAACCCAGGCAGGACGCGCACGCAGGGGAAGCCTTGACGAGACTAAGACTTGGCCTTAAGCAAAGTCATGACCTGTCTGCTCTTTCAGCCGCAAGGCATTTTCGATGGCGGCCACCAGCATGTCTTTATCGATCGGCTTCACCAAATAACAGGTGATCCCCAACTTGAAAGCCTTGAATTTATCCGTGTCCTTCCATAAAGCCGACGTGATGATGACCGGCGTGCCCTGCCCGATCGGATCATCATTCAATTCCTGGCAGACCTCCAGTCCGCCCATGTGAGGCATCAACAGATCAAGGACGATGACATCCGGCCTGAACGCATGCAGATGAGTCATGGCATCCCTTGAATCGGTGATCCCCAGCACCTCATAAGACCCGCTTCGTTCCAATAGCCTTTTTAAGAACTGGACAATATCAGCGTCGTCATCAACAAGCAAGATCTTTTTTTTATCCAAGTCCTTTAACCCTCCGGTTGTCATAACAAATGCTGTTCCTCCAGATCTTCTCGCCCTCCCCGCCGCGGCGCGCCTGTTTTGATCTGCCGGATCATCCCGACAGCGCTCACGCCTCTGACTTTTTCTCCCTGCAACTCCGCATATTCTTGATGAACCCGCGGTCATCGTCGGACAAGCGCGTAAACTGCAAACCCACCCTGTACATACCCCTCTGTCCCGAGAGATGATAGCATACCTTCCCTTCAGCCTCTACGGGCCTGAAACGGTTGTCTTGCTGCATCATCACCTCGTCGACCAGGATAAATTTGTTCGTGATACAGGTGGAAAGAGGGATCTTTTGATGGGTCAGAAAAGCCATGCCGTCTTCGGATAGATCCAACATCATCCCGTTGTAAGCCGCCTCTGCCGGCAAGGCCCTCGTTTTGGCCCCGGAGTCCATCTTATACATCAGGACATACCCCTGTTTCACTCGCCTGCATTTTCTTCTTTCTTGATCCGGATAAGAATGTCCCATGGTTAACCCTCCCGCGGTAGAAGACGCTGTTTAAAATTAACCTTTATGATCTCCAGCGAGACGTCCAGTGCACGCGCTGAATGCGTCAGCGCACCCAGTGAGATAAAATCAACGCCTTTGATCGCGTATGTTCGGATGTTCTGCGGACCGATACCCCCCGAAAGTTCCACCAGGGGCCTCTGCTCCTTCTTGGGAAATATCTTTGCAAGCAACGCGACAGCCCTGTGCACCTGCGACGGGGAGAAATTATCCAGCATGATGATATCCGGACAATACACCAGGGATTTTTGCAGGGCAGACAAGCTCTCCACTTCGATCTCAAAAGGGACTTTCTTTCTGCGCATCGCCAGGACATCGAATCTGCCTGTCTTTTCCAGAATAAAGGCATGGTTGTCCTTGACGAGATACTGGTCGGCCAGATTCAGACGATGGTTCATGCCTCCGCCGGCGCAGACAGCATACTTCTCCAGCGAACGCATGAGTGGCGTGGTCTTGCGCGTATCCAGGATACGAATGCCATGGCACATGACGGCGTCACAGGCCCGGCGTGTCTGCGTGGCGATCCCCGAAAGATAGCCGAGGAAATTGAGTGCCAGCCGCTCGCAGGACAGGACAGAGCGCGCTCTCCCGCCCACCGTCATAAGCGTTTCTCCCGCCTTCACCGCATGGCCGTCCTTTTTTAGAACGCTCACGGCCAATGACCGGTCAAAAACCCTGAAGACCTCTGCCCCAAGCCCCAGGCCGCAAACCACCCCTTTCTCCCGGGAGACGATCCTGGCCTCGACCCTGGCAGTGAACGGGATGAAA
>Ga0172375_10006400_pt1 | contig 16570 bp, 18 predicted proteins | sample LakKiv1m_FD_114537 | JGI IMG/M metagenome (GOLD analysis project Ga0172375, IMG submission 114537) | Freshwater microbial communities from Kabuno Bay, South-Kivu, Congo - kab_092012_11.1m | ecosystem: Environmental > Aquatic > Freshwater > Lake | place: Democratic Republic of the Congo...
CGGCGCGCTTGGCCGGCCTGTGCAAAAGCTGCAAGGCCAGTATCGCGAAAACCAATACGCTTATAATAAATACGGCCGCCAGGAACACCGGCGGCTTATTTCCAGGTACTTTATTTTCCGGCATGATGTCTTTTGGTTTATCTGAATGTTATGTTAAGTTTAGATACGAGATGCTCTTTTATGCCGTTATGCTCTTTGTCGACCTCTTCATCGGTCAAAGTGCGTTCGTCATCGCGGTATTCCAGCCGGTATAAGAGCCCTGTTTTCCCCTCGGGTATCTGTTTGCCCTGATAACGGCTGAGCAGAGAGATCTTTTTTAAAAGCCCGCTGTCTTTTTCTCTAATAGCGGTAATTATCGCTCCGGCGGTAATGGATGCGTCGACTACCGTGGAAATATCCCTGACAATCGACGGATATTTAGGCACAGGCGTTACCATCTTTTCCAGTACCGCTTCTTTCATTATTGTTTCAAGATAAAGCTCCGCGACGAAGATCTCTTCTTTGATGTCCAACTCCTTCAGCGTTTTCTGCGAGAGAGGGCCCATAATGCCGATACACGCGCCCCTCAGGTCTATCTCTACAGCTGTACTTAAGAACGTATGTTTGGGGCTTTTAACATATTTAATATCGTCTATGCCTAATCTGAAGAGCAGCGTCTCGACCATCCCCTTAAGATCGTAGATCGTGACCTTCCTGCGCGGGGATATCCAGTCGCCTTCGGCTTGTCCGGTCATGCCGATCGAAAGCCTTGGCGATTCCTGATATTTGTCTTTCGCGAGTTTTTTATATGACTTCCCGACCTCGAATAATGAGAGGTCCGTATTTTTCCTGTTGATGTTCCAGGCGATCACCCTCGCCATGCCGGCGATGAGCGTCTGCACCATGACCTCCTGCTCTTTGCTGCGCGGGTTCAGTATCCTGGCGGTGGCATTATCATCATGGTCAAAAAGCCCGATGGCCGACCTGGTCGCGAGATTATATGAAATGATCTCTCTGGCGGCCGATCCGGAAAGTATGCGCCGGATCTCCCTCCTGACCCTGTCTTCGCGCGGCAGCAGGCTCGCGTTGCCTACCTGATGAGGGATAGTCTCCGGTATTTTATTATAACCATAAATACGCGCGATCTCCTCTATGACATCCACCTCCTGGGTTATATCCCTGCGTCCGGCCGGAGCAAGTACGCCGAACGGCGCTTTCTTGCCGCTTATTGTAAAACTCAGCGCATCCAGGATCTTTTTCTGGGTCGCGGCGGATATGTCAATGCCCAGTATGTCTATAGTGTGTTTCGGGTCGAATGATATCTTTTTCGTCGCCTTGTCCTTATCAGTATGGTCTATATCCAGGAATCCTTCGGATGTCCCGTCTGCCAGGTCGCGTATCATGCAAGAGGCGCGGATAGATGCCGGGACTATCATGCCAAGATCCACCCTGCGTTCGAACCTGTAGCTCGATTCCGAAGCCAAACCCAATGCGCGCGCTGTTCTGCGGACAGATACGGGATCGAAATAAGCGCTCTCCAGAAGGACAGAACGCGTCTCAGGTGTGATCTCTGTCGCGCTGCCGCCCATGATGCCTGCCAGGGCTATAGGGCCGGTGTCGTCAGATATGACCAACATGCCTTCGCGCAGCTCCTTGACAGAACCGTCTATAAGTTTTATGGCCTCGCCCTTTTTTGCGCTTCGTATGACGACCGCGCCTTTTAACTTGTCCAGGTCGAAGGCATGCATAGGCTGGCCGGTTTCCATAAGCAGGAAGTTCGTTATATCGACGATATTATTTACAGGGCGGATCCCGACCGCGGCAAGCCTGGATCTAAGGCCGTCCGGAGAGATCCCGACATTTATATTCCTTATGACGTGCGCGGTATACCTTGGGCAGAGTTCCTTGTCTTTTATCTCTACGGGAATGGGCAGTTTTGCGCGCGTCTCTGGCTCGGACCCGGCAAGCTCAGCGGGAAGCTTAAGCTTACTTCCGGTGATCGCGGCTATTTCGCGCGCCAGGCCGATGATGCTCAAACAGTCGCTGCGGTTGGATGTGATCTCGAAATCGAAAACATAATCATCTTCAACTCTGCCGAGGCTGGCCACATGTATCCCGGCCATGGTCAAGGCCTCGGCCAGATCTTCGGGCGAGATCGTTATATCAACGTATTCTTTAAGCCATTTTAAACTGGCCTTCATAATATGTTATCCTTAAAATTGCGCCAGGAAGCGCACATCGTTCTCGTAAAAAAGCCTTATATCCGTAATGCCGTATTTGAGCATGGCTATCCGCTCTACGCCCATGCCGAACGCGAATCCGGTATAAACATCGGGATCATAACCTACGTTCCTGAACACCTTTGGATTGACCATGCCCGCGCCTAATACTTCGAGCCATCCGGTGTTTGAGCAAACGCGGCATCCCTGCCCCTCACAGATGAAGCAGGATATATCGACCTCCGCGCTGGGTTCGGTAAAAGGGAAAAAACTGGGGCGGAACCTGAGCTGGACCCTCTCTCCGAACATACGTTTTGCGAAAAGGTTCAGGACGCCCTTCAGGTCTGAGAACTTTATGCCTTTATCGACCATCAGGCCTTCTACCTGGTGGAACATGAAAGAGTGGGAAGCGTCGACGGCATCCGGCCGGTATACGCGCCCGGGCATGATCACCTGGACAGGCGGTTTTTCTTTTTCCATGATCCTTATCTGGACGGTCGAGGTATGGCTCCTGAGGAGCGTCTTCTGGTCTACATAGAACGTATCAAAGGCGTCTCTCGACGGATGGTCCAAAGGGATATTAAGGGCTTCGAAGTTCGCGAATTCGTTCTCTATCTCAGGGCCTTCTGCGACGCGGAACCCTAAAGACATGAATATCTCGGTGATCGTATCCAATGTCTTTGTAAGCGGATGTATCGATCCCAGCCGCCGGGGCACGGCATCAAGCGTAATGTCCAGTGTCTCTTTTACCTGGGCAGCCCCTCCCCCTAAGGCCTTGGCCCTTTCGGCCACCGTCTCTTCGATATGTTTCTTTACGGCGTTCATGGCCTGTCCGGCCGCGGGCTTTTCTTCCTTGCTCAGGGCCGGGAGGTCTTTACTTATATTGGCCAGCTCGCCCTTTCTTCCCAGGTATCTCACGCGGATATTTTCAAGGTCTTCGGATGTTTTACACGCAGCTATATCCGCGTCAAAAGCTTTTCTTACCGCTAAGAGTTTATTCTTCATAGCTCCAGATCTACGCTTTTACGGCTTTGACCAATTCTCCGAATGCTTTCTTATCGTTCACAGCGATCCAGGCTAGCATCTTCCTGTTAAGCGAGATATTCGCTTTTTTCAGGCCGTCGATGAATTTACTGTAAGAGAGGCCCATCTCCTTGCACGCGCCGCTGACGCGCAGTACCCACAGGTTCCTGAAAAGCCTCTTTTTGTCCTTACGGTCCCTGTAGCTGTAGGCACGCGCCCGTTTCACGGACTCAGTAGCCGTCCTGAGCAGCTTAGACCGGGCGCCTGTTTGGCCCTTGGCCCTTTTAAATATCTTCTTCCTTCTTTTGTGGGACGCAACCGCCCATTTAACTTTAGACATTATATCCTCCTGTCTTATTATCCATACGGCAATAAACGTTTGATCAAAGCCGGACCGGCTCCATCAAGCCCTCCCGGACGCCCGAGCTGCCGCTTCCGTTTTGACGACTTGCTTGTATTGATGTGCCTTTTGCCCGCGTACGCTCTTTTGATCTTACCTGTCTTGGTTATCTTGAACCTTTTCGCAACGCCTTTATTCGTTTTTAACTTCGGCATGTGTGATCCTCCGTTTTATGTAATGAAATGTGACGGTACCGTATGGGGCAAGATAACCCCGCCTCTGCTTAAGGCGGGCAACGCCCCATTACAAACACGTCCGTACACCCGATTTATTTTTTAGGCCTTAACGCCAGGATCAGGATCCTGCCCTCAAGCTTTGGCTCGAATTCAACCTCTCCGAAAGCAGCCGCATCTGTGGCAAGGCGGTTAATGACGCTTTTTCCAAGATCCATATGCATCATCTCCCTGCCCCTGAACATCATCGTCACCTTGACCTTGTCGCCGCGCGTAAGGAACTTTTCGACCTGGTTCAGCTTTACCTTATAGTCGTGGTCTTCGATCTTCGGCCCGACCTTTACTTCTTTGATATGAATGGTATGCTGTTTTTTCCTTGCCTCACGCTCTTTTTTCTCCTGCTCGTATTTGAATCTCGAATAGTCCATTATACGAGCGACCGGCGGCTTCGCCTCAGGCGCGACTTCAACCAGGTCCAGCCCCGCTTCCTGGGCGCGCCGGAGCGCTTCCTGAAGCTCGAGCACACCTACCTGGTTGCCCTGATCGTCCACAACCCGTAATTCCCTGGATCGTATTTTATGATTTACCCTTAAATACTTGATGCTCGTAAACTCTCACCCCCTCTCCAAGTTATTGTTTTTCTTTTATCTCTTTTTGTATCCGTTCTGAAAATGCCCCGACCGTCATTGCCCCGAGATCGCCTCCGGCTTTCGAGCGCACAGAGATTGTCTGGGCCTCTACTTCTTTATTCCCGATTATGATCATATACGGGATCTTCTCTTCCTGCGCGGACCTGATCTTCTTCTGCATGGTCTCGGCCCTTTTATCGATCTCCGCCCGGATCTCTTCGCCGCGGAACGTTCTTAAAAGCATCTCGGCGTAATCATTCTGTTTATCGGTAATGGGGATAATGACCACCTGCGTCGGAGCCAACCACACAGGGAACGCCCCGCCGTAATTCTCGATCAACGCTCCAAGGAACCTCTCCATGCTCCCCAGGATGACGCGATGGAGCATGATGGGCCTTTTTTCCTTACCGTCCTTGTCGACATATTTAAGGTCGAAACGCTCCGGCAGGTTATGATCGCACTGGATCGTCGCGCATTGCCACTCGCGGCCAAGCGCGTCTTTAAGCTTAATGTCTATCTTGGGGCCGTAGAAAGCTCCGTCCCCTTCATTAATGGCGTATTTCATGCCCTTGGACTTAAGGGCGCCTTCGAGCGCGCCCTGGGCCAGGGCCCAGTCTTCGTCGTTCCCTATGGACTTTTCGGGCCGGGTGCTTAACTCCACGGAGAATTCGTTGAACCCGAACACCTTTAAGGTCTCTGCGACAAAATCGATCACCTGGTTGATCTCCTGTTCGGCCTGCTCTTTAAGGCAGAATATGTGCGCGTCATCCTGCGTAAACCCGCGCACGCGCAGCAGCCCGTGCAGCACGCCGCTCTTTTCATAACGGTATACGCTCCCAAGCTCAAAAAGCCTGAGCGGAAGCTCACGGTAACTGCGCTTCCTGGCTTTGTATACAAGGATGTGCCCCGGGCAGTTCATGGGCTTGACCGCGAATTCCTCATTGTCGATCTTCAGGAAATACATGTTCTCGCGATAAAAATCATAGTGCCCTGATTGTATCCAGATATCGCTCTTCATCATATGCGGGCTTACAACAAAATCGTATCCGCGTTTAAAATGTTCTTTTTTGATATAATCCTCTATAAGCATCCTGATCAACGCGCCTTTAGGATGATAGAGTACCAGCCCGGCGCCGACCTCATTGTGAAAGCTGAAAAGGTCCAGTTCCTTGGCGAGGCGGCGGTGGTCGCGCTTCTTCAGCTCTTCCCTCATCGTCACAAAAGCGTCCAGCTCGCCCTTATCATAGAACGCCGTACCGTAAATGCGCTGGAGCATCGGATTGGTCTCGATGCCGTGCCAGTATGCCCCGGCCAAGCTAAGAAGCTTGAACGCCTTGACCTCTCCGGTCGAAGCGACGTGCGGGCCCCTGCAGAGGTCGACGAATTTCCCGTGCCTGTATATCGTCACCTTATCCTGCGCCAATTCCTGGATAAGTTTGACCTTATAATCTTCTTTAAGCCCGGTAAAGAGCTCTATGGCATCCTTACTTGAGATCTCTTCGCGCTGGAAAGGAAGATCCTCCTTAACGATCTTTTCCATCTCCGCCTCTATCTTCGCGAAGTCCTCATCGGTAAAAGGCTCGGGTTTATCAAAATCATAATAGAACCCGTCCTTGATCGCAGGGCCTATCGCAAGTTTCGCGTTAGGGAACAGCCTCTTCACCGCGTCGGCGAGTATGTGTGAGGCGCTGTGTCTTAGTGTTTCCAGGTTGTCCATGGAACTTGTTCTCTCCTCAATTTGACGAAAATGTTGTCCGCCTTCGCTCGAACATTCCGTTCTACTTCATGTCCGAGCTTCGGCGAGACATCCCGACGAAGCCAAGCGCGATAGCAATTTGGCGAAGTCGGATGGTGCCGGGAGCCGGACTTGAACCGGCACGACCGCAAGCGGTCATGGGATTTTAAGTCCCAGGCGTCTGCCAATTTCGCCATCCCGGCCTGGAAATTTTGCCTGGCAAAATTTCTGTACCAAAATCAATGTGTTCCGATTTCTATGCGCTCGAATTTCCGAAGGAAATTCAGCCATTGCTCGAAATCGGGACCATGCTTTGATTTTGGCCTACTCTTTCAAATTTCACTTGCAGGCTTTTCTGTCCCTCAAGCTAATAATGGCCCTGATTTCAGTCTATGGCTCGAATTTCTTCGAAATTCTCGCACATAGAAATCAGGCCGCATAGCTTTCGGGACATTTTTGCCACCGGTTAAACCCCGGCAAAAATGGTGGGCAGCACAGGATTCGAACCTGTGACCTCTTCCATGTCAAGGAAGCGCGCTAACCAGCTGCGCCAGCTGCCCTAGAATCCAAATTCAATGCATCTCGATTTCTATGCGCTCGAATTTCCGAAGGAAATTCAGCCATAGCTTGAAATCGAGATCATGCTTTGAATTTGGACGAAAATGTCAATTTCTCTGCTCCGATTTCAAATAACTGTCCCGGATTCTAACCATGGCTCAGATTTCTCTAAACCGTTAAGGTTTTTCGAAATCTTCGCGCATAGAATCCGTGACATTTTTGCCGCCCGTTACGCTCCGGCAAAAATGGAGGCGCGAACCGGAATCGCACCGGTATACGCGGTTTTGCAGACCGCTGCCTAACTACTCGGCCATCGCGCCAGAAAATTTCAAACGTTACTTCTCGGCCCCGGTGCTGTCAATCTGGTGCTCAATGTCCCCGTTCGAATAAAGAACGTTCACGCTTTTATCGCGATGATTGCCGGGTTTGTCATAAAAAACCGGGATATTTTCCGGCTTTGTAAAGTCCGAGTTTGGATCATATATATAGTCGGGTTCTTTGGCTGTTCCTTTATGCCCGCTCAAAGGACAGTCAAAAACACTCTCTTTATCAATATAACCTTCATTCCAAAGCACCGCCAGATCCTTAGGCGCCGCCCCTTCATGCGTAAGCGCGTATGAGCGCAGGGTCAATCCTATTTTCTGGATATTGCTCAAACATTCCACAGCGCAGGCCTTTCTTCTGGTCTCCTTAATGAACGGGACCAATACCACCGCTATGGCTGTCATAAGCATGATCACTACGCAGAGTTCTATTATCGTGAACCCTTTGTTACGCTTCATATAAGCTAGAGGATTATAACACACTGTTTTTAAGGGTGTCAAGAATAGCACGCGCGATGCGCTCCTTCGGCTTATTTTTAAAATACGCGGGCCTCTTCCCCGGTTGCAACAATATAAAATCTTTATTCCCTTTCCCGAACGGCCGGGCTTTCCCGCCGATCTTATTCGCCACGATCAGGTCCAGCTTCTTATCTATCATTTTCCTGCGCGCATTCCCTATAAGGTCGCTGCTTTCCAACGCAAACCCCACCTTGGCCTTAAGCCTGCCGCGCGGGATATTTTTTAATATATCAATATTTTGTGATAATTTTAATATAAGCTCTTTTTGTTTTTTTATCTTTCCCTCTATCTTATGCGCGACCTTGAAATCCGCCACTGCGGCAGCCATTATAAGGCAGTCCGCATTTTTGGAAGCGCTGCGCGTCTCTTTGTACATTTCGCCGGCGGTCATGACGCGCACTGTCTTTGTTCCCTTAGGCGGCGTAAGAGATGTAGGCCCTGTAATAAGCGTTACCGAGAATCCCCGGCGCTTTGCCTCTTTCGCGATCTCGTACCCCATCAACCCCGTGGATAAATTCGTGATCACCCTGACTGCGTCGATAGGTTCATAGGTGGGCCCTGCGGTAACAACGATGCGCTGTTTTTTCACTGGACCGCCCGTTTAGAGGCAAGCAGCATCTCTTCCGGATCAGCTACATGGCCGATGCCGACTCGGCCTGAAGCCAGGCGGCCTTTGACAGGCCCTATAAATTTATATCCCGTCTTTTTAAGGCTTGCGATATTATCCTGCACCGCGGCGTGCGTATACATCCTGTCGTTCATAGCGGGCGCAAAAAGTACCGGCGCGCGCGTAGCCAGTATCGTACATGTCAGGAGGTCATCGCAGATGCCGTGGGCCGCTTTGCCTATTACATTGGCCGAAGCCGGATAGACAACTATAAGGTCCGCTTTTTCGGCTCTAGCTATATGCTGAGGGCTGCGATTCTCAGGCAAGGCGAACATATCTTCCAAGACTTTATTCCCGGAGAGCGTCTCCAAGGTAAGCGGCGTTATAAAGTGCCCGGCTTCCCTGGTCATTATGCACGTAACATCATATCCGTTCTTGCGATAAAGAGTTATCAGGTCACAAGCCTTGTAAGCCGCAATACTTCCCGTGATCCCGACAATTACATGTTTCATTTTCAGGCCTGCTTTGGTTTCGCGCCTTCTTTATAAGAGACTTTTTTGTCATAGATCTCCTGTAGCGCGATTACCGTAAGTTTGGTCCCGAGCGGCATTTCGACCAGCTTGGCCGACCCGTTGCTTATTTCCTGCGCCCGCTTGGCCGTCAAGACAGCCAGTTTATAGATACTGTTATTCGTGTTCGCCATCAGCTTATCGATCCCTAACGCAGCGCTCATAGATTAGCTCCTTACATTGTTTTTAGCGGATATGGTTATATGTTCATCGGTTTCAGTTTATGCGCTTCGCACCGTTTTGCGATGATAATGGACTGAAGCATATTGATCGCGCGGTCGAGCTCGTCATTCGTTATGACATAATCATATTTATGGGCCTGCGCGATCTCCTTCTTCGCCGTCTTCAGGCGTTCTGATACGGCCGCCGCTTTATCCGTAGCCCGGGCCTTGAGCCGCCGCTCCAGGACCTTTGCGCTGGGAGGCATTATAAAAACAAGCACGCTCCCTGGTATTTTACGCCGGATCTGCGATGCGCCTTTTACGTCGATGGTCAAAATGACGTCTTTGCCTTTTTTCAAGGCGTCGCCGACGTTCTTCCGGGGTGTGCCGTAATAATACCCGAAATTCTGCGCCCATTCTATGAAATCGCCGCTTTTCACCTTGCGCTTAAAAACAGCGTCGGAAACAAATATATAGTCTTTTCCGGGGCGCTCTTTCCCGCGGGGCGTCCGCGTGGTCACAGAGATCGACCGGCCTATCCCGGGGACCGTCCTGACGATCCGGTCGACAATGGTCGTCTTCCCGCATCCGGAAGGGGCCGACACAATGAAAAGGTTCCCGGTTCTCGTCATAAATTTCCCATGCCAAGGCTATTCAATATTCTTGACCTGTTCTCGGATCTTCTCTACTTCGCTCTTTATCTCTATAACACTCTTGGCAATAGTGTAATCGCTGGACTTAGAGCCTATGGTATTTATCTCGCGGTGCAGCTCCTGGGCGACAAAATCAAGTTTCTTCCCGGCCTCGCCGCTCTCTTTTAAGATCCGCTGCACATTTATGCAATGGCTTTCCATGCGAGTCAATTCTTCGGAAATATCCGAATTCTTGGCGTAGAGCGCCACTTCCATCTCAAGGCGGTCATTATTGATAGGCTGGATCCCTGATATCTCCTGGATCCTCTGCTCTAATTTTTTCTTATAGCTTTTGACGTTGGCTGAGGATTTGGTCTTTATTACGGACATGTGGGCATGTATCTTCCCAAGCCGTTTTTTCAGGTCCATGGCCAGGTGTTTTCCTTCGCGGGCGCGGTCCAGAACGAGCCTGGACAAAGCCTGCTTGATGGCCTTTTCAACAAGCGGCCATAATTTGGAAACTTCTCCCTGGGTTACGCGATAATTTATTACCCCGGGAAAGGTAACAAGGTCTTTCAGCGCTACCGGTTCGTCAAGGTCGAACGCTTTTTTAAGTTCCAGGACTTTTTTATAATACTGTTTTGCCAAGGCCAGGTCCAGGTAAAGGCTCTCTCCGTGCGGGCTCTTGCCTTCATAAATGAGGTTAAAATATACCTTTCCCCGCTTTATCTTCTGCTGCAGGACCTCTTTTACATTATCTTCCAGGAATGATAGTCCGTTGGGCAGCTTATAACTTATCTCCAGGAACTTATGGTTAACGGTCTTTATCTCAGCTGTAACAGAGCCATACGAGGATTTGGATTTTCCGCTCCCGAAGCCGGTCATTGATAACATCATGGATTACGCCCACACCTTCTTTTTCTGGGTTATTTCAGCGTCTTTAGAGGGATAGATATCCATTATGACATCTTCAGGCGCGAACCAGAGCTTTATTTCGCGTTCGGCCTCTTTTTCATCGGTGGATGCGTGAATAACATTCTCGTAGACGCCTTTTGTGGTGATGCGCCCGTAGGCCCCGCGTATCGATACGGCATCCGCTTCTTCAGGATTGGTAGAACCGCAGATGTCGCGCACCTTTTTTATAGCGTCCGGACCCCAATAAACAAGCGCCATGACCTTTTTTTTATGGTAATCGCCCATAATATACTTGATCAAGTCGGCAAAGAAAGGCTTTCCTTTAAGCTGAACATAATGTTCTTCAGCCAGCTCACGCGAGACTTTTACGATCTTTGCCGCTATTATGTCCAATTTGGTCTCGGATAATCTGGTCAGGATGTTGCCGGTAAGCGATTTTTTCAACCCATCCGGTTTTATTAGCACTAGTGTCTGTTGGTTTGGCATATTATTACCTCTCTTTAGGGGTATCTATTCTATCAATATAGGGTGTTTTGTCAATATAAATCAAATCCGCGGTCATACTTAACCATTTTAGGGCTCTTTTCACAGGGTCCCCTTACAAAATGACCAAAAATTCGCCTTGCGGCCGTTTGGCGCTAAAATGATCCTTAATCTCAGAGGCTTTGCCCCTTTTTACTTCTTCGAATTTCTTTGTCAGTTCACGTATACATACAACCTCCCGGTCTTCCATGATAGTATTTATATCTTCCAATAGCTTTAATATCCTGTGAGGAGACTCATATAAGACAATGGTCCGGGTCTCCTGTTTCAGCTCCTGAAGGCGCTTTTGCCGCTGTGATGACTTGTTGGATAAGAACCCTTCGAACACGAACTTATCCGTAGGTTTCCCTGAAATAACCAGCCCGGCTATCACGGCAGAGGGGCCGGGTATGCTGGAAACCGTTATTCCGTTATTTATCGCTGCCCTGATTATCGTAAATCCCGGATCAGATATACCCGGAGTTCCCGCGTCAGAGACAAGGGCTATATTTTTACCCCCCATCAGCTCATTGATCAGCTGGTCGACCCTTTTGATCTGGTTATAAGAATAAAAACTCACCATCGGCTTATGGATATCATACCGCTGAGTAAGAATGCTGGTATGCCTGGTATCTTCACAGGCGATAATATCAACGCTCTTAAGGGTGTTGATAGCCCTTATTGTGATATCTTCCAGGTTACCTATCGGGGTCGCTACTATAAAAAGTGTGCCAGCGGTCATTTATTTATCACCTATCAAATTTTCCAGGCGGTTGACAAGATAACTGAACTTCGCGCTTTTATAATATTCGCGCTCTTTGAATTCAAGAAGCGATCCAAGACTGACCTTGTAATCAGCCGGCTTGAATTTAGCGATCAAGGCCAACATTTTGGCGATCTTTTGTTTGGGGGCATCGATCGCTATGCCTTTTTTGGCCAGGAACTCTATATCAAAAACGTCCCGTATCTCTATCCTGTCCAGGAAAGTGTCTATCTTTGCCTTCATCATTTCATCAAGGGTCGCGGCTTTTACCATGACCTGGATGGCGCTATGTTTCGAGAACGCGATCTTATTCTCATAGCCGATCTTTTTGTCGTAATACCTCATCTCGAGCTTGAGCGCCCTGGGGTATTTGGGCACAGCGAACTCGAACACGATCGAGGTCTCGGTATGACGGCTCTTTTTAAGCATGAATGTTCTGCTTAAAAATTCCTTGGTCTTCGCGTAAAGTTCTTCCCGTTCGGCTTGCTCCAGGAACCAAAAATCCAGGTCCACGGAATAACGGTTCAGTTCATGCACGAGCCTTAGCATCGTGCCTCCGCAGAAGATAACGCGCTCGAGTATCCTCTGGGAGTTAAGGCCGTCTAAGGCCTCCATCTCTATTTTTTCATGACGCGAGAGATCCCACATATGCCCTCCAAAGTTCTTTCGCCCCAGGCGGATACGCCGAAAACCATTTTTCAAGTTTCCGGGCGTCCATCCGTGAGGTGTCAAGCGCTGAAAGATCGAGCCTGTACCTGCCTAGCGAGGTCAAATATAACGCGTCAGCCAGCGCCTTTTCAGGGGTTGCGATAAAATACCCGTTCCTGCGCACAAAGCCCCCGTACAATTTTCCGCTGACCTTGCGAAACATGAAATCTTTCCCCGCTATGGATATCTCCTTGGTGCGCTTTAATGATACGCTTTCAAAAAAATCCCGCTGCACCTGCGTAGTGGCGTCATATGCCGCCAGCGCCGTGGTAAGGGAGATGTAAGACGGTGTCTGGAGCAGGTTAGCCAGAGCATAGGCTTGGTCCTCAGCCAGATTATCCCAGGCTTGCTTCAGTATATAAAGGTCCCTCTTAGGCCGTATCAGGATGCCGTCTTTTGCGTACCGTGAGCACGCCACCTGCGCCGACGCCAGCGGGATCTTTAGCGCCCGCGCGGCATCCCGCGAAGTGAAATATTTTTGCCCGAATCCCAGGATCTTTTTAATGGACATCGTGAATATATTAATTTAACGTTTTTGTTAATTATTTATACTTAAGTTCTTACGTCCAGGACATAGGCGCTAGACCCTTTGGCCTTCGCTTTTTTCTTTACCTCGGCGCAGATATTCGTTACCTCTCCGTAACTGGCAATAGGCCTGTGCGCATTAGTGGCCCCGGCCAGCGAGATACCCATGATAGGGAATTTCTGCACCTCGCCTGACCTGTTATGGCTTATAAAAAAACCCTGCTCTATGTCCTTAGGGTCATACAGGCTTTTTACGCCTTCGTTGAAATTACTTATGATCGTATCCGCTACCTCCTGGGCCCTGTCCGGGGTCGTGACGACCACAAAATCATCTCCTCCCTCGTGGCCGACCAGGTCGTCAGCGTTGCCTTTTTCTCTGACCGATGATTTCATCACCTCTGCGGTCATCTTGATGGCCTCGTCACCTTTATGTATACCGTATTTGTCGTTATACGCCTTAAAGTTGTTAAGGTCGCTGTACAGAACGACGAATTTTTTATCGCCCTTGATCCTTTTATCTACCTCTTCCATGATAACGATGTTGCCGGGCAGTTTTGTCAGCGGGTTCGCGTTTTCAGCGCGCTCTCTCATTTTCCCGAGCTCGACGCTCATATAATTAAAGGCATCTCCCAGGTCCTCGAATTCGTCATCTGTCTTAATAAGCACCTTAGAGGCCAGGTCCCCGGACGCTATCGTTTTCGTGAACCCGTGCAGTTTCCTTACCGGGGTTACGATCACCCGTGACAATAACACCGCCAGGACGATATTGGCCGCGATCGTAAGGATGATAGTGAATATGATCGGATTGTATATCTGGCGGAAGGCCGCGGCTATATTCCCCAGGGAATACGTAAGCTTTACCACATAGGCGTCGCCCGGCAGGAATGTTACGAATATGCTGACCTCTTTTTGTTCCTGGTCGATAAAAAAGTAGAGCCAGTTATCCTTATCGCCGGTCTTGACCTGATCCATGCGGCGTTTATCTACCGGAGAGAGATCGCTGTCAGGCCGGATGACCTGGGCGCGCTCTAGGACTTCTGAGATCATAAGCGGCTGGAGGGTCTCTTCGACAAGTTTTACGGCATCGATCCCGCCGGCCTGTATCTTCGGGGCGATAGTAATAAGCGCGTTATGCGCAGCGAATGCCCCTAACTTTGCGCGGAAGGTATTATACGTCGTGATGCTGGACATGGTATTGTTCAGCTGCACTGCGGTGAACGCGACAATAAAAAATACCGAGGACATGACCATCAACAGTATAAGACGGTTTTGTATCGAGTTTTTAGCCGGCATAGTTTATACCCTTTCTTATTTCCCCGGTTCCCGGCGCTGCCTGAGCCCTATCCTTAACATCACCAGGATATTCGCCAGGATAAATCCGCCTATGGTCCCGAGCGCTGTATTAAGAAGTATGTTCGGACCGGCTATCTCTGGTATCTGGTCAACGGTCGGGGTGTTAAGGCCCCTCACGTCAATGATGATCAGATTGCCGTTCTTTATGTCCTCTATGGCCTTGTTATATAATTCCTGATATATCTCTTTCTGCCGGTACAACGCCTGCTGCTGGGCCCTTATCTTCGCCAGCCGGGCCATTTTTTTGCTGTTAATGCCCAGCTCTTTATCCATCATCTGCAGCGCGCGGGCAGTGCGCCTGATCTCAACTTTTTTGGCGGACTGCTGGTGCACGGCCTCGGATATGACATCCTTTTTGACGGCTTCCATTTCTTTTTCCAGCGACAGGATCTGGGGGTCTTCCGGCGTTTTGCGCTTCATGTCGTACATCTGGTTATTGATCTCGTTCTTCTTGCGCTTCAGGTAATACATAACGTCATCGCTTTTAAAAAGCGCGCTAAGATCGTCGATATTCCCCGCCGCGATCATGGAGTCTATATAATGTATCTCGTTCTTCAGCTGTCTCAAGCGGAAGGTCTCGTTCCCTTTCTGGCCGAGGATATCCTCCTGGGCGGTCCTGAGCTGCTTTAATTCGTTATCAAGGGACTCGGGATCATAATGCGCCGTCAGTTTATACAATGCCCGCTCATACATCTTTATCCGTTTATTGTACCCTTTTGTTTCGTTCAGCCACTTGAACGCCTGCTCGGCCAAAAGGAAATTCGCGGTCCGGACCGCATTACTATACTCGTCGGCCAGCACCGTAGCGATCTGCGTGGCAAGGACAGGGTTCTCGTTAAAGACCTCTATCGAGATAAGGTTCGCCCCCTTGACATAATTTACCTTGATCATGCCGCGCAAAGTGTTCAGAGGCGCCGCGACCATGAAATTCTTTGAGATGCCCAGGTGCAGTTTTTTCATGACGTTGTTCAATATCTTGTCGCCGGTGATGATCTTATACTGGTTGGCGATAAAATTCTCGAGCGTAGGATAGTCTTTTATAAGGGACGAACGCGCCTTGACCCCTGCCATGATGACCTGGCTTGTCGCTTTATAGGTCGGCGGCACCAGAAGCGAATAGACGCACACAGCGATACCTATGCCCAAAGTATAAGCGATCAAAGTCCTTTTATGCTGCCGGTTGGCGGCTATCCAGGAGTTGATGATAAGATCCAGGTTCATTCTGTCACCTCCTCAGACTTCGCTGTCCGGAGCATCCCCTTACGGTCGACGAGCGACCGGTCAACGCGCGGCCCGCGCCAGATAGACTTTTGGGTAGCCGGATCTATGGTCATTGTCTCTACGGAAAAAGGTATATTTTCGTTAAACACTTTATGGCACGGGGCAAGCATTTCGGTGATAAGCTGCTTAGGTATAGTGATCGGCCCGAGCTGGGCCTCGTCAACATTGAAATATACCCATCGCGTATTCTCGGCTTTCCCTACGCTGACTTTCGGCGCTGCCGCTTTCGGCGGCTGCTTTAAAAGCCACAGTTTTCCCTTTAGCCTGCCGTTGACGGTAAGCGCGCCGATCTTGCCGGACCCGCGCACATCGACAGTATTCCCGGGCGCGAACCTTAGATCGAAATCTGTCACTTTTATAGGAGAACCCGTAAGCAGCTTGTTAATATACTGTTTTGTCGCCGCGGATATCTGCTCAGCCGTCGGCCTGATATCGAAGTTCTGCCCGACCTTTATGCCTTCTTTCTCCATCTTCTCCTCTGTGCGCATGACCATGATCTGGGTGAATTTGACCGACGCGGCGTCGACAGAGGACTGCAAAGTCTTTATCGGGATGAATCTCCGTATCTGCGCGTAATCTTCGGCGTCTTTAAAGGAGTATATAGCTGTGGGATATTCTTTCTTGACCCGCTTGAATACCGCGTCGGCCTTGTTCAGATCGTGCAGGTCGTTCTCGTACGTGGATCCCGCCTGGTAAAGTAAAAGTGACGCAACATTGTTATTGGGATACTTTTCAGCGACTTCCTGGTATATCTCGGCGGCTTTATCGTATTGCCTGGCCTGTCTAAGTTGTGTAGCCTCGTACACTTTCCTTAAGATCGGGTTCTTGTTCTTCTCGGGATCGTACTCTACGATCTTTTGTCTCTGCTCCTCTCTGGCCTTGGCCCTGACCGAGGCGCTGGGATTAAGGCTGAATACGCGCCAAACGGCCTCATTGAGCCTGTCTAGAGTGCGCAGAAGACGGTTCCGTGAAAAAC
>Ga0172375_10006401_pt1 | contig 16568 bp, 15 predicted proteins | sample LakKiv1m_FD_114537 | JGI IMG/M metagenome (GOLD analysis project Ga0172375, IMG submission 114537) | Freshwater microbial communities from Kabuno Bay, South-Kivu, Congo - kab_092012_11.1m | ecosystem: Environmental > Aquatic > Freshwater > Lake | place: Democratic Republic of the Congo...
AAAAAAACAAGCCACGAGCCTGTCGTGACTTGTTCTGGTTAGCCCCTAGGGGAATCGAACCCCTCTTTAAAGATTGAGAATCTTTTGTCCTAACCGATAGACGAAGGGGCCTCGCAAATAAAAGAGCTTTCCGAGAAAGCTCTTTTATTTGCGAGCAAGGTTCGCGGACCTACCGCGACTCTTGCCGAATGACTGCCATCGTCGTGATTTCCCCAGGGAGGATTTGAACCCCCACAAGCAGATCCAGAGTCTGCCGTGCTACCATTACACAACCGGGGAATGATGGAAAAACCATAGCGATTTTTCACATTTTGGTCAAGTGCTTTCAGCGCGCCGTACGTCGTAGATTTCGAGCTGAGGCCGCTCCTCGCCGTTCCAGTAGTTCATCGTAACCTTGTACAGGAGATCGATTCGATCGCTGTTGCGGAAGGAGAAATCACGCTCGAGCCGCTCCGCGCCATCCCAGAGCATCGCGGGCCACTTGTAGGCGCCAAAGTCCAGGGTCAGCTTGAGGTGATTCTTTCCGCTCTTGCCCACAACCTGTGCGTCGACCATCGACACCCCGCGCGAGCAGAAGAGCAGCGGCCCATTCTCTTCGCCATACGGCTCGAACTGGCGGCAGAGCTGAAGAAGCTCTGGCGTGACAAAGCTGTGGGGAAGTTCCGCGTCGATCGAGAGTTCAGGCTCCTCAGCGCTGAGCTCCGTGTCTGCCATGAAAGCTGCGAGCCGCTCGAGGAAGGTTGGCCACAGCTCAGTCTTGAGGGTGAACCCCGCCGCGGAGTCGTGCCCGCCGTAGTCGATGAAGAGATCTGAGGCGAAGGCGAGGAGGGCGGTGAGCGGGAAGGAGTTCCCTCCACGGATCGATCCTGTGCAGCTGCCATCTGGCTTGAACACCGCGACAATCACGGGAGCCTTCATCACATTCGCAGCGCGCGAGGCCAATAGCCCGGTAATCCCCGCTCGAATCTTCGCACTGCCGACAACCGCGAATTTTCCGCCGCTCTTCTCGAGGCTCTCATTGAGGTCGTCACGGATGATTTCCCAGGCCTCGGTGCCGAGTTTTCTTCGCTCATTGTTCGCCTGGATCAGGAGCGACGCAGCTTCGAGCGCGCGGTCCACCGTCTGTGACTGGAGAAGATTGAGCGCCAGTTCTGGGGTGCCCAGCCTGCCGGCGGCGTTGATCGTGGGGGTGATCTGCCACGCGATCTCGGTCGCGCCGAGCGGCTTCGCCAGGCTGAGGCTCAATTTCAGCTCACGAAGTCCGTTCGTCGGCGCTCCGTTGATTCCCTCGACGCCCTTCCGGACGATGAGCCTATTCTCATCTCGGAGCGGCATGAGATCGGCGATCGTTCCGAGCGCGGCGAGCTGAAACATGCGGGAAGTCAAGAAACCCTGGGTCTGCATCGACTGAAGCGCGTAGGCGCTGAAAATACTCTTGAGGGTATCGAGCGGTCCGTGTGAGTCGGGCGTGTACTTTCGCAGCCTCGATAGAGTGCTCAGCTCGGCGAGCGAGCGCTTCGCCATGTCCGGCCAGAAGTTCGCGGACAGCTGCCGGAGTTCCATGACATCCATGTCTACGCCCGAACCGAAATGCGTTCCGAAGAAGGCCGCGGTTTCGCGTTTATCCCAGGCGACAATCGCGCGGCCGCGCAGGAATTTTTCCAGTTTGTCCAGCGCGGAGGGGCCGAATCGTCCCTCGCCGTCCGCGACGAGAGTGAGCCGGGAAGTCTCGGCGAGATTGTCGAGGCGAAGCGCCTGAATTGAAGGAGGCGCCGCGGTCTGACTGGCGCTCGGTTCTGGAGTCGCGGGCTCGGCTTTGGCTGAGCTCGATTCAACTACGCAGAGGAGCGCGAGCGGCTCCTTGTACATGCCCAGCCGCGCGATCGCAAGGGCGTGCGCGAGTTTAAGCGCCACACCGCAGCCTGAAAGATCCCTGAAGGGGTACCCGCAGCCTGCGAGCTTGGGATCGAGCACCGCGATCGCCTCGGGGACCTCCTCTGCCTGCAGGCGGTGGTGGTCGGCGATGATGACATCGATGCCCTTTTCGTGGGCATAGCGCACTTCAGCGTGATTCGATATTCCACAATCAACTGTTATAATTAGACTTATATTATTCTGTTCTGCGTAGTCCACGGCGGCGGTCGAGAGCCCGTAGGGGTCATCGCCCTGGGGCACCCGCTGCTGCGCCTCGAGTCCGAAATCGCGGAGCGCTTCGGTCAAGAGCACTGTGGAGGTGACGCCATCGGCATCGGAGTCGCCGAACACCAGCACCTTCTCCTCTTCCTCCCGCGCCATGAGGAGACGGTCGATCGCATCTTCCATCGAGCTGAAAAGGAAAGGATTGTGCATGAGCTGAAGGTCGTCTTCGAGGTAGAAGCGTATCTGTTCTGGCTCGGTGATATTGCGCCGCGCGAGGATCGAGGCGGTGAGCGTGTCGATGCTGTAGCGGCGGGCGAGCGTCCGCACGAGGGTGGCGTCGAGGTCTTTTTTGATCCACTTCATTGGGCGGTGATTTCCTGGAGGATGAGCGCTGAGGCGGGCGGCGCGCTGTCCGCGATATCGATCGCAGAAGCGGCCAAAGTCTGAGCTGGTTCGAGGCTCTCATCATCTTTCCCGTAGAGGGTGGCGATGAGTTCACCCTTCTCGACGCGATCGCCGCGTTTTTTATTGAAGATGAAGCCTGCGGTCGGGCTCACCTCGTCTTCGGTGCGGTTCCTTCCCACGCCGAGATACACTCCCGCCAGACCGATATCGAGCGCGTCGATCGAGCGTATGTGGCCGGACTTTTCGGCGCGCAGCTCCCGGACGTGCTCCGAGCGCCACGTGCCGCGCCGGCCGAGCATTTCGGCGATGTTCCCGCGCTGCCTCGACACGTTTCTGTAGAAAAGGTCGAGCGCTTCTCCCGATGCGACCGCCTCCTCGCAGCGCGCGCGCCCTTTTTCAACATCGTTTACGACCCCGCCCAGCACGAGCATCCACGAACCCAGACGATACACGAGCTCCATCACATCCTCGGGACCCTTGCCCTCGAGACAGTCGAGCGTCTCTTCAATCTCCAGGAAGTTGCCCACCTTGTATCCCAAGGGCTGCGACATGTCGGTGAGAACCGCGACGACCCGCTTGCCCATCGCGGTGCCTGTCGAAACGAGGCTCGTGGCGAGGGCTTTCGCGTCGTCGAGCGACTTCATGAAGGCGCCGGAGCCGCACTTAACGTCGAAGACGATGCCATCGGCGCCCTCAGCCACCTTCTTCGAGAGAATCGAGGCAGTGATGAGCGGAATCGACTCGACCGTCGCGGTGACATCGCGCAGCGCGTAGAGCTTCTTGTCCGCCGGCACCACGCGCGCCGTCTGGCCGGTCATCGCGAAACCGTCTTCGGTGATGCCCTTCCGGAAGGCGGGGAGATCGAGCGATGTGAAGTATCCGGGTATGGATTCAAGCTTGTCGAGAGTTCCGCCGGTGTGGCCGAGGGCTCGGCCCGACATCATGGGCACTTTTACGCCGCAGGCGGCCACGATGGGCGCCAGAGGAAGCGAGATCTTGTCGCCCACACCGCCCGTCGAATGCTTGTCGACGAAGGGCCCCGCGATTCCCGAGAGGTCCATCCTGTCGCCTGAGTTCAGCATGATGGTGGTGAGGGAGGCGGTCTCGGCAGGGGTCATCCCCTTGAAGAAAATCGCCATGAGGAGGGAGGAGACTTGGTAGTCGGGTATTTCGCCCTTCACATAACCTTCGATGAGAAAACGGATCTCCGAATCGGAGAGCTCGGCTCCTCCACGTTTTTTCATGATGATATCGACTGCTCTCATTGACTGGTACTCCTGATTCCGCCTCAAACGCCTCTATTGCTATGTCGCCGTTGAAACACATTTTACTTCAAAAGTGCGCGATATAAAAGCACTAATGGAAGAGCCTCAGCGTTTGAAGAGGTCCCTCCGCAGCGGATTCGGCGAGCGATTCGATGATGGCCACGATATTGTCGCGCGCCGCTGAGGCAGCCAGGCTCGCGGCAGCGTCCGCGTACGGCTGAGCGGCAAGCGCGCTCAAACATCGGCGCGCTTCGTCGTCGAAGACGATCATCGCGCTCGGCGGGAAACCTTGAAGGCGACGCTCTTCGGCGCAGCGCGCGCACAGAATGCTCTGCTCGCCCCTGAGGAGCCGCCCCGGCATGCTTCCCCGCTCGATGAAGGCGCGGCCGCAGCGCTCGCAGCTCGCGGTATCGGGGGCGAGGCCGAGCGGACCTAGGGATTTCCATAGGAAAATGTGCAGCGCGAGCTCAGCCTCGGATTCGCTGAGCCCATCGATCTGGCGCAGGAGCTCGATCATCATGCCGAGCGCCTCGCTGGAATCTCCGCCGAAGGCGGAGGTGCGGAGCACGAATTCAGCGGCGCCGGTCGCCGACTGCACATGCGCGAAACTCCTCTGAACCCCGGGAAAAGTTTCCAGCACGTTGACACCGGTCAGCTTGACGAATTCGGTGCGCGCGTCGCGGTATGCCTCGATTTCCGCGAGGGTGAAGGGCATCGCGCTCGAACGGAGGGAACTCTTCGGCCCGCCGAAGATGAAGAGCGGCAGCAAGCCCTCGGGGCAGAGAAAGTTGACGATTCTATCGCCCCGCGCCGTGTCGTGCGCATGCAGAAAGAGGCCGGAATGACGCTCGTTTCGTTCAGCCATAGCTCACTTGTCGTCCACAATTCACCAACGGACACCGTCAGAGGAGCCGGAACCCGGGCCCGACCGACGCGCCTGAATGCGCTCGCGCTCTCGCCGCTTATAGCTTCGCGCCCAGATGTACGCCACCACAAATCCGCCGATGTGCGCGTAGTAGGCGGTGCCGCCACTCTGAATGCTCGTCAGGCCCGCGAGTCCGCCGAACACCTGCAGCGCGAACCAGAAGCCGATGACGATCCACGCGGAGAGCGCCGTCGGGATGAAGTAGAACAGGAGCACGAGCACCCTGTTGCCCGGAAAGAGCGCAAGGTACGCGGCGAGCACGCCGGAGATGGCCGCGGAAGCGCCTATGAGCGGAGTCTGAAGGGCTTGTCCTCCCGCCACGGCAGCCGCGAAAATTTGGAGCAGCATGCCGAGCGTCCCTGAAATCAAATAGAGGAGGGTGTAGCGAAGCTTTCCGATGCGCAGCTCGACATTGTCGCCGAACACCGCGAGGAAGAGCATGTTGCCGATGATGTGCATGAAGCCCGCGTGCGTGAACTGGCTCGTGATGAGCGTGAAGAGCCTCTGTCCCGAGAGTATGTCGGAGGGAACGGCCGCCAGCGCCACCGTCGCGTAATCGTTCAGCGCGAATCGCTGAATGAAGACGAACACGATGACATTCAGCCCGATGAGTATCCAGTTGACCACAGCCTTGCCGCGGCTCTGCGAGTTGTCGTCACCTATGGGGATCATTCTGCGCTCCATTGTACAGTTGCATGCGATACAAAATAGCATAGCCCTGCCGGCGCGGCTAGTTTCGGGGTTTTGGCTTGTTCCGAGCCCGCGATCCGTGATATTACAGTAATCACATGATACGAGCCTTGCTCTTTGACCTTGACAACACTCTCTACTCCGAGGCGACGGGGCTTGAAACCGGAGTCGCGCAGCGGATGAATCAATTTGTGGCGGAGTTTCTCGGCATGCAGGTTCCCGAGGCCATGAAGTACAGGCGGGAGCACGCCAAGCCCTATGGCACCACGCTCGAGTGGCTCATGCGCGAGAAGGGCTTCACTGAGCTTGAGCGCTACTTCAGCTTCATTCACCCGAAGGGCGAAGAGCGCTGCCTCGAGCCCGACCACGTCCTCCGTCTCATGCTGAACGAGATACCGCTGCCCAAGGCCGTTCTCACGAACGCGCCCATGGACCACGCGCGCCGCATCCTCGAAAAACTCGACATCGCGGAATGCTTTATCGGCGTCTATGATATCTGGTTCAACAATCTGCTTGGAAAACCCAACCGCGACGCGTATCTGCGCGTGCTGAAGAGCGCCGGTTTCGCGCTTGAGGACACGCTCTTCATCGATGACCTGCCCAAGTACGTCAAAGGCTACGTCGACCTCGGCGGACAGGCGATACTCAAGGATGAGATGAACCGCTTCCCGGATCTGCCCTGCAGGCGCATCACGACGATCTATGAGCTCGCCGCCGTGCTCGACGAGATGGGTGCCGGCGTCTAGAGCTCCGATTCGCTCAGTAGCCTGCCGCGCGTTTTTTCCCCGCGACGATCAGCGAGATGAGGGTGACCGCGTAGGGTAGGGCGAGCACGAGGAGCGGCGGTATCGTGGAAAATCCTTGAATATAATTGGAGAGGCTCTCAGCCAGTGCGAAGAGAAGGCACGAGGCTGCGATCCAGAGCGGTTTTCGCTGCCCAAGGTAGATCGCGACGAGCGCGACCCATCCCCGCCCCGACACAATATTCGGCACAAACGCGGAGATCGAGAGGCCCAGCGCGTACCCGCCAAGGCCACTCCCGATGCCCGACCAGATGAGGGCGGCCATCCGCGACCTGTCGGGAGAGAACCCAAGCGCGGCCACAGCCGCAGCGTTCATGCCCGTAGCCCGTATCCTCATCCCATGGCGAGTCCTTCGAATGATGGCGGCCACCGCGAGCGCCCAGAGCCACGAGCTCACCGCGAGCGAGGACTGCGTGAAGATGATCGGGCCGATCAGTGGGATCGCGTGCAGGAACTCTGGGAAAATTGCCGGCGGCGAGGCTATCGAGAAGGCGACCACCGCCTTCGTGTGGTACCACCACTGCGAGAGGACCGCCGTGATGCCTCCCGAGAGCAAATTCATCGCGAGCCCGGCTATGAAGAGATTCGCCCTCAGCCGAATCGTCACGCTGCCCATGAGGAGCGCTCCGAGCACCGCCGCGCACACCGCTGCCAGCGCGCCGATCATGAGGCTTCCCGAAAGTCCCGCCGCGGCCATGCCGAAGAAAGCCCCGATTCCCATGAGCCCCTCGAGCGCGATGTTCAACATGCCCGAGAGTTCGGAAAAGAGTCCGCCCATCGAGGCGAAAAGGAGAGGAGTAGCAGCCGCCACAGTGTACTTGAGAATATCGATCAGCACCAAAGACGTGGCGCTCATGCCTTCCTCCGTCGCCGCACGCGGGGCAAGGCTTGCGCGGTGATGAAAAAGAGCGCGACAGCCTGGAGAATCGAGATGATCTCCGAGGGGATACCCGAGCCGATCATAACCTGATTTGAACCGGCGCCTAGAAAGGCTACGAAGAGGGCGGCTGGCACGACACCGAGCTCGCTTCCCTGCGCGAGCAGGGCCACGGAGATCGCGCTCCAGCCGATACCGCTCGAGAATCCGCGCATCACGCGGGCCTGCGGGCCGATCACGAGGAGCGCTCCCGCGAGCCCGTAGAGCGCGCCTGAAAACGCCATCGCGCCGACATCGTAGCGCACGACAGAGATGCCGCAGTAGCGGGCGAACTCTTCATTTTCGCCGCAGATTTTCAACTCGAAGCCGATCCGCGTGCGCGCGGCAGCCACCGCCGCGCCCGCCACCAGCGCGAGCGCGACGCAGGCCGAAATATCGAGCTTGGATGGGACGAGGATCTTGGGGAGGAGAAACTGGGCGGCGAGTTGGCGTGTCGTCTGGAAATTGCTCGCGGGGTCTTGGAGCGGCCCCGTGATGAAGAAGTCGACCACATTCACCACAATCGCGGAGATAAGAAATGAAGAGATCAGCTCGGAGACGCCTCGGTATGCCTTGAGCGCGCCAGAGAGCGCGGCGATGAGCGCACCGGTGAGCGCACCCGCGACCGAAGCGGCGATCCAGAGCTCGAGTGGGTCCGTGGCTTGTCCCAGCCGCAGCGCGAGGATGCCCGCGACGAGCGCGCCGCTGTAGAGCTGGCCCTCGCCTCCAAGGTTGAAATTCTTGGACCTGAAGGCGATGAGCACACCGAGGCCCGAAATCGCGAGCGGCACCGCGTCCGCGAGAAAATTTCCGAAAAAGTACCGATTCGAGAAGGGCGCGATGAAGAATTGGCCCAGCGCGCCCCAGAAATCCGCGCTGAAGAGCGCGAGCACCGCGCAAGTGAGGGCAAGAGAGACACCGACCGCGAGCGAAAGCCGTGTCGAACTTCTCAGTGAGGATTCGGAGCTCATCGCTCGCTCCGCGTGCCGAGCAGGAATTCTCCCAGCGTGGCCCGGTTCATCTCTGCGCTCTTCTCTTTGAGAAGCACCTGACGCCCCCGCGAGAGCACAGAAATTCTATCGGAGAGTGCGAGAATCTCATCGATATCTGAAGAGAGAAGGAGTATGGAGGCACCCGCGTCGCGGGCCGCGATGATCCGCTCGCGCACGGATTCGGTCGCCCTGATGTCGAGCCCCCAGGTTGGCTCGCAGAGGATCAGGATTTTGGCCTGAGGCAGAGAGAATACGCGCGAAATTGAGAGTTTCTGGAGATTGCCTCCCGAAAGCTCATCGGCGCGCTGCTCCGGGCGCGCCACAATGTCGAAGTCCGAGATCGCTTGAGCCGTCGCGCCCTGGGCGGAGCTGCCCCGAAAGAGGCCTCGCCGAAAGTACGCGCGCCGGCTTGGCGCGATGAAGTTGTCGCGCACGCTGAGCGAGAGGGCCGTACCCCGGCGCATCCTGTCGGAGGGAAGATAGGCGATCTCGCCAGAGAGGAGGAGCGCGCGATAGCTTCGAATCCGGGCGAGATCGAATTGCCGCGTCCCCACGCGACAGGTTCCTCGTGCGGGGACAAGAAAGGCGGAGAGCGCGTCTTCGAGCTGTTCGAGACCATTGCTGCCGAGCGCGCATATTCCAAGGATATCTCCGCGCCGAACGTCGAAAGAAATATCGTTGAGCTTGAGCCCGCCATGTGCCCGTGGCCTCGTGGCGAGACCTTCGATACGGAAGACGATCTCGCCTTTGGGTCGAAGGGTGTTTCCCCTGTCCGCGTCCTCGCACGAACTCGTTCCCATGATGAGGCATGAGAGGTCGCTCTCGGTGATGGAGGCGACATCGTAGGTGCCTATCGTTTTTCCGAGGCGCATGACGGTGACCCTGTCAGCGATGCGCATTATCTCGTTCAGCTTGTGGGTGACGAGGAGGATCGTGTGGCCCGCGCGGCGAATTTCCGAGAGCTTCTCGAAGAGCACGTGGGTTTCCTGCTCAGTCAGCGCCGAAGTGGGCTCGTCGAGGATGAGGATGCGCACATCGCGCGCGAGCTGACGCAGGATCTCGACCTGCTGCCGCCCGCTGATGCTCAGCTTTCCGACCGGGACGGCCGGGTCGAGGGTGAAGCCGTAGGCGCGGGCGAGTTTTTTCGCGCGATCCTCGAGGGTGGCGGAATCGACGACTCCCAGCTTATTGAGCGCCCATCTGCCCTTCAGCGGTTCGATGCCGAAGAAAACATTCTGCGCGGCGCTGAGCTCGTCGAACATGAGAAAGTGCTGGTGCACCATGCCGATGCCCAGCTTGAGCGCGTTCGCGGGCGATTCGATCGCCGCGGGGGCTCCATCAATCTCAATCGTGCCGGAGTCTGGAGCCTCGAGCCCCGCGAGGAGCTTCATCAGTGTCGTCTTGCCGGCCCCGTTCTCGCCCACAATCGCGTGAATGCTCCCTCGCGCTACCTCGAGCTCCGCGGCGTCGTTCGCCACCACGCCCGAAGAGGGATAACGCTTGGAGACAGCGCGCATTCTGACCGCGATCATGGGCCGCATTCTACAGCGAAGGGACCTGGAAGGTAAGCTTTCCCGTTTTGATCGACTGGATCACCGCGTCGACTTTTTTGCGGATGGAGGAGGGGACATTCTTGATGTAGGACGGATTCGTGTCGAGGAACTCGATGTAGCCCTCCTTCATGCCCACGACATCGGCCTTTCCGAAGGGAAGGGTTCCGTCGAGGGCAGCCTTGAGGCTGCGGTATGCGAGATCTTCCTGGTGGAGCACCGCGCAGCCGAGAATGTTGTCCGGCGCGCGCGAGAACTCATTGTCGTCGAAGAACACGAGGTATTTCCCGAGTTCCTGCGCGACTTTCACCGCGCCCTGGCTCGCCGAGCCGCAGATCGGGAGGATGATGTCGGCGCCTGACGCGTAGAGGCTTCGACTCAGATCGGCCGTCTTGGCGGCATCGAACCAGTTGCCGAGCACGCGGATATCGAGCTGGAAGGCTGGGTCGACCGCCTTCATGCCGGCGGTGAATCCTGGAATGATCATCTTATCCATGACGGGGTAGTTCTGGCCGATGATCATGCCGATCTTCTTGTCGGGGTTCGTGCCTTCATGCCAGAAATCGAGACGAGGCCCGAGAGATAGCCGCTCACATAGCCCTGCTCGAGCTGATTGTAGAGCGCGCTGTAGACGCTGGGGTTGCCGGAGAGGTAGCCGTCGAGGCAGATGAACTTCTGGGTAGGGAAGCTCTTCGACACATCGTTCACGAGCTCTGGCATGGATGGGTTCGAAGTGATGACGACCGTGAATTTGCCCGCCGCGACAAAGGAAGTCAGTTTCTCTTCCCAGTCGGCCTGGTTGAAGCCCGCCTCAAAAATTTTCACACTCGCGCCGGGGATTTCGGAAGCGAGACGCTCGGCGCCTTTCGCCATGGTGTCGTAGATGGGGCTGCCTTCGCGTACGCCGGGAATGAAGACCCCGATGCGGGGGGCTTGTGCCCAGAGGGCTGTCGCCGCCAGAATGGCCAGCGCGGGAAATAGTAGGAATCGTCGCATAGGGTTCCTCCTCGGGGAGAGAGAGGCAGGCGAAGGTGGAAAGTTTACCTGCTTTTAAAGTTGACGTGAAGTTTTTTTTCACGTAAGATTCAGTATAGTGCTTTTTCACAATTGTTCAAGAGGTTCCTCCGTTGAATGAACGCCTACTGAAAATCGGCGAACTCGCGACGCTCTTCGGCGTGACATCGCGCACGATCCGCTACTACGAGGAGCTCGGTCTCATCGAGGCCTCGAACCGTACCGAGGGGCTTCACCGCCGTTACCCCTCCGACGCGGTCATCCGGCTCAAGCGCATCGACGAGCTCAAGCGGCTCGGCCTCACCCTTGGACAGATCAGGGATTTTTTCTCGCTCTTCTCGGAAGATCCCACGGGTGAAAAGTGCCGCCTCCTTCTCCTCGCAATTTACGATGATCAAAAGAAGGAAGAAGAACTCAAGATCCGCGAGGCGCGCGAACGAATCGCGCGTATCGACGAGAACATCCTCGCCGCGAAAGAGAAGAATAGTTTCTTCTCCTGCCCAGGCGAAGACTGCGAGGCCTGCGATTTTGCTTCCTTCTGCCTCGAACCGGTGTATAATCAACGCGAGGAATAAGCCCGAATGAGAGTCGCCACGCTTGTCGCCCCCTGGAATATCGCGATTGAGGAGAGGCCGACGCCCGCTCCCCGCGACACCGAAGTGCTCATCAAACTTGAGGCATGCGGCATCTGCACTCTCGAGCAGCGCCTCTATTCTGGACGCATGCACCTCCCGCTGCCCCTTGTCCCGGGCCACGAGGCCGCCGGCAGCATCGCCTCGATCGGCCGCCGCGTCGTGGAAGACCTCTCCCCTGGCCAGCGCGTGGCGCTGGACCTCGTCGAGCGCTGCGGCGAGTGTTACTACTGCCGCATCGGCAAGTCGAATCTCTGCCTCAACCGCTACAAGGACGCGACGAAGATGCTCGGCGGCTTCGCGGAGTACATCGCGGTCCGGCCCAATCAGGTGTTTCCGCTTCCAGATGCCGTGAGCTTCGAGGAAGCGAGCTTCGCCGAGCCGCTCGCCTGCTGCATCCACTCGCTGAAGCGCCTCAAGGTCGCGATGACCGAAGACCTCCTCGTGGTGGGAGGCGGGACTATGGGGCTCTTGCACCTCCTTGCCGCCCGCGCGATGGGACTCCGCGTCACGGTGAGCGAGCCGAGTCCCGTCCGCAGGGAAATGGCCGAGCGCCTCGGTGCCGATTTTGCGGTCGATCCTAGCTCGACGGACCTTGCTGATTTTGGAAAAGAGATCACCGGCGGAATCGGATTTTCGAGCTGTGTGGTGACGAGCCCCTCCCCAGCGGCGCTCGAACCCGCGATCCGCGCGATGGCCAAGGCCGCGCGCATCAATATTTACACCGCTTACGAAGATGTCATGCAGATTCCCCTCGATCTCAACACGATTCATCGCAACGAGCTCCTCATCACGGGCACGGAGGGGCGCGTGCAGGAAGATTTCTTCCAGGCGGTGCGGCTCCTCTCGTTCGGCAAAATCGATGTGAAGCCGCTCATCTCAGAGCGCGTGCCTTTCACGCGGCTCGATGAGGGGTTTCGCGCCGCGATTTCGGGCGGTGCCTACCGCGTGCTTCTCATGCACGGCATGGATGGTGAAGGGACACAACCTTGATTTTCGCGATCGATATCGGAACGACGCGCGTCAAAGCCGCGCTCTTCGACGACAACGGCACCTGCCTTGGCCTCGACGCTTCGGATCTGTCGATCTCAGAGCAGAACTCCTTTCGGGAAATTGACGCGCGGCTCTGGCTCGGCGCGCTGGCGGAGCTCGCGCGAAAGCTGGTAGTCGGTGCGGGGCGCGACGGCACGCGCGCCACGGAACCTCTGCGCGCCATCGTGGTGAGCGGCAATGGACCGACCATTCTTCCCATCGACGCGCGCGGCGAACCGCTCGCGCCCGCGATCACCTGGCTCGACCGGCGCGCGCAGCGTGAATCGGAGGAAGCCTCCGCAGCGCTGCGCTATCCGCTCGACGCCGCCTTCAATCTGCCGAAAATCCTCTGGCTGCGCCGCAACATGCCGAGCCTCTACCGGTGCGCCGCGCGCTTCCTCTCATGCCCTGAGTTCGTGATCGGGCGGCTCACGGGCGAGTGGACTACCTGTCTGCCGAATCAAGGCTACACGCGGATCGTGTGGGACATGGCGGCGATCGGCGCGCTCGGTCTCGACGCCGAGAAGTTTCCGCGTTTCGCGGGCATCGGCGCGATCGTAGGGCAGGTGAGCACCTCGGCCTCGGCGGAGTTCGGACTCCCGGCGCGCGTGCCCGTGGTGATGGGAGGCCCTGACTTCTTTGCCTCGCTCCTTGGCACCGCGACCGTGGCGCCGGGGCGCACCTGCGACAAGGGCGGCACCTCGGAGGGCATCAATCTCTGCTCGGCGAGGGATACGGGAGATGTCGGCGCGCTCCTCGTGATGCCGCACCTCGTCGAGCCTTACTTCAATATTTCAGGGGTCATCTCGACGAGCGGCGCGGCGGTTTCCTGGTTCAAGGACGCATTTCTGCCGTCGAAGAGCTACGACGACTACTACGCGATGGCCGCGACCGCGGCGCCTGGAGCCTCAGGCCTCGTGTTCCTGCCCTATCTGGCGGGTGAGCGCTCGCCCCACTGGGATCCCGACGCGCGGGGTACCTTTCTAGGCCTCGGCCTCCACCACGATCTCGCCGCTTTGGGCCGGGCGGTGCTCGAGGGAACGGCCTTCGCGATGCGCGAGGTGCTCGATGTGATGGAGTCCGCGGGGGCGCGCGTCGAGGACATGCGCGCTACGGGGCTCCCTTCACGCTCGCCTGTGTGGAATCAGATAAAGGCCGACATCACGGGCAAGCGGGTGATGGTATCATCGTTTTCGGAGCCAGAGCTCGCGGGCTGTTTCGCGATTGCCAGCTGGGCTGTAGGCGACGCTCCGAACCTCGCGGCGGCCGCTGAGAGGGTCTTTGTGCCCGCGCGTGTCTACGAGCCGAATCCCGCGACCGCCGTACTTTACGACGAACTCTATTCGATCTATCTCGAGGGCTACCGAAAGCTCGCGTCGCTGTTTCCGGCGGTCGCGGGGCTGCAGCGAAGGCTCGGCCTGTCGCGCCCGAGCGCCGGGGAGGAAGAACCATGAACGAAGGCATGACGCTCCGACTGAGGAACATTTTCGCGGCCGATGGCCGGGCGGTCGTAGTCGCGGCCGACCACGGCGCGATCGCTGGTCCGCTGCCAGGCATCGAGTCGCCCGAGTCGCTCGCGGCGCTCTGCGCGCGCGGCGGGGCAGACGCGGTTTTGGCGCACCGGGGCTTCGTACGCGTGGCCCTTGGTGGCTGGGGACGGGGTCTTGGGCTCATTCTGAGGATGAGCGGCGGCTTCACCACGCTGGGGGGCAGGTTCGAGGAGGAGCCTCTGGGGGATGCGGAGGACGTGGTTTTCTGGGGCGCGGACGCCGCCGCCATCACGGTGAAATTCGGTCACGCCCGCGAGGGCGAGTTTATCCGCAACGCCGCGCGCCTCATCTCGGGCTGCGAGCGGCGCGGCATTCCCGCGATGATCGAGGCCATGGCTTTCAAGGGCGGCGCGCAATCGATCGACGCCGAGGCCCTCGCGGTCGCGATCCGTTCCGCGGAGGAGCTTGGCGCGACCTTCATCAAGGCGCCGCTCCCAGAGCGCCCGAGGGAGTTCGCGCGCGTCATCCGGGGTTCGCATGTTCCTGTGCTGATTCTGGGCGGCGAGAAGCTCGAATCGCTCGAGGCGCTCTTTGGGGCGATCGCGGGCGCGATGGAATATGGCGCGGCGGGTGTGGCGATGGGACGCAACATCTGGGGGCAGGATGATGCTGATGGAGTGCTGGAGGCGACGGTGGGGCTGGTGCACGGAGGGTGGGGCGTCGACGCGGCACTCGCTCACCTCCGCTCCAGGACCTGATCCTTCGCCGCTGCGCTGGCGTGTATACTGCTGCGCCCGATGCGCTTGCGTGCGCGCACCGCATTCGCGGGAACCGCGCCGCGCGCAAGCTTTCTTCTTGCGATAAAATGGTTTCTGCGCTACTATGGACTCCTCCGCCGCGACGCGGCCGCGTTTCAACAACTATTTTGCGCATATCCATATCAGGAGGAGCTCATGCCCGAAACCAAAATGATCGTGAATCTTTCAAACCGCCATATTCATGTCTCGCGTGCGGACCTTGAAGCGCTCTTTGGCGCGGGGTACCAGCTCACCAAGACGAAGGATCTCATCCAGCCAGGCCAGTTTGCCTGCGCCGAGACGGTCACCATCGTCGGCCCCAAGGGCAAGTTCGAAGGTGTGCGCATCCTTGGACCTGAGCGCAAAGAGACGCAGTGCGAGATTCTCGCGAGCGACGTGTTCAAGCTCGGCGTCCCCGGCTGCCCGGTGCGCGAGTCCGGTCAGCTCGAGGGGAGCTTCCCCTTCGAGATCATCGGCCCCAAAGGATCGATCAAGAAGGAAAAGGGCCTCATCATCGCCATGCGCCACATCCACTTCGATCCGGAGGCCGCCGCCCGCTTCGAGGTGAAGGACAAGCAGCTCGTCGCGCTCAAAGTCGGCACCGGTCGCGGCGCCATCCTTCTCAACGTGGTGTGCCGCGTGCACCCCACCTACGCGCTCGAGTGCCATCTCGACTTCGACGAGGGCAACGCGCTCGGCATCGCGAGCGGCGTGATGGGTGAAATAGTCAAGCTTTGAGACAAAAACGCGCATATTCGGGCGGCCGCCAACGGCTGCCCTTTTTTTGGAGCAGCATATGAGCAAAATCATATTGAAGGCCGAAGATCTCGACGGTTACCTCAGCGCTCAGGACAATGAGTACCTCTCGCGTATGGATTCGCTCTACCGCCACACGATGGTCTCATTCAACATTCTCGCGACGAGCGGTTCAGCCGCGCAGCGGCGCCACGAGGAGCAGACCCTCATCGATCTCTACAATCAGATGGGCACGCTCATGCAGGAGATCTGCGCCTCAGAACCGAGGATTCAGGTGTACTCCTTTGTGTCGCCTCAGGAGACGCACGGCGAAGTGTCGCGGCTTATCGCGAAGCTGCGCGATGTGAACACGGGGCGCCAGGAATTCGTCTACTACATTCAGCGCGCCTTCGAACTGCTCTTCACGCTCGCGTACGGCAGCGCGGGCAAATCGAACAAGAATTACCTCATCGTCAAGACGCCGGTCAACATTCCCATGCAGAACTTCGCGGTCCACAAGATTCCGAATGTCGACGCGGCGGTGAACGACACGGTGATGTGCGTGATGCTGCGCGGAGCCCTTCTTCCATCGATGATTCTCTCAAAGGAGATTCAGGAGTACTCGTCGTCCGGCTACGTCACGCCCTTCGCGCTCTTCAAGATCAAGCGCGACGACTCGAAGCGCGAGACCACGATGGAGTATGTGCTCGATCTCGACCACTCGTACTTCGACCTGGCGCAGCTCGACGGGAAGCACCTTCTCTTCGCCGACCCGATGAACGCGACTGGCGGCTCCCTGGTTACTGTTGTGAAATATCTTCTGGAGCAGGGCGTGCGCCCGGCCTCGGTGAAATTCTTCAATGTGATAAGCGCCCTCAAGGGAAGCCTCCGCGTCGTGCGCGCCATCGAAAACATCACTACCTACACGCTGTGGATGGACCCGAGCCTCAACGAGCGGGCATATATCATGCCTGGCCTCGGCGACGCGGGCGACCGCATCAACGGCATGGATGAAGAAGGGCACCCGCGCGACATGCTCCGCCTCGTCGCCGATTACGGCACCAACATCACGGGGCTCTACCGCTCGCAGCTGCGCATCATCGAAGAGACTGTGCTGAGGCACCACGGATGAGCCTTCAGCCCGAACGCGCCGCGCTCTTCTGCGGACAGGATATTCTCCTTT
>Ga0172375_10006402_pt1 | contig 16566 bp, 13 predicted proteins | sample LakKiv1m_FD_114537 | JGI IMG/M metagenome (GOLD analysis project Ga0172375, IMG submission 114537) | Freshwater microbial communities from Kabuno Bay, South-Kivu, Congo - kab_092012_11.1m | ecosystem: Environmental > Aquatic > Freshwater > Lake | place: Democratic Republic of the Congo...
CCGTCGGTTCGGTCTCGCCGGCGAGCGGTCGGCGGCCGACGTCCGGGCCGACGACGTCCTGGTCGACGAGCTGACGCTCGACGCGCTCGGTCGGCCGCGGTTCGTCCTGGTCGAGGGGGACGAGCGCCACGCCGTGGAGCTGCGGACCCTCGGTCGCCACCAGGCGGTGAACGCCGCTGCCGCAGCCGCGCTGGCACGCGCCGTGGATGTCCCGCTCGACCGGATCGCCGCGGCGCTGAGCGCGGCCAGCCGCGCGTCCGCGTGGCGGATGGAGCTGCACGAGGTCGGTGGTGTCGTGGTGCTCAACGACGCCTACAACGCCAACCCCGAGTCGATGCGGGCCGCGCTGCGGACCCTCGGTGACATCGGGGCGGGCGGGGCGGCCCCGCGCCGGACCATCGCGGTCCTGGGGGTCATGCGTGAGCTGGGGGAGGACTCGGAGGCGGCGCACGAGGAGATCGGCGCGCACGTGGTGGCGCTCGGGGTGGACCGACTCGTCGTCGTGGGGGAGGAGGCCGCCGGGATCGCGCGTGGCGCCCTCGCGGCCGGTGGCGCGACCGAGGTGGTCGTCCTCGACTCGCGCGACGCCGCCCAGGAGTGGGTACGCCGGCACGTGCGGGCGCCCGACGTCGTCCTCGTGAAGGCTTCGCGCGGCGCGGCACTCGAGCACGTCGCCGACGCGCTCCTCCGTGCGCTGACCCCGTCGACCGCCGACCAGTCCATCGATCAGGAGGCCCCCCGATGAGAGCGATCCTGCTGGCCGGTGGGCTGGCGCTGGTGTTCACGCTGCTCGGCACCCGGGTCGCGATCGGGATGCTGGTCAAGCGCGGCTACGGACAGTTCATCCGCGACGACGGGCCGACCACCCACCAGGTCAAGCGCGGGACGCCGACCATGGGCGGTCTGGTGGTGGTGCTCGCCTCGGTCACCGGCTACTTCCTCGCCAAGCTCATCACCGGCACGACGCCGTCCGCCTCCGTGCTCCTGCTGCTGTTCCTCTTCGTCGGGCTCGGCACGGTCGGCTTCCTCGACGACTACATCAAGATCTCCAAGCAGCGCAGCCTCGGTCTGCGCAGCGGCGCCAAGATGATCGGGCAGACCGCCGTCGGCGTGGTCTTCGCCGTCCTGGCCCTCCACCCGGCACTCGCCGACGACCGGGGTCAGACCCCGGCGTCGCAGGCGGTCTCCTTCATCCGCGACCTGCCGGGCTGGGAGCTCCCCATGGCGCTGGCGGTCCTGCTGATCCTCGTGATCATCGCGGGTGCCAGCAACGGCGTGAACCTCACCGACGGCCTCGACGGACTCGCCGCGGGCACGGCGATGATGGTGTTCGGGGCGTACACGATCATCAACATCTGGCAGAACAACCAGTCCTGTCGGCTGCAGAGCGGCCCGACCTGCTACGAGGTGCGCGACCCGCTCGACCTGGCCGTCGTCGCGGCCGCCATCACCGGCGCCTGCTTCGGCTTCCTGTGGTGGAACGCCTCGCCCGCGAAGATCTACATGGGCGACACCGGCTCGCTCGCGCTCGGCGGTGCGGTGGCCGGACTGGCGATCCTCACCCGGACCGAGTTCCTCCTCATCCTCATCGGCGGCCTCTTCGTCCTCGAGACGCTGTCGGTGATGCTGCAGGTCGGCTGGTTCAAGGCGACCGGCGGCAAGCGGCTCTTCCGCATGGCACCCCTGCACCACCACTTCGAGCTCCTGGGCTGGGCGGAGATCACCGTCGTGATCCGCTTCTGGATCATCGCCGGCCTGTTCGTCGTCACCGGGCTGGGCGTGTTCTACGCCGAGTGGGTGGCCGGGGCGTGACGACCGACCTGGCAGGCCTCGGTCGTCACAGCGACTGGAGCGGGGTGCGCGTCGTCGTGGCGGGCCTCGGCGTGTCCGGCTTCGCGGCCGCCGACAACCTCGTGCACGTCGGCGCGCAGGTGACCGTGCTCGACGACTCCGACGCGGGCGCCCGGGAGGAGCAGCGCACGCTGCTGGAGATCCTCGGCGCCCAGGTGCGACTCGGCCCGGGGTCGACCGCAGAGCTCCCCGACGGGGTCGACCTCGTCGTCACCTCGCCGGGCTGGCGCCCGACCGCTCCGCTGCTCGCGCAGGCGGCCGAGCGAGGCATCCCGGTCTGGGGCGAGGTCGAGCTCGCCTGGCGCCTGCGCGACCCGGACCGCCCCGCGCCCTGGCTCGCGGTCACCGGCACCAACGGCAAGACGACGACCGTCCGCATGCTCGAGTCCATCCTGCGTGCCGCGGGCCTGCGCACGGTGGCCTGCGGCAACGTCGGTCTCCCCATCGTGGAGGCGGTGATGGACCCTGAGCCCTACGACGTCCTCGCCGTGGAGCTCTCCTCCTTCCAGCTCCACTACACGCACTCGATGTCCGCGCGCGCCGCCGCCGTGCTCAACCTCGCCGACGACCACCTCGACTGGTACCCCGACCTGGACGCGTACGCCGCCGACAAGGGCCGGATCTACGAGCGCGCGCAGGTCGCGTGCGTCTACAACGTCGCCGACGCGCGGACCGAGGAGCTGGTGCGCGAGGCGGACGTGGTCGAGGGGGCACGTGCGATCGGGTTCACCCTCGGCACGCCGGCGGTCGGCATGCTCGGGGTCGTCGACGACGTGCTGGCCGACCGGGCGTTCGTCGAGGACCGCGCCCACGCGGCCGCCGAGCTCGGCACCCTCGACGACCTGCGCGACCCCGACAGCGGGGAGCCGCCGGCGCCGCACGTGGTCGCCAACGCGCTCGCCGCCGCCGCGCTCGCCCGCGCCCACGGCGTTGCGCCGGCCGCGGTCCGCGACGGCCTGCGGGCGTGGCGTCCCGACGCGCACCGCATCGCGGTGGTCGGCCGGGCCGACGGGGTCACCTGGGTGGACGACTCGAAGGCCACCAACCCGCACGCGGCGGCCTCCTCGCTCGTGGCGTACGACCGCGTCGTCTGGGTCGCGGGCGGCCTGGCGAAGGGGGCGACCTTCGACGACCTGGTGGTGGCGACGCGCGAGCGGCTCCGTGCGGTCGTCCTGATGGGCCGGGACCGGGACGTCATCGCCCAGGCCCTCGCGCGACACGCCCCCGATGTGCGCGTCTGGGAGGTCGCCGACGGTGAGGATGAGCCCATGGAGCGCGCGGTCGAGGCCGCGGCGCGGTTCGCCGGACCCGGCGACACCGTGCTGCTGGCACCGGGATGCGCGTCCCAGGACCAGTTCACCGACTACGCCGCGCGGGGCGACGCCTTCGCCGCCGCGGTCCGACGCCGCCTCGACCGCTGAGCGGCCGGAGGCGGGAGAGGCAGGGCGCGTGAGCGCGACGACCGAGTCGGCCCGCCGGGCTCCCGGGTTGCTGGGGGCGGCGCGGCACTCCCTCGAGCGACCGCTCGCGCCGTACTACCTCCTCCTCGGCTCCACCGGGCTGCTGCTGACGATCGGCCTGATGATGGTGCTGAGCTCGTCGAGCGTGCTGTCGTTCCAGACCTTCGACAACTCCTATGCGATCTTCCTGCGCCAGCTGACCTGGGTCGTGATCGGGCTCCCGCTCGCCCTGCTCGCCTCGCGCATGCCGCGTCGCCTGATCCGCGCGCTCTCGTGGCCGGCGCTCCTCGTGGCCGTGGTGGCCCTGGGGCTGGTCCTGACGCCGCTGGGCTACGAGGTCGGTGGCAACCGGAACTGGCTCGGCGTCGGCCCGGTCCGCATCCAGCCCTCGGAGCTGGCCAAGCTGGCGATGGTGCTTTGGGCCGCCGACGTGTACGCCCGCAAGGAGGCGCTGGTCGGCGACTGGCGGCACGCGGTCGTGCCCGTGGTGCCCGTGCTCGGACTCGCCGCGGCCTTCGTGGTGCTGCAGGGCGACCTCGGCACGGCGCTGGTGCTCTTCGCCATCGTGCTCGGCATGCTGTGGGTCGCCGGAGCGCCCGGTCGGTTGTTCGCGCTCGCCGCCGGGGTGGTCGGGACGGGCGCGTTCTACCTCGCCGCGACCAGCGAGGTGCGCCGCTCGCGCATGCTGACCTTCGCCGACCCCTTCAAGGACTTCGAGGGCACGGGCTGGCAGTCCGCCCACGGCCTGTTCGCGATGTCCTCGGGCGGCCTGCTCGGCAAGGGCATCTCGGCCAGCCAGCAGAAGTGGGGCTCGCTCCCGGCCGCCCACACCGACTTCATCTTCGCCGTCCTCGGCGAGGAGCTCGGCCTGGTCGGCACCCTGCTCGTGCTCGCGCTCTTCCTCACGATCGCCTACGCCGGCATCCGGCTCGCGCTGACGACCGACGACGCGTTCGTCCGCCTGGTGACCGCCGGTGTCGTGGTGTGGATCATGGCGCAGATGGCCGTGAACGTGGGCATGGTGCTCGCCGTGCTCCCCGTCATCGGCATCCCGCTTCCCCTGGTCTCCTACGGCGGCTCGTCGCTCCTGCCCACCCTCGTGGCGCTCGGACTGCTCATCGGCTTCGCCCGGTCCGAGCCCGCGGCGGCCGCGGCGCTGCGCGACCGCCGCAGCCGGGGCGGTCGAGGCGTCACGGCCCGACGCGGCCGCGCGGGGAGCTGATCGAGCGTGCGCGTCCTGCTCGCCGGCGGCGGTACCGCCGGACACACCTCACCCCTGCTCGCCACCGCCGACGCGCTGCGGCGCCTCGACGACACCGTCGAGGTGACCTGCGTCGGCACGCCCCGCGGGCTCGAGAACCGCGTCGTCCCGGCGGCCGGCTACCCCCTGGAGCTCATCCCGCCCGTGCCGCTGCCGCGCCGCCCCGGACTCGAGCTGCTGCGGACCCCGGGTCGGCTGCGCCGCGCCGTCCAGGAGGCCGCCGCCGTCCTGGAGCGCGTCCGCCCCGACGTCGTGGTCGGCTACGGCGGGTACGTCTCGATGCCGGTTTACCTCGCTGCGCGACGCCGGCGGCTCCCGTTGGCCGTGCACGAGCAGAACGCGCTGCCGGGTCTGGCCAACCGGATCGGCTCGCGCGTGGCCGACCTGGTCGCCGTGAGCTTCCCCGGCACCCCGCTGCGCGGCGCGCAGTTCGTCGGACTCCCGATCCGCCGGATGATCTCCACCCTCGACCGCGACGCCCGGCGCGCGGAGGCCCGTGCGGCGTACGGGCTCGACCCCGACCGGCCCACGCTGCTGGTCACCGGGGGCTCGCAGGGTGCGCGTCGCATCAACCAGGCCGTCGCCGGCGCCGCGGCCGACCTGCGCGCTGCAGGCGTCCAGGTCCTGCACGTCACGGGGCCGCAGGGGGGCGTCGAGATCCCCGACGGAGCGCCGCCCTACGTCGTCGTCGACTTCGTCGAGCGGATGGACCTCGCGTACGCCGCTGCCGACGTCGTCGTCTGCCGAGCGGGCGCGAGCAGCGTGACCGAGGCGGCTGCCGTCGGCCTGCCGGCGGTCTTCGTGCCGCTACCGATCGGCAACGGCGAGCAGGAGCACAACGCGCGTCCCGTCGTCGACGCCGGGGGAGGGCTGCTGGTCCGCGACGACGAGCTGACCTCTGCTCGGGTCGCGGCCGAGGTCGTCCCCCTCGTCACCGACGGCGAGCGGGTGCGACGGATGGGCGCGGCGGCGGCGGCGACCGTGCCCCGCGACGCCGACGATCGGTTCGCCGCGCTCCTGCTCGACCTGGCACGCCGCGGAGCGGAGGGAGCGCGATGAAGGTCCCCGTTCCCGAGGTGCTGCTGCCGGCCGACGCGCTGGGCCGCGTGCACTTCGTCGGTATCGGCGGAGCCGGACTGTCCGGCATCGCTCGCATCATGCTCGCTCGCGGGATCGCGGTCTCGGGCAGCGATGCGAAGGCGTCGGCCACCCTCGCGGCGTTGGAGGCGCTCGGGGCGGTGTGCCACGTCGGGCACGCCGCCGAGCAGGTCGCCGAGGCCGACACACTGGTGGTGTCGACCGCGGTCCGCGAGGACAACCCGGAGGTGGTGGAGGCGCGGCGCCGCGGCCTCCGGATCCTGCCGCGCTCGGCCGCGCTCGAGTCGGTGATGCAGGGTCGCCGCGTGCTTGCCGTCGCCGGCACCCACGGCAAGACGACCACCACCTCGCTGTTGACCGTCGCCCTCCAGCACTGCGGGGCGGACCCGTCGTTCGCGATCGGCGGCGAGCTCAACGAGTCCGGCTCGAACGCGCACGACGGGTCGGGCGACCTCTTCGTGGCCGAGGCCGACGAGAGTGATGGCGCCTTCCTCGTCTACCGGCCGTACGCCGCGATCGTGACCAACGTCGAGGCCGATCACCTGGACAACTACGGCACCCCGGAGGCCTACCACGCGGCCTTCGACGAGTTCCTGGACCGGATCGACCCGGCCGGGTTCCTCGTGTGCGTCGCCGACGACGACGGGGCCCGCGACCTCGCGGCCACGGCGCGGTCCCGCGGGCTGAGGGTCGTCACGGTCGGCGAGTCGCCCGACGCCGACGTCCGCGCGGTCGAGGTCACCTTCGCCGGCACCCGCTCGCGCTTCACCGTGGTCGACGGCGGCCGCCGCCTCGGCCAGGTGGAGCTCCGCATCCCGGGACGCCACTACGTCCTCGATGCGCTCGCAGCGCTGGCGACCGGTCTGCGGTTGGGCTTCCCCTTCTCCGATCTGCGGCGTGGCCTCGAGGCGTTCTCCGGCACCCGTCGACGCATGGAGTTCAAGGGCGAGGCGGCCGGGGTGCGTGTCTACGACAGCTACGCCCACCATCCCAACGAGATCGCCGGCGACCTGCAGGCGGCGCGCTCGGTCGCGGGCACCGGCCGTGTCGTCGTGGCCTTCCAGCCCCACCTCGTGTCCCGTACGCGCATCTTCGGCGTCGACATGGGCCGGGCGCTGGGGTCGGCCGACGAGGTGGTCGTGATGGACGTCTACGTCGCCCGGGAGGACCCGGACCCCGGCGTCACCGGCGCGCTGGTCGCCGAGTCCGTCCCCCTGCCGCCGGATCGGGTGGTGTTCGAACCCTCGTGGGCCGCGACGCCCGCCCTCCTCGTCGACCGGGCGCGGCCCGGCGACCTCGTCCTCACGCTCGGCGCCGGCGACGTCACCCTCGTCGGTCCGGAGGTGCTGGAGGTCCTCCGGGAGCGCGAGCGGTGAGGATCCGGCCCAGCGCCGCCCACCCCCGCTCCGGGGCGGACAGCGCCGATCCGTTCGTCCAGCGCCTGCGGCGTCAGCGCCGCCGGCGGTGGCGCGTGGCCGGCGCCGTGCTCGCCCTGGCGGCGCTCGCCGGCGTGGTGGTCTGGACCGTCTTCGGCTCCGGCGTGCTGGCGGTCGACCGGATCGAGGTGCGGGGAGCCGAGCTGCTCTCCGACGCGACGGTCCGCCGGGCCGTCGACGTCCCCGTCGGCACCCCGTTGGCACGTGTCGACACGGCGGCCGCGCGGGCGCGGGTGGAGGACCTGGTCGAGGTGGCCGAGGTGGAGGTCACCCGGTCGTGGCCCGACGCTCTCGTCGTCGTGGTGCGAGAGCGGCAGGCGGTCGCCGTCGTCGAGGTCGGGGGACGCGTCCGGGGCATGGACGACACCGGAGTCGTCTTCCGCGACTTCGCCCGCCGACCGCGCGAGCTCCCGGTCGTCCGCGTGGGCGGGCGGGTGCGCGACGAGGCCCTCGTCGAGGCGGCGCGCGTGCTCGACGCCCTGCCCGCCCTGCTCGACGGCGCGGTGTCCCACGTCGCCGTCCGGACCGTCGACGACATCACGGTCGTGCTCCAGGACGGCCGACGGGTCGTGTGGGGGAGCGCGGAGGAGTCGGGGAACAAGGGCGCCGTGCTGCAGGTGCTCCTCGACCAGCCGGCCACCGATCCGCCGGTGCGGGAGTACGACGTCAGCGTCCCGGGCCAGCCCACCACGCGGTCCTGAGGCGTCCTCCGCGCCGGCGCGGGGACGGTCGCCCGGCGGGATCGGTCCGTCGGTCGCCATCAGTCACCGGCCGGTGCGGCGTGTTGTCGTGGATCGGCCGGGTCGAGGACCTAGCGTGCTCGTCAGCACGAGGTTGACATAACTATAACCCTCTACTTGAGGGTGAGACTTCCCCGCCGCACCAGCCGAGCACCATCCCCGCCCTGCAGCCGGCAGGACGGCCCGATCGAGGAGAGGCACCCGCCGTGGCAGCACCGCAGAACTACCTGGCCGTGATCAAGGTCGTGGGTATCGGTGGAGGTGGAGTCAACGCCGTCAACCGGATGATCGAAGTCGGTCTCAAGGGCGTTGAGTTCATCGCGATCAACACCGACGCACAGGCCCTCCTGATGAGTGACGCCGACGTCAAGCTCGACATCGGCCGTGAGCTGACCCGGGGCCTCGGCGCCGGGGCCAACCCCGAGGTCGGCGGCAAGGCCGCCGAGGACCACGCCGACGAGATCGAAGAGGTGATCAAGGGCGCCGACATGGTCTTCGTGACCGCCGGGGAGGGTGGCGGCACCGGCACCGGCGGCGCGCCCGTGGTCGCGCGGATCGCCCGCTCGCTGGGTGCCCTGACCATCGGCGTCGTCACGCGCCCGTTCGCCTTCGAGGGGCGTCGACGCGCCAACTCCGCCGAGGAGGGCATCGCCGCGCTGCGCGACGAGGTCGACACCCTCATCGTCATCCCCAACGACCGGCTGCTGTCCATCAGCGACCGCAACGTCTCGGTGCTCGATGCCTTCAAGCAGGCCGACCAGGTCCTGCTCCAGGGCGTCTCCGGGATCACCGACCTGATCACCACGCCCGGCCTGATCAACCTCGACTTCGCCGACGTGAAGTCGGTGATGTCCGACGCCGGCTCCGCGCTGATGGGCATCGGCTCCGCGCGCGGTGAGGACCGGTCGGTGGCGGCCGCGGAGATGGCGGTCTCCAGCCCCCTCCTCGAGGCCAGCATCGACGGTGCGTACGGCGTGCTGCTCTCCATCGCCGGCGGGTCGGACCTCGGTCTGTTCGAGATCAACGAGGCGGCGGCGCTCGTCGCGCAGTCGGCCCACCCCGAGGCCAACATCATCTTCGGCGCCACGATCGACGACGCGCTGGGCGACGAGGTGCGGGTGACGGTCATCGCGGCGGGCTTCGACGGCGGCATGCCGAAGAAGCGCGACGAGGGCACCGTCCTGCGACGGCCGGCGGCCGAGCAGGCGCCCGCCGCCGGGGGAACGACCCCGACGAGTGCCGCCACCACCGACCCGGGTCGGTCCGCCGGCACGCCGTCGGCGCCGGCTCCGTCGGGGGCGTCGTCCTCGACCGGCGCCGCGTCGCCCGGCACTGCCGGTGCCCCGGCCTCCGGAGGCCACACGGCCACCCAGACGGCGCCCCGGCCGCGTCCGGTCCAGTTCGACGACGACGACCTCGACATCCCCGACTTCCTGAAGTGACGCCTGCCGGCGTGCTGGGGGTCGCCACCCGCGCGCGTCTCGGCGACGTCGTCGTCGGCTTCACCGACGCGCGGCTCGACGTCGCCGAGGCGGCGCCCTCGCGTGCCGGTCACCTGGCGCGCGCCGTCGCGTCGCTCGCGCCGGGTGCCCGGGTGGCGCGGATGCACCAGGTGCACGGCTCCTCGATCGCCGAGGTCGGGGCCGGCGCGCAGCCGACGGAAGCCGAGTCGGTGGACCACGTCGTCGCGGACGTGGACGGCCTGGTGACCACCGCGACCGACCTCGCCCTCGTCGTCCGCGCCGCCGACTGCGTGCCCGTGGTCCTGGCGGACCCCGTCGCGGGCGTGGTCGGCGTCGCGCACGCCGGTCGCCCGGGTCTGGTGGCCGGGGTCGTCCCGGCGCTGGTCGGGCGGATGGCGGGTCACGGAGCGTCCCACCTGCACGCGTGGATCGGGCCCGCCGTGTGCGGGGGGTGCTACGAAGTGCCGGCCGAGATGGCCGCGGCCGTGGCGGACGCCGTGCCGCAGGCGCGGGCGACCACGCGGTGGGGGACGCCCGCCGTCGACATCGTGCGTGGCGTCCGTGCCCAGCTGGCGGAGGCCGGCGTCACGAGGGTGCACGCCGATGCCCGATGCACCCGGGAGGATCCCACCCTGCACTCCTATCGGCGCGACGGCGCCGCGTCCGGTCGACTGGCCGGCATCGTCGTGCGTCGGGGGACGCCCTCGTGACCCGGTCGTCGGTCGACGCCGGGCGGCGCGACGAGATCGCCGCCGGCCTGGACCGCGTCCGCGCCCGCATCGCGCGGGCGGCGGAGGCGGTGGGTCGCGACCCGGCGTCGGTGGGGCTGACGGTCGTGACGAAGTACTTCCCTGCCGGCGACGTCGCCGCCCTCGCCGACCTCGGCGTCACCTCCGTCGGCGAGAACAAGCACCAGGAGGCGGCGGCCAAGCGTCCGGAGGTGGCCGAGATCCTCGGACGCGACGACCTCCGGTGGCACTTCATCGGCGGCCTGCAGTCCAACAAGGCGGCGGCGGTGGCGGCCTGGGCCGACGTCGTCGAGTCGATCGACCGGCTCAAGCTCGTCGGGCGTCTCGACGCGGGCGCTGCCGATCGGGGCGTGGTCCGCGAGGTCCTGCTCCAGGTGAGTCTCGACGAGCCCGGCGCGGAGGGGCGCTCGGGCGTGGCGCCGGCCGAAGCCGTGGCGCTGGCGGACGCCGTCGCCGCCTCCGCGCACCTGCGGCTGCGGGGGGTCATGGGGGTCGCGCCGCTCGGTGGCGACGCCGGGGAGGCCTTCGCCCGACTGGCCGAGGTCGCCGCCGCGGTCCGGGCCGCCCACCCCGGCGCCGACCGCGTCTCGGCCGGGATGAGCGGCGACCTCGAGCAGGCGATCGCGGCCGGCGCGACACACGTGCGTGTCGGCAGCGCGGTCCTCGGTCCGAGGCCGACGATCCAGTAATGTCCGAACCAGTGCGTCCCAGGTGGGGGCGCCGATCCACCGGAGGTCTGGTGCCATGAGCGGCGCGATGCGGAAGATGGGCGTCTACCTCGGCCTGCTCGAGGACAGCGAGCGCTACGACGACTACCCCGAGGAGCAGCACGCCGCGTCGCGGCAGGAGCGCCGCGAGGAGCGCGCGCCCGCACCTCGCCACGACGCCGCTCCGGCGCCGGTGGCCCGACTGGACGAGCGCCGCCGGCCGACCGCCGACGTCGCGGAGCTCTCGCGGATCACGACGCTCCACCCGCGCACCTACAACGAGGCCCGCACCATCGGTGAGAACTTCCGCGCCGGCGTGCCGGTCATCATGAACCTCTCCGAGATGGACGACGCGGACGCCAAGCGGCTGGTCGACTTCGCCGCCGGCCTGGTGTTCGCCGTCCGCGGGACCATCGAGCGCGTGACGAACAAGGTCTTCCTGCTCTCGCCCCCCAACGTCTCGGTCGCCGCAGAGGACAAGCAGCGGATCGCCGAGGGCGGCTTCTTCAACCAGAGCTGATCACAGATCCGTGGAACTCCACCCTGTCGGGCAGTTCATCCAAGGCGTCCTCTGGACGTTCATGGTGCTGCTGATCATCCGGCTCGTCGTCGACTGGATCCAGGTCTTCGCACGCTCCTGGCAGCCGTCGGGACCCGTCCTCGTCGTGCTCGAGGTCGTCTTCTCGATCACCGACCCGCCCATCAAGGCCGTCCGGCGCGTGATCCCGCCGCTGCGGCTGGGCAGCATCGCGCTCGACGTGAGCTTCATCCTGGTCTTCATCGTGGTGCTGCTGCTCATGCAGGTGAACCTCGCGATCTTCACGAGCTCCGCGTGACCGACCACCGGATGTCCGCCGCGCGAGCCTTTCGCGTGCCCGATGCATCGCCGGCGGCTCCGCCGGAGTACGGTGGGCCGCTGTACCCGTGACACCCGCGGACGCGCCCTGCGACCACGGAGAGCAGTTCCGAACGACCCGACAGACACGACGACGAGGACAAGGGTGAGGTCATGCCGCTGACGCCTGAGGACGTGAGCAACAAGCGCTTTACTCCCGTGCGGCTCCGCGAGGGCTACGACATGAGCGAGGTCGACCAGTTCCTCGACGAGGTGGAGGCCGAGCTGGCCCGCCTGACGAAGGAGAACGACGAGCTCCGCTCGAAGCTCGCCGCTGCGCAGCAGGCGCCCGCCGAGGCCAGCCAGCCCAAGCCCGAGCCGGTGAAGGCGCCCGAGCCGACGCCCGCTCCGGCCCCCGCTCCGGTGCCGACGCCCGCGCCCGCGGTCGCCGCCGGTGCCGTGGAGACCATCCGGGTCGAGACCGTCGCCGACGCCTCGAGCGCCGCGGCGCGACTGCTGGAGATCGCCGGTCGCAATGCCGACGAGCTGGTCGCCGACGCCAAGGACGAGGCCGACAAGATCGTCGGTGAGGCGCGTACGAAGGCCGAGCGGCTCGAGGCGGAGAGCAAGGCGAAGGCCGAGCGCATGGAGTCCGACGCCCGCACCCGCGCTCAGATGCTCGACTCGGAGACCGCCGAGCGCCGTGCGCAGCTGTTCGGCGACCTCGAGAAGGAGCGCGACAAGCTCAACGGCGAGGTGGAGACGCTGCGCGCGTTCGAGCGCGAGTACCGCAGCCGCCTCAAGTCGTACTTCTCCCAGCAGCTCGAGGCGCTGGAGGGCGGCAGCCAGGGCGGCGACCTCCCCGCGGCCACGAGCGACCACGCGCCCAAGCGCCTCAAGTCGCTCCTGGGCGACGACGAGGGCTGACCTCCGGCCCCACCGCACCACGTCCGAGGCCGCCGCACCCGTCCAGGGTGCGGCGGCCTCGTGTCGTACGATGACCTCACAGGCGTTCGAGCCGTCATCAGCGGCGAGCCTCCGGAAGAACGGCGAGTCACCGACTCGCCCAGTAGAACCGGACGGGTGGGCCCGTCACAGCCTCCGACGAGCGGTCGGTCCGTGGGAGCGGGCCGGCAAGCGAGGTGGTACCGCGGTGCCCGGCTCCCGCCGGATGTCGTCCTCGTGGGAGAGGCGAGCATCCCCAGGAGCACCCGCGCGATGAGCTACCCCAAGGCGACGCACCGAGACCAGCCCGGTGTCCCCGCGAACCCTCGGTTCCCCGAGATCGAGGAGCGGGTGCTGGCCTACTGGGAGGCCGACGGCACGTTCCAGGCCAGCGTGGACCAGCGCGACGGCGGTGCCGACGGCTCCGAGGAGTTCGTGTTCTACGACGGGCCGCCCTTCGCGAACGGTCTCCCGCACTACGGCCACCTGCTCACCGGCTACGTCAAGGACCTCGTGCCGCGCTACCGCACGATGCGCGGCGAGCGGGTCGAGCGGCGCTTCGGCTGGGACACCCACGGCCTGCCGGCCGAGCTCGAGGCGATGCGCCTCAACGACATCAAGACCACCGACGAGATCGTCGAGCTCGGCATCGACCGGTTCAACGACGCCTGCCGCGAGTCGGTGATGAAGTACACCGGCGAGTGGCGTGAGTACGTCACGCGCCAGGCGCGCTGGGTCGACTTCGACCACGACTACCGCACGATGAACCCCGACTACATGGAGTCGGTGATCTGGGCCTTCAAGTCCCTCTACGACAAGGGGCTGATCTACGAGGGCTTCCGGGTGCTGCCGTACTGCTGGAACGACGAGACGCCGCTGTCGGCCCACGAGCTGCGCATGGACGACGACGTCTACCAGAACCGTCAGGACCACGCGGTGACCGTCGGGTTCACGCTGGAGGCCACCGGTGCCGATCCGGTGCTCGACGGCGCCCACGTCCTGGTCTGGACGACCACGCCGTGGACCCTGCCGTCCAACCTCGCCGTCATGGTCGGCTCGGAGATCGACTACGTCGTCGTCGAGGCGGCCGTGCCGGGCACCGAGCGGACGGCGCGCTACCTGCTCGCCGAGGCCCGGCTGACGGCGTACGCCCGCGAGCTGGGCGAGGAGCCGCGGGTCCTCGGGCGCTACCGGGGTGCCGACCTGCTGGGGCGGACGTACACCCCTCCGTTCTCCTACTACGCCGGCCACGAGCGCGCCTTCCGCGTCGTCGCGGCCGACGACGCCGTCACGACGACCGACGGCACGGGCGTGGTCCACACCGCGGGCGCCTTCGGCGAGGTCGACAAGGAGGTCACCGACCGCGAGGGCATCGAGGCCGTGATGCCGGTCGGCAAGGACGGGCGGTTCACCGAGCCCGTCCAGGACTACGCCGGGCTCCAGGTCTTCGACGCCAACCTGCTCATCATCGACCACCTGAAGGCGGCCACCCGGGCGGGGGAGCAGGCCTCCGACGAGGCCGGCGCGGTGAGCCCCGGCACGATCCTGCTCCGACGGGAGACCTACGACCACTCCTACCCGCACTGCTGGCGGTGCCGCGAGCCCTTGATCTACAAGGGCGTCTCGTCGTGGTTCGTCGAGGTGACCGCGATCAAGGAGCGGATGCTGGAGCTCAACCAGCAGATCCGGTGGGTGCCCGAGCACATCCAGGACGGGCAGTTCGGCAAGTGGCTGGCCAACGCCCGCGACTGGTCGATCACGCGCAACCGGTTCTGGGGCAGCCCGGTGCCGGTCTGGGTCAGTGACGACCCGGCCTACCCGCGCATCGACGTCTACGGCTCCTTCGCCGAGCTCGAGCGCGACTTCGGACGACTGCCGCGCAACGCGGCGGGCGAGCCGGACCTGCACCGCCCCTTCATCGACGAGCTCACCCGGCCCAACCCCGACGACCCGCGGCCCGAGGGGGAGCGGTCGACGATGCGTCGCGTGCCCGACGTCCTCGACGTGTGGTTCGACTCCGGGTCGATGAGCTTCGCGCAGGTGCACTACCCGTTCGAGAACGCCGACTGGTTCGACGGCACGGCCGAGCGCAAGGGTCACTTCCCGGGCGACTTCATCGTCGAGTACATCGGGCAGACGCGCGGCTGGTTCTACACCCTGCACATCCTCGCGACCGCGCTGTTCGACCGACCGGCCTTCCAGAACTGCATCAGCCACGGGATCGTGCTGGGGTCGGACGGCAACAAGATGTCGAAGTCCCTGCGCAACTACCCCGACGTGCGGGAGGTCTTCGACCGCGACGGCGCCGACGCCATGCGATGGTTCCTGATGTCGAGCCCCATCCTGCGCGGCGGCAACCTGGTCGTCACCGAGCAGGGCATCCGCGACTCGGTGCGCCAGGTCCTGATCCCGCTGTGGAACACCTGGTACTTCTTCTCCCTCTACGCCAACGTCGCCGGCCCCGACGGCTCCTCCGGCTACGACGCGCGGCGGCGGACCGACTCCGCGGACCCGCTGGACCGCTACCTGCTCGCGAAGTGTCACGACTACGTCGCCGCCATGACGGCCGCGCTGGACGACTATGCGATCGCCGACGCGTGCGACGCGACCCGGTCCTTCCTCGACGTGCTCACGAACTGGTACGTCCGGCGCTCCCGCGAGCGGTTCTGGTCGGTCGGTGGGGTGCGTGACGACGCGGCGTTCGACACGCTGTACACCGTCCTGGAGATCGTGTGCCGGACGACGGCGCCGCTGCTCCCGCTGACCACCGAGGAGATCTGGCGCGGACTCACCGGCGAGCGCTCGGTGCACCTCGCCGACTGGCCCGAGGCCGCCGAGCTGCCCGCGGACCCGGGCCTCGTGGCCGGCATGGACCTTGCCCGCGAGGTGTGCTCGGTCGCCTCCTCGCTGCGGAAGGCGCGGCAGCTGCGCACGCGGCTGCCGTTGGGCACGCTGACCGTCGTCCTCGACGACCCGGCCGTGCTCGGCGACTTCGTCGGGATCATCGCCGACGAGGTCAACGTCAAGGACGTGCGGCTGGTCGCGACCGCGAGCGAGGAGGGCGCGGCGTACGGCGTGTCCCAGCGGCTGACGGTCAACGCCCGCGCGGCCGGGCCGCGGCTCGGCAAGGACGTCCAGGTCGCGATCCGCGCTGCGAAGGCGGGGGACTGGAGCATCACGGGCGACGGTGACGTCGTCGCAGGCGGGCTCCCGCTCGAGGAGGGCGAGTACGTCGTCGAGACGGTCGCGGCCAGCGCGGACGAGTCCTCGGCACTCGCGGTGCTCCCGTCGGGCGGCTTCCTGGTGCTCGACACCGTCGTCACGCCCGAGCTCGCGGCCGAGGGGGTCGCCCGCGACCTGGTCCGCGCGGTCCAGCAGGCCCGGCGCGACGCCGGTCTCGAGGTCGGTGACCGGATCGTGCTGCGCATCGGGGGTGAGACGGCCGTCCGGGAGGCGGCGGGAGCGCACGCCGACCTCATCACGGGCGAGACGCTCGCCACCGACTTCGCGGTCGAGTCCGAGGAGTGGGGTCCGACCGAGGCGGTCACGGTGTCCGTCGGTGACGGGTCCCGCGCGGTGATCGCGCTGCGACGTACCTGACCTTCCCGCCCCTCCGTACCGCCTCGATGCCGACCGAGTGAGGCTCCTGAGCGCCGCCACCCTCCCGATCCTCGGCCCGCGACCTCCCGCGTGGCTCGTTGGCCGAAACAGGTCCCGCCGCTATCCTCGCGGCAACTTGTGGCCCAGCACACGTCGCTGAGCCCGCCCGAGGCGCGAAGGAGCGTCGCCCATGGCGCGGTCGACCCCCCGGTCCCTGGCGAGCCGCACTGCGGCCGCCGCCAAGAAGGTCGTCGGCCGTCGTGGCGGGTCTGCGAAGAAGGCCGCGCCGGCGAAGAAGGCCGCGCCGGCGAAGAAGGCCGCGCCCGCGAAGAAGGCCGCGCCCGCGAAGAAGGCCGCGCCCGCGAAGAAGGCGGCACCCGCGAAGAAGGCGGCACCCGCGAAGAAGGCGGCACCCGCGAAG
>Ga0172375_10006403_pt1 | contig 16565 bp, 13 predicted proteins | sample LakKiv1m_FD_114537 | JGI IMG/M metagenome (GOLD analysis project Ga0172375, IMG submission 114537) | Freshwater microbial communities from Kabuno Bay, South-Kivu, Congo - kab_092012_11.1m | ecosystem: Environmental > Aquatic > Freshwater > Lake | place: Democratic Republic of the Congo...
AGACACGGAGGGGAAGCACACAGAGAAGAGCGGGAAGGAACGCTCCGTGCACTCGACAATCCAGTTCTTGCGCCCTTTCAGGGCGCCGGAGCGGATCGCGTAAGTGGGGCCGGGTAAGGGTATCCGGGGCAAGAGGATCGGTTAGGTGTGCGCTCAAGCGTGCGAGTAAGTGTCTTTCCGGACGACACTTCATCGCCTTCTTAGCCGCCACCCTTAACCGGATACCCTCGGATACCCTTAACCGAACTGTTTACGCGATCCGATCCACCTCAAGCCATCCATCAACAGAAAATCCTCCGCTAATCCCGGAAGCGCCCACTCTTCCCGCATTTCGGACGTCGTTCGCACTTGCGTCGGCGCGGGACGCGCCGCACACTTAACCCGTACCGCGTCGGGGGTGTCTGTTGTGAGGATCGTCCACATCGTACCCGGGTCAGGTGGCTCGTTCTACTGCGAGAACTGTCTGCGCGACAGCTCGCTTGTGCGGGCCGTCCGGTCGCTCGGCCACGATGTCCTGATGGCGCCGATGTACCTGCCGGTCTTTACCGACGAGCCGGACCTGACGCGCGATACGCCGGTCTTCTTCGGCGGCATCAACGTCTACCTGAAGGAACGGCTGCCGCTATTCCGCAAGGCGCCTCGCTGGCTCAGCGGCGCTCTGGACAGCCGCTGGCTGCTTCGCCTGGCCGCGAGACGGGCAGGCTCGACCCGGCCCCGGGATCTGGGGCCGATGACCCTGGCCATGATCCGCGGCGACTCCGCATACCACCGGGAGGAGACCGGCCGCATGCTCGACTGGCTCCTGAAAGACGCGCCGCCCGACGTGGTCCATATCGGAACCAGCATGCTGATCGGTTTGGCCAGGCGGATACGGGAGCGAACGGACGCGCCGATCCTGGTGAGCCTTCAGGACGAGGATGTGTGGCTTGACGCGCTGGATCCCGCAGATCGGGACCGGTGTTGGGAGGCCATCGGCGAGCGCGTTTCAGACGTGGCGCGCTTCGTCACCGTGAGCGAGTGGTATCGCGGGGAGGTCCTGAAACGCCTGCCCGTTCCGCCGGACCGCTTCGACGTCGTCCGCATCGGAATCGACACCGGGGCCTTTTCGCCGGCGGAGTCATCACCGAAGCCGCCCACGATCGGGTACCTTTCCAGGATGAGCCGATCGGTGGGGCTGGAGACGCTCTTCGACGCTTTCCTGCGGATCAAACGGATGCCGGACTTGCGCGACGTTCGCTTCAGTGCCATGGGCGGACAAACGGGCGACGACAGCCGCTTCCTGGCGTCGTTGCGAGCCCGTGCCAGGCGGGAAGGGGTTGATCGAGACGTCGAATTCCTGTCGGATTTCAGCCGTGGCGGTCGGGCGACGTTTTTGCGGTCGCTTTCCGTGTTGTCGGTTCCGATCCCGGCGGGCGAGGCGTTCGGGACATTCATGATCGAATCCATGGCGGCCGGCGTTCCCGTGGTTCAGCCGCGCGTCGGCGCGTTTTCCGAGATTGTGGAAATGACCGGCGGGGGCTGGATCTGCGAGCCGGGCGCGGAATCGCTGGCCGGGGCCATAGCCGGCGTCTTGCGCGACCCTGCCGAGGCTGCCGCAAGAGGCCGGAAAGGACGGGACTCTGTGCTGAAATCGTTTACCATTGCGCGGATGGCCGGCGAAATGGAGAAGGTGTACCAGGCAACCGCAGCAAGCGGCAGGGGACAGCGATGAGAAGCTGGATACGTCTGAGGAGCGGAACGGACCGGTGCGACGCGGCTTCACGCGCCGTCGGAGCGGGACGGACGGAGAACACGCAGCACTTACTGTCAATGCTGTTCCGATCCTTGAATGTTGGGCGTTGGCTGTTGGCGGTTGGCTATTCTGCGCTTCCGTTCTTTTACGGCGCCCGTCGGCTGACCGTCGCCTGCCTCCTCCTCGCGTTCGGCGCGTTTGCACACGCGGGCAACGAGTCCTTCCCCACCTGGCGCGGCGACCCCTCGCTCGCCGGTGTCGTGGGCGCCGTGCCGGACGAGCCGGTCCGGCTGTGGGAATTCCGGGCCGGCGCGCCGGTGATCGCCGCGCCGGTGGCGGGGGACGGCATGATCTTTCTGGCCAATCGGCGCGGCGAAGTCTTTGCCCTCGATCTTGCCGGCAACAGGAAATGGTCCAGGAAGTTCACGGAAACCGCGACGGACACAAACACGCCGCCCGCGTCGCTGTCGTTCGTCTCGCCCGTCTATGCGGGGAAGACGTTGGTCCTGGCGGCAGCCAATGGCGAGGTGCTGGCTTTGAACGCGGCCGACGGCCAGACGAAGTGGCGGGTATCCATCGGCGGCAAGGTGCAGGGAAGTCCGAATCTTGTCGGGGGCATGGGAAAGGCCGGCTGGGGCGTCGTGGTCGTCTGGGGCGCTGCCGCCGGCAGTCAGGCGCAGGGCTTTCTGACCTGTCTTGACGGCAAGGACGGAGCAACGCTGTGGAAGACGGAGCCGTTTGTGAGGACCGACGGGACCATCGCGGTGCAAGCGGATCGCATTGCGTTTGGCGCCTGCGATGCCACGATTCATGTGCGGTCGGTAACGGATGGAACCGAAGTCGCGAGCGTTTGGCTTGGCGACGAGAACCAAGTCGCGGGAGGCGTGGCAATCGCGGGCGACCTCGTGTTCTCCGGAAGCCGCAGCGGCGCCCTCCATGCCGTTGACGTCAAGAGACGGACGAATGCGTGGACCGTTGCCGGATCGGGCGAACTGTTCACGATACCGGCGGTTGACGAGGACCTGGTTGTCTACGGGGCGGGGAATGGAAAGGTCCACGCCGTGAAGCGCACAGACGGCAAGGCGGTGTGGGCGTTCGATACCCGCGGCGGCCAGGCCGAATCCCCCCTGATCGCCGGCTCTCGGGTGGTGGTTACCGCCGATGGTACCGTCTTTATCCTGGACCGGGCGACGGGGAAGAAGCTCTGGAGCAAGACGTTGGGCGACAGCCTGGCGCCGCCGGCCGTGGTTGGCGGGATGCTGATCGTCGCGTCGGATGATGGAACGGTTGCCGCCTACGGGAAGAAGGACAGGTGAGCCGATGCGTACTGAACAGGGACGGAACGCCTTGCTTGAAGTGGACGGGGTGACGAAGATCTACGGCGGCGACGACGGCGGACTCGAGACGCCGGTTCTGAACGGCATCGATCTGGTCGTGCGCGAGGGGGAATCCGTGGCCATCACCGGTCCGTCAGGGTCGGGGAAGAGTACCCTCCTGAACATCATCGGCACGTTGGACAGCCCCACATCCGGCTGCGTACGTATCGCCGGGCGGGCTGTGGCGTCGTTGCCGGAGGTCGAATTGGCCGCGTTGCGGCGCAACGAGGTCGGTTTCATTTTCCAGTTGCATCACCTCCTGCCGCAGTGCACGGCGCTGGAGAACGTTCTGGTTCCCACACTGGCGGGGAAGGGAAGCGGTCCGGCGGATGCCGAGGCGCGCGCAACCGCCCTGCTGGAGAGGGTCGGGCTCAAGAACCGTCTTCACTACCGGCCCGGGCAGCTCTCCGGCGGCGAGCGGCAGCGCGTGGCGGTCGTGCGCGCGCTGGTGAACCGGCCCCGTCTGGTTCTGGCCGACGAGCCGACCGGCTCGCTTGACCGGGGTAACGCGGCGCAGTTGGCCGAGTTGCTCGCCAAACTGAACGAGGAGGACGGCGTTGCCGTGATCATGGTCACCCACGCCACAGAACTGGCGGCCCGCATGCGGCGTCACTATCGTCTATCCGACGGCCGGCTCGACCCGGTCGGAGGTTGAACCGCGTGGGTGCGTTGTCGCTTACCGGTCTGGCCTGGCGCGGGCTGCGGCATCACCGGCGAACCGCGTTCAGCGTGGGACTCGGAACGGCTGTGGCCGCCGCGGTGCTGACGGGTGCCCTGCTCGTTGGCGATTCCGTCCGCCACAGCCTCCGGCAATTCGCCCTGCAGCGGCTGGGCCACGTCCGGTGCGCGCTGCCGCTCGCGCATCGGATGACTCGCGATACGCTGGTGCAGCGGCTGCGCGAGGGCGCGCCCGACCTGAAATGGGTCGGCCTTCTGAAGCTGTCCGGCCTTGCTTTGACTGGCGACGATGAGAGCCCGGGGCGGCAAGTGAATCGGGTTGATGTGTACGGCGTGAGCGGCGAGTTCTGGGAACTTGGACTCCGCCCGTCGGATCGGACGCTGGCCGCCGATGAGGCCGCCGTCGGCGAGCGACTGGCGGCGGCGCTGGGCGTGAAGGCGGGCGACGAGATTTCCGTCCGTATCGCCAAACCAAGCCTGCTGCCGAGGCAGGCGCCGCTGGCCTCGCGCAAGGACCGGCTGTCGGTCCGGGCGCGGCTGCGGATTGTCCGCGTTCTGGATGACGACCGGATGGGCCGGTTCAGTCTGGCCGCCAACCAGGTCGCGCCCTACAACCTGTTCGTCAGTCTTGACTGGCTCCAGGAGCGCGCGGATTTGGCGGGCCGCGTCAACCTGGTGCTGGCCGCCACCGGCATTCCGCATTCCGGCATTCCAGGCGCCGCTGAAGTGACGGGAGACACTGCGGATTGCGAAACGCTGAACCGCGTGCTGCGCGACGTCTGGCAGCCGGCGGATGCCGGTATAACCTGGAAGCGCGCCCCGGGAACGGCGTTTACTCAGATGGCGAGCGACCGGGTCTATCTGGACACGCCGGCAGCCGATGCGCTCAAGGGGACGGGTGGAATCGGAACGCTGACCTACCTGGTCAATGGAATCGCCAACGCGTTCCAAGGCAGGACGAACGCGACGCCTTATTCTTTCGTTGTGGCTTGCGCCCCGTCGGCCGCCGGAGCGATGGGTCCGGTCGTGCCGGCGATGAAGGACGACGAGATCGTCGTCAACCGCTGGCTGGCCGACTACCTTGACGCCGGCGCCGGCGATCGGGTTCGGATGGACTACTACGCATTGACCGACGCCGGCCGGTTCGAGGCCCGTTCCCGGTCGTTCACGGTCCGAAGCGTGATCGAGATGGACGCGCTCAAGGCCGAGGCCGCCTTGCTTCCGGATTTCCCGGGACTGACCGACGTCAACAGTTGCCGCGAATGGGATATCGGCATGCCGATGGAGGAGTCCCTGCTGCGCGATGCGGCCAACGAAGACTACTGGAAGCGCTATCGCGCCACGCCCAAGGCGTTTGTGACGTTGGCGGCGGGACAGGCCATGTGGGGGAACCGTTTCGGGAACCTCACCGGGCTCCGCTGTACGGGCGAACCGGCGGCGTTGGACGCTGCGCTTCGGTCCGGGGTTGACCCGGCCATGTTTGGCTTCTCGTTCGTTCCGGTTCGCGATCAGGCGCTTCGCGCGGTTGAGCAGGGGATGGACTTCGGCGGCCTCTTCCTGGGGATGAGCTTCTTTCTGATCGTGGCGGCGTTGCTTCTCACGGGCATGCTGTTCGCGTTTGGCGTGGAACAGCGCAGCGAGGAACTCGGTGTGCTGGCAGCCGTCGGGTATCGGCCGCGCGATCTGCGGAGACTGGTCCTCGCGGAGGGTGCCCTGCAGGCCGTGCTTGGGTCGATTGCGGGGGGCTGGCTGGGAACGCGCTACACGCGCGCGTTGATCTATGGACTGGCCCACAACTGGAGGGACGCCGTCGCCGGAACGGCCATTGGTTATCATGCCGAGGCCCGGACGTTGTTCATCGGCGCCGCGTCCGGCGTCGTGTGCGCCGTCCTCGCGCTTGCGATCGCGGTCTGGCGGCAGTCGAAACGTCCGCCGCGGGTATTGCTTGAACGGGATGCCTCATTGACCGCGACCGACCTCGGTGGTCGCGTGCGGAGAGGTCGGTTGGCGCCGACGGTTGGCGTCGCATGCGGGCTCGCCGCGGTGGCCATGGTCGCCTGGGTCGCGGTCGCGCGGCCGGAAAGGACCGTCGCGGTCTTCTTTGGCGCCGGCGCGCTGCTGCTAATCGCCGGGCTGGCAGGAACGCGGGTGCTGCTGGGTTGGCTGGATTCGGCGGATACGCGGCCACAACATCTTCGTCAGTTGGGCCGGCGCAATATCGCGCGCCGCGCGGGGCGGAGTCTGGCCGTAACCGCGCTGCTGGCTTGCGGCGGGTTCATCGTGTTTGCGGTCTCCGCGATGAAGCAGGACGTCGGGCGCGTTGCGCACCGTCGCGACTCCGGCGCGGGCGGATACGCTGTCTTCGCGGAGAGCAGCTTTGACATTCCGGACGATATCGCCACGGCCAAGGGGCGTCGGGCGGTGCTGGCCGACACCGGTCAGTGGCCGGATGATCTGGTCGTCGTCTCGATCAAGGTTCACGACGGCGACGACGCGAGCTGTTTCAACCTCAACCGGGCGCAGTCCCCGCGCCTGCTCGGCGTTGACGCCGCTCGCTTCGCTGCGGCCGGCGCGTTCACCCCGACAGCTCGGGCGAGTCTGTGGTGTGCGATCGGGAAGGCGTTGCCCGACGGCACGATTCCCGCGCTGGCGGGTGACGGAAACACCCTCGCCTACGGGCTCGGCCGGAAGGTCGGGGACGTGCTGATTCTGCGGGACGAGCGTGGAGGTTCGTTGCGCGTGCGGATTGTCGGCGCGCTACCGCACGCCGTTTCGATCTTCCAGGGCGCGCTGCTGATCGGCATGGAGTCCTTCAATGCCTGCTATCCGTCAGCCGGCTATCGCATCGCATTGGTGGACCGGCCGGCGTCGGATGCGGCCCGACGGGGCATGGGTGTGGTGGAGGCGCGCTTGAGGCGCGCCGGGTTCGACGTGACGACCACGGGTGGGCGCCTTGCGGAGTTTCATTCGGTGGAGAACACCTATCTTGGCATGTTCCTTGTGCTTGGCGGATTGGGTTTGGTGCTGGGCAGTTTTGGACTGGGTGTCCTGGTTCTTCGCAACGTATTCGAGCGACGCGGCGAACTGGCCATGCTGCGGTGCATGGGGTTCACGCGCGCTCAGGTCGCGGGTATGGTGGCGGCGGAACACCAGCTTCTGGTTGCGCTCGGGCTTGGCGTCGGCGTGGGCGCGTCGGCGGTGGCGATCTGGCCCAGTCTTGTGGCTCCCGGCGTTGAGGTGCCCTATGGGCTGCTGGGCGGGTTACTGCTCGGCATGGCCGGCACGGGTGTGGTGTGGACGGCGGTGGCCGCGAGGCTGGCCTTGCGCGGGGATCTGGCGGCATCCGTCCGGGGCGAGTAGGCGGGGCGGGGAGATTGGAGGAATGGACGGCTGGAGCCGTGCAGTACCGGTCCGGCTCGAGCAGAATAAGGTATTAACCAAGGGCAGTTCGACTGCGGGGCAGTTGAACTGCCCTCTATAGTTAACTCATTCTCCCTCACAGTTTTGATGTCCGCCAGCTTTCGATCGGTTTGCCAAGCAGACGGCCGGCGCTACGTCCCAGCCAGGCGCCGTGGAGGCGGTCAGGGTGTCATGGCATATCAGGCTGAAACGAGTTTCCAAGGCTTGAAAGGTGCGGTGTGTACCGATGCCCCCCGGTTATGATCCCTGATCCTCGTTTCAAGATCGTCGGTGAAGCCGACGTAGGTCTGGTGGGGGAGCGGGATGCTGCGGATGAGGTAGACGTAATGACAGGTTCCTGCCATTGAGTGCCATCCGTGAGCCTGGCGCGCCCACGGAGATTCATTTCGAACCTTTTCCTTGATTTCATTAAGGAAATGCAAGATCTGGACGGATTATTCAGGGCGGGGTAGGCGGAGTGGAATTGTCCGGCATGCTCGCGTCCCTGGTATATCCTGCATTGTTCAGAGGCAGCGTGTGGATGGTCATGCGGTGATTGACGGCTGTATTTGCCGCAAGAAATGCGGCGAATGATTGACGAATCGTCCCGCAAATGGCAGTGTGAAGGGTGCCATGAAGACCAAGTACATCCATCTGGAACCGGACTGGCCGACGTTGCGTTGGGCGACGGACGAGTTGGCTGTCCTGATAGCCGAGACGCGTCATGCCCAAGGCCGGTTGCTGGGACGGATGGAGGCACTCGGACTCCGGCTCTGCAGCGAGGCCGATCTGGCTGTCATGACGGACGAAGTCGTCAAGTCGAGCGCTATCGAAGGTGAGATTCTCGACATGCAGCAGGTACGTTCATCGCTCGCCCGACGGTTGGGGATCGACGTGGGCGGGGCTGTGCCAAGTCCGCGCGCTGTGGACGGCATTGTGGAAATGATGCTAGATGCAACGAGGAATTTTGCCCAGCCATTGACGCCCGAGCGACTATTCGGGTGGCATGCGGCACTGTTCCCGACCGGCCGGAGCGGAATGCGCAAGATCACGGTTGGCGCTTGGCGCCCTGCGGAAGCCGGTCCCATGCAGGTGGTTTCCGGACCCATCGGGCGGGAGCGCGTGCACTTTGAGGCGCCCGACGCAAGGCGGCTGGCCATTGAGATGGATGCCTTTCTGGAATGGTTCAACGCTTCATCGGCCATGGACCCAGTTATCAAGGCTGGGTTGGCGCATTTTCGATTCGTGACGGTTCACCCCTTCGAGGATGGTAATGGCCGCATCGCGCGCGCCATTGCGGATATGGCCCTGGCGTGTGCTGACGGCCGCCCGGAGCGGTTCTATAGCATGTCGTCGCAGATCGAGGTGGAGCGCCGGACATACTACGAGGTGCTTGAAGCCTCCCAGAAGGGCGGGTTGGACATCACTCCGTGGCTGAAGTGGTTTCTCGAATGTCTGGGCCGTGCCTTGACGCGTGCCGAAACAACGTTGGCTGCGGTGCTTCGCAAGGCACACGTCTGGCAAAGGATCGGTACAGCGCCCGTCAACGAGCGTCAGCGCAAGGTCATCAATCGGCTTCTGGATGGTTTCGAGGGGAGATTGACGACATCCAAGTATGCCAAACTGACCGCGTGCTCAAACGACACCGCCCTGCGTGACATTCAATCCCTCGTCGCCCAAGGAGTGTTGGCTCGGAACGAAGGAGGCGGCCGAAGCGTCAGCTACCGGATGCTGGAATAGAGTGTGTGTTGGCGCGCCCACGGAGAGTCACTGTTCGAATGCCTTGGCCTTCTCGCGGTCCGTGAACACATGCGCTGAAACGATTTTTCCAGGGTCTGAACGGTGCAGTGTGAACCGAGGCACCCCTGTTGTGGTCCTTGATCATCGTTTCAAGGTCGTCAGTGAAACCGACGTACGTCTGGTGGGGAGATGGGATGCTGCGGAGGAGGTACACGTAGTGGTAATCACCTGCCATGGGTGTTTTCTCTTATTGAACCACCAGCCCGCCTTCGCTCTGCGAGCTTCGGCGCGCAGCCTTCACCTGCGTCTTCGTCTGGCGCGCCCACCGGGAGTCGAACCCGGCTGACGACCAAACACTAGGAAACCCCGAAAACATTAGGAAAACATACACGAAAAAACGCCATTGACACGCGTGAACGTTAGCATTATGGTTAATACTGAACTGGAAATGCTAACATCGGTGGTAACGTTTTGATCGAATAGCAGCCAAGGAAAGGACGGTGCGACAATGCCAAGCATTCACAAGCGTGAACGATCACCATACTGGTGGGCCGCGTTCTATCTACCCGACGGACGCCGGGCGCAACGGAGCACCGGCACCAGCGACAAACGCAAGGCAATGGCGATTGCGTTGAAACTGGATGAGGCGGGCCGACTGGGCAGAGAACGCCGATTCACAGATACGCGGGCGCGTGAGGCTATCGCGGACATCTACCGGATAGCGAACGCGGACAACCTCCCGACGGCCACGGCGGCGGAATACCTCGCCTCATGGGTGAAGATCAAAGAGCTAGAGGTGTCCGAGCGCAGTATCGCGGACTATCACAAAGCGGCCAAGGACTTCGTTGAAGCGCTGGGGGCGCGGGCCGGTATCCCGGTTGACGCCGTGACCACGCGTGAAGTCTTGGCGTTTCGTGAGGCGCTGGCGCAACGTGTATCCGCTGGTACGGTCAACAAGTATCTGCTGATACTGCGGGGCGCGTGGAGTGCGGCCATCCGTAGCGGCCACGCTCGCGAAAACATCTTCGCCCGCGTCGGAACGATCAAGGACAAGAAGAGCGACCGCATAATGCGGCGGGCGTTCACCCTTCCCGAAATGCGGCGAGTCCTGGACAAGTGCTGCGATGATTGGCGCGGCGCCGTGTTGGTAGGGTTCTACACGGGCCAGCGGTTGCAGGACGTGGCCAACCTCTCATGGAAGGCGATTGACTACGCGGCCAGCAACGGCAAGGGTGAAATCTACTTCGTGACGCGCAAGACCGGGAAGCCGCTTGCGTTGCCGATAGCCGAACCTCTCCGTCGCTACCTGTTGGATCGTCCGTCTTCTGACGACCCCGACGCCGTTCTATTCCCGACGCTGGCGGGCGAGCCTTCCAACGTACTGGCGCGGCGGTTTTCGGAGATCCTCATGGAAGCCGGACTAGTGGCGCAACAGGATCACCAAGGAACGGGGAAGGGGCGAGACTGCCGACGAAAGAGCCGGGGGCTTTCCTTCCATTGCCTACGCCATACGGCCACAAGCCTGTTGAAGAATGCCGGGGCCAGCGACGTGGTAGCGCGTGAGATCGTCGGCCACGACAGCGAAGAGGTTAGCCGGGTTTACACTCATATCGAAACGGACACGCTACGGAAAGCAGTTGACGCAATGCCCGACCTGTTGGCCGGGGTGAAGGAGTAAGCGCGATGAACATGAACGGAAAGAGGGTTCAGATGTTCGGTTACTTCAGAATCATTGACGGCGGCGGCGGTTTCCGCGTCGCGATGGATCACGACAAGGGCGCGTTGCTGGTAAAGTTCACGGCAGCGCCGCCGGAGCCGGACGGTCTATGCGAAGAGCCGGAAGATATTGACGGCAGCGACGCGGGATGGTTCGCCCTATACAAGAGCCGCAGGCGCTACGACAAGCAGGCCGGGGATTGGATCGGGCCACGCTATCGCCCGTCGGTTGCGTGCACGGTTCAGACCGTGCCCTATGACGCCGAAGAACGGCGGCGCTATGAGGCATTGGAAGCCCAGCGAGACGAAACGCGAAAAGCAAGCAAGGAAGAGCGACGGCGGATTGAATAGGCGCAAGCGGACAAGGAACTTGAACGCGATCACTGGCGGGCAACCGTAAAGCTGGCGAAGGCAGGAAGCAAAACGACACAGACGGCGGGCCAACCGGTTGACCCCGGCGTTTTCAAGACATACCTGGACGTGATTCGCGTTCTGGACGTGCCCGCCAACGGCCGACAGATCGAGCCGCCGACGCATGCGGTCGTACTTCTGAAATTGTGTCCCGAAGACGGCAGCAACCGCAAAACCTACAAGGTCATAGCGGCAGAGTTGAAGTGCACAGAGGCGGTAGTCAAGAAGCGCGCACTTTCCATCATGCGGAAGCTGGGCAAGCGCAACGTGGACGAATTGAACCAGACCCCGGCCGGAACCGTACAAGGCGCAACAGGAACACGACCCCGAACCACAACGCAATTGCGGCGCAAATTGGAGAAGTTTGACGAAGACCGCCCCTTTGTAAACCCGATACCGGATTCGATGGGCGGCGCGGAGTACATGCGCCGGAACAAACAAGAAACCGCAGAGTGCCCGCATTGCGGGCACGACCTCGCGGGCGAGCAGACACGGTGTCCCGGATGCGGTGAGGACGTGTCCCTCATACAGTAGCCGACGCCAACAGAGGCGCAGAGAAACCCGTCAGACATTCTGACGGGTTTTTTTGTGCCCGCAACCGGTCAAGAGCGCCACATCGTAACCGGTATCGTAACCGCGATACGCCACAAAAACCCAATGAAACCGCGTCGTTTCGGAAGGGCCGTGTCTTTTGTCCGTTAGAGTATAGGGACAGGAATGACACGAATAACGAGGAGCGACATGAACAGCAACCAGCAACAAATCGCAGCACCCGAATGGATGCGCTTGCCGACGCGAGGGAGAGACCCGCTTTTTCAGCAAACGCGGCCAACCTACTACGAATGGATCAAGCGCGGGCATGTCCGGTCGTCGTGCATCCGGCGGCCGGGGTGCGAGACGGGCATCCGGCTTGTCGAAGTCGCGAGCGTGTGGCGGTTCATAGAACAGAACGCGGTGTAACGCCATGAGTCACGAACCCAGCCGAGCGACCGTAACCCAGACCCGCGAGCACGCCATCCTGACGGCCGCAAAGCGGGATGGCAAAACCTACACATCGGCGCTCCACATCCTCAGCACGCGGCCGGAGATTGACGCTATCGCTTTCGATGAGGCAATGGATCGAGTCTACGGCACCGAGGACGCGGCGGCGACAGTCACGACGAGCGGGGCTACCGAACCGCAGGCAGGAACAGACCGCCCGGCGGTTGACGGCGCGAAACTGATAAGCACGCCACCGCCCGAACCGGACGCCATACTGCCGCAGGCCGTGGACCGGGGCGACAAAGTGGCCATCATCGGCGGCGCCAAGTCCCGCAAGACCTTTTTCCTGCTGAACATGGCGCTCTGCTTATCGTCGGGAATGGGTTTCCTGTGCTGGGAACTGATGCGGAACTTCCGCGTCTTGTTCTTGAACCTCGAAATCCGCGACGCTCACTTCCACCGCCGTTTGCACCGGATGGCCACCGCGCTGAAGATCACCCCGGCGCACCTTGGCGACCGGCTGGCGATCCGTAACTTGCGTGGACACAAATTCGACGCCGTCGCGGTGGGCGAGTGGGCCGCGGAGCACCGCGCGGACGTGATAATCATTGACCCGTTGTATCGTTGCCACGACGGCGACGAGAACCTCGCAAAGGACGTGAAGCCCATCCTACGCGCGTTCGACGTACTGGCGGAACACTGTAGCGCCACGGTCATCTATACCCACCACGACGCCAAGGGCTCCCCCGGCGACCGCGATACACGCGACCGGGGCGCAGGTTCCAACGTCCTCGCCCGCGACTATGACGCCGCGTTCACGCTCACTGAACACCAAACTGAAGACGACACCCTGGTCGTCAAAGCTCTGCTGCGGAATTACCCGCCGATTGATCCGTTCTCTATCACGTTCCACAACGGCGCATTCGCGGAGTCCGGCGCGGCACCCGTCGCCAAGTCCGGCACCATCCGAACATCTCACTGGCAGCAACAGGTCAAAGACCTATGCGAGCGCGAGCCTACCCTGTCCCGGCGGCAGGCCGCTAAAAAGCTAGGGTGCTCCACCGGAATCATTCAACGCTACTGGTACGGAGACAGCGATAACGCATGAAACCCAGATTGAACAGCGTCGCGTGTGTGTGTTCCGTTCACTCCTTAAGGAGAGTGAACGGTGAACACTGTGCAATTGAACGTTCAATGAACAGCAAAATGAACACTGAGAAGCAGACCATTTTCCCCGTTGCCGGTATCGGTTGCCAACGCGCTCGTGGCTGGGTGGCGCGGCAGCCGACCGGCGCGGGGGCTACTGTCACCGAGGCGCGGAACTTGGCGCGGCTATCGGCGCTCGTGGTCAAGGGGCTGAGGCACTACGCGGCGGGGCGGGAAGGGCGGTCTTCATGAGGGTAACAGGCTGCTATCCCCGTCCGTTGTGTAAGTCGTTGATACAAGGGCCTTACGGGTCCTTCCAGCCGATTTACTCGTCTAGAACCTACCTTGACGACATTCAACAATAGGACACTGATACCGTGACAAAACCAACCAAACGACCGGCGCAGACGGCAGACAGGCGCGAAAAGCACCGGAGGATAGTGGCCGCGAGCCGTGCCCGTGGTCGCGACCTACGGCTTGCAATGGCCGAGGCTGGCGTCAAGATGGGCAAGGATGGGTTGCCCGCTGTAGGCAATCCCAAACGCAAGGCCAGATGCGCGGCCGACCTCGCCTTGTTCGCTGCAACCTATCTTCCAAACGTGTTCGGGTTGCCGATGAGCGATGGCCAGCGAGCCGACCTCGCGACGATGCAGACGGTATGCCGGGACGGTGGTCGCTACGCGTTCGCCAGTCCGCGCGGAGACGGAAAAACGAGCCGAGTCGAGGCGGCTTGCCTTTGGGCGGCGCTGTATGGGCATCGGCGGTGTCTTGTTATCGTCGGCGCGGACATCGGCGCGGCTGGCCAGATTGTCGAGAGCATCAAGACCGAACTCCGAACCAACGAACTGTTGAGAGCCGACTTCCCGATTCCATGCTGGGCGGCGCACTTAGCCGACGACGTTGCGCTCAAGGCGAAGGCGTGGACCTGGGGCGCGGTCAACTGTTCGATGCGATGGGGCAAGGACGGTCTCACGCTTCCCGTGGTAGATGGCGCTGACGGTTCCGGTTGCGTCATTGTCCCGCGTGGCTTGACGGGGCGCTTGCGTGGCATGCGGTTGAAGATCGGGAAACGAGCCGTCCGTCCCGACCTGTTCGCGATTGACGACCCGCAGACAGATGAAAGCGCGAATTCTCCCTCGCAGGTTGCGACCCGCGAAAAGTTGATCCTTGGCGCGATCATGGGCAGCGGCGGGCCGGGTGAGAGTGTGGCGGCGTTCATGCCTTGCACGGTCATTCGCGACGGCGATCTTGCTACGCGTTTTCTGGACCACGACCTTCATGCAGATTGGCAGGGGGCCACGCGTGCGCTGGTGACTACGTGGCCGGATGCACAAGACACGCTTTGGAAAGAATACGCCGGTTTGCGCCGTGACGAAGGACCAGAAGCGGCGACGGATTTCTATCGCGAGCACCGCGATGCAATGGACGCGGGCGCGGTCTTGGATTGGCCGCAGCGCTACGAAGGCGGCAAGGAATTGTCAGCACTACAGCACGCGGAGAACCTCCGCATTGACCTTGGCGACAGCGTCTTTTGCGCGGAGTACCAGAACGAACCACAACAGGAAGGAACGACGCTCATGTACAACCTGACGCCAGAACTCATATGCAGCCGGACCGACCAGACAATGCCAGCGTTGAAGCTGCCGGACTGGACGCAGACGATTGTTGCCGCAACAGACATCAATCCGTCCTTTGGATTGTCAACGCTGGCCGTGGCGTTCGGAGCCGACCAGCGGGCGCACGTCCTGGGCTACTTCATAGAGAACGGCGACGAGTTTCTCAGCACGGCCGACGATCCGCCAGCGGTCATATCGCGACGGGTTTCGGAGGCGCTTGCCAAGATCGGAAAGTTTCTCGCCGGTTCGGGCGTGACGCCGCAGACGTGGATCATTGACGGCGGAGGAACGCCGCAGGATACGGTCATCAATTTTTGCGCGGTGTCGCAACGCGTTTGCGGCTTGGCCGGGCTGACCGCGTTCGGGCGTTCGGCGCGAGAGTACCGGCCCTATGGGCGGAACAAATTGACGGTTCGCGAGCGCTGCCACCTCGTATCGGAATCCATAGCGAGGCGCTGGTTAATTTGGGATAGCGACTACTGGCGCGAAACCGCGCAAAAGGGCTGGACGGCGACGCCGTTGCTGCCCGGTTCGTGCACGCTGTTTGCCGGGAATCACCGCCTCTTTGCGGAACAGATATGCCGTGAACAGTTGATCGGAAAAGCCGACCTTGGCGCGGGTATGCGGTACGAGTGGCATACCCAGCCGGGGCCGCATGATTTTGGCGACTGCATGGCGATGGCGTTCGCGGGCGCGGCGTTTGGCGGCATATCGAGCAGCGGCGCGGCACCGGTGTTGGAAAAGAAATACGCGCGCCCGATGGTCTATCGCCCTTCGATGAACGGGCGCGGGCCTCGATGGTAACGGATTTTTCGCCGGCACGGTTGCCGGCGGAATGAACACGCGGGACAATCCCGCAGAAGGAGAACGGAACGATGAACGCGGTAAAGACGGCGATTCGGAAACTGACAGGTCAAGACATGGCAGAGAACGCGGCAAGGCGGCGGCGCGTGTTCGGGGTGAGTCTCGAAGACAGGCGGGCGGCCATTGTGCGCGGCATCCGTCGCTATGGCGAGCGGTTCGCGAGAGAGGGTGACACGGCGATGGGCAAGCACCTTACCGACGCGGCCGACGCAGCGGAGAAGGCGCTCGCGGAAAACGCAGACGCCACCGCAGCGGCAGAGGCAATGCGGGCGCACGCGGTCAAGGATGCGGCGCGGGATACCGCCAAGCACCTTATGAAATCCATGCCGGGCGCGTTCGCGGACGTTGACGATGCGGCGCGATGGGCTGAGGCTCACTTGCCGTTTTCGGCGGCACACCGCGAAGACGACTTGACCGACGGCAAGCGGGCCGACCTCGCACGGAAGGCCGCAGGAGCAATGCGCTCGTTTGGGGAGATCACCGAGCGGGCGGCGGTCAAGATATTCGGCAGCGTGGATTCGTCGGGGCTGGAGAAGGTCCGCCAATTCGGAATGGGCGCGGCGGCGTGAATGCCGAACAAACCAGACTACGCGAGACGTGCATTCACGAAGCCGGGCACGCAGTAGCGGCGCACGTCCTGGGCGAACGCTACGGATGCGCGGTCTACGATGGCGGCGCGGGCGGCGCGGCCGGTGAGGCGCTACCGGATACAGCGCCAGAGCCGACGCGTTACACGCCGGAACGTCTCGACCGGGCGCATGCCGGGCGCACACTGGATCAACTGTTGACTGACGCGGCTATCACGGCGGCGGGCGCGGTTGCGGTTGCGTTGGCAGAGTGCCGGAGTCAGATGTTTGTCACGGTACTCGACACGCGGATGATGCACGCGGCTTGCCGTGCGGCACT
>Ga0172375_10006404_pt1 | contig 16564 bp, 10 predicted proteins | sample LakKiv1m_FD_114537 | JGI IMG/M metagenome (GOLD analysis project Ga0172375, IMG submission 114537) | Freshwater microbial communities from Kabuno Bay, South-Kivu, Congo - kab_092012_11.1m | ecosystem: Environmental > Aquatic > Freshwater > Lake | place: Democratic Republic of the Congo...
GGTATGTTATGCCACAAGGCGTTAAAATTACTGGTAATGAAGAATAAAGTGATTGTGGACAATGAGATTATTAAAGAGCTTATTGAACATGAAGCAAACTTAAGATGGCAAAAAACAAACCTACTCCTGAAGAACAGCTATTAAATTTAATAGAAGATACGGAAGGGCCGAGCAGTTTAAGCCTTAAACGTAAAAAGCAATCCCCTTTTTCATTTATCAGTTTCAGCGCTTTATCCGCGGCAGTGGCGCGTTTAAAGCTGGCTTTAAAAGATTGGCTGATCCAGCTTAAGGGCGGTATTGATGAGCCTAACCTGAAACTCTGGAACAAGGCTTTAGCGTTGGCAGCGGTTATTTTATTTCTTTACCTGAGCGCGGACTTTATGCTCCGGCGTTTAGATTTAAAACAATTTACCAAAAAAGCCGCCGCTCAAAAAGCCAGGAGTTTTGAGCAGAATGTTACTCCGGAGGTCAGGCCGTTTTTGTATTATCTGGAAATGGTCCAGCGCAGGGATATCTTCGCGCCGATTAAACTAAAGAGCGCGGAGAACCCGGAAGATGAAACTAAAAAGGCCCTGGCTACTATGATTAAAGACCTGAAGTTAGTGGGGATATCTTGGGGCAAGGACCCGGAAGTAATAATTGAGGATACAAAAGCCAATAAAACTTATTTTCTTAGAGCGGGAGATTCAATCAGCAGTTTCAAAATAAATGTTATTTTAAAGGATAAGGTAATATTAGAATCTGAAGGCCAGAAGATGGAGCTGATGTAAATGAGAAAAATAACTATTATAATTTTAGTTTTGTTTTTTATGGGGCTAGGTATTGCCATTACAGATGCTCAGAACGCCGCTGAAGAAAAGCAGCCGGATATGGTTAGCGCGGCAGGGGCGGCCTTAGGGCAGGAGAAACAGAAACAGGGTGGCCCCGAACAGGCTGCCCAAGAAGAAGCAATAGAAGATTCCAGCGACCCCTTCTCTGGGTTGTCCAGGAAGATATCCCTTGATTTACGGAGTATGGATATTATGGATACGGTTAAATTTCTCTCTAAACAGGGGGATTTAAATATTGTTGCTACCAAAAATGTCAGCGGCAAGGTTACTCTTTTCCTAAAAGATGTCACAATATCTGATGTTTTGGATATGATTTTGCTTACCAATAGCCTGGCCTGCGAAAAGAAAGCGGGGATAATTACCCTGATGACCGAGAATGAATATGAAGCCCTTTACGGGGAGAAATATACAAACAAAAAAGAGACCAAGACTATAACCCTTAAATACGCGGATCCTAAAAGGGTGGGGACTATATTGGGTAATTTAAAGAGTTCAATAGGCAAGGTGATTATAGATGATGCTACCGGAATGATTATCCTTATTGATACTCCGCTGAAAATAAAAGAGATGGAGGAAGCTGCTGTCAGGGCTGATTTGTCTACTGTTAACCGGGTGCTTCCTACGGTCAGGGAGGCCTTTGAATTAAATTATGCCAAGATAGGAGAAATTAAAGGTGAAATTACTAAGGTCTTAACTAAGGATATCGGGAGCATTGAAGTGGATGAGAGGACTAATAAGCTTGTGGTAACGGATTTGCCTCATAATATGGAAAAGATAAGAAAGCTGGTAGCGGATTTCGATTCTAAAACCCGGGAAGTGCTTGTTGAAGCAAAGATTATTGAGATAACCTTAAACGATGATTTTGCTATGGGTGTGGATTGGTCAAAGGTTTATGGCCTGGCTGAAGATTCTTTGACTTTTACCGGCTCCTTCCCGTTTAGCGCGCCGCTTTCTTCATCCTCAACAATGAAGCTTAGTGTTGGTACATTAGCGAATGATAAGTATAATTTTGCGTTAACCCTGATCAAGAGCTTTGGCAGGGTAAAAGTAGTTTCTTCTCCGCATATCGTTGTCTGCAATAATGAAGAAGCGAAATTTATGGTCGGAACGCGCGAGGCCTATGTAACTACAACCATTACTACCGGCGATGTAACTACAACTACCTCTGAAAGCGTTAACTTTATAGATGTAGGGGTAACCCTTTATGTTACGCCGACAATCAACAAAGATGGGTTTGTGAAAATGCACATAAAACCTGAAGTCAGCTCAATATCCGATTGGCTGGAAACTACCGAAGGCAACCAGATCCCGATAGTAGATACCTCAAATGTTGAGACTGACGTTTTGGTTAAGGACGGCAATACGATTATTTTGGCCGGTTTGATAAAAAAGACAACAGATAAGGATGTCTCTAAGATGCCTTTATTGGGAAGTATCCCTGTTCTAGGAAGGTTATTCAGCAATGTGTCGGATACAAATGAGAAGAAAGAGTTGGCTATTTTCCTGACTCCTCATATTATCAGCGGGGCTGATGAAATGTTTAAACTTAAGGAAGAGATCAAGACAAGGAAGCCCCCAAAAAGATGAATAAGCGCATCCAGACAGCTATTATTATAGGTATACCGTTAATAATCCTGCTTATTGCTTTAGGCCTGGCAATATCCGCGATATCCAGAAAACGCGCGGAGATTAACTCTTTAAATAATGACCTTAAGAATAGAGACGCAAAGTTAAGCCAGTTGGAAAAACAAGTTGAATCATTGAATGCGGAAAAGAGTTCCTTAGCGGGCGTAAAATTAAGCCTGGAGTCAAGGCTGAATAGCCTGGAGCAGGAAATCGGTAACGCGAAAGAAAAAGAGGTAAGCTTAAGCAGGCAACTGGGGGCGTTCGCGGAAGAGAAAAAGAAACTTGAGGATGATTTATTTGAAACCAATCAGCTTATGCAGGATAAACTTAAGGCCCTGGAGCATCAGAATAAAAAAGAGCTGACGCGTAAAAGCAAGCAGTATCTTGCCCAAAAAAAAGAATTTTCCCTGCAGCTTGCGGAGTTGAATCAAAAGCTTAAAAACTTGAACGAGGAAAAGGGCGCGCTTGAGAAGAACGCGCTTAATGCCGCTGAGCTAACCGCAAGGCTGATGAAGGAAAAAGAGAAACTCGACCATTACAAGCTTGGGCTATTTTATGAAAATAGGCAGGATTATGAAGCGGCAGTAAAGGAATATGAAGCGATCCTGGAGATTGACCCCAGGGACGCAAATATTTATCTGCGCCTGGCCAGTATTTATATTTACAGCATTAAAGATCCTGAACGGGCGGATTTTTACGCTAAGGGATACGCTGTTTTAAGTACCCCAAAAGAAGGCAGCGGAGAACTGGATACCAGAACTCCTTTATCCAGGGCGGTTGATGAAAAAATAGCGCTTACTGAGAAATTAAATGAGGCAGATCAAAAATTAACCCAGAAAGAAAAGCAAAAGCATAGCCAGCCCGGAGACTTAAGCGAGGTATTCGGTACGTACAGGGAAAAAGCGCTTAAGCGGCATTATAACCTGGCGATAATATACGAAAATTCCGGAAAATACAGAGAGGCAGCCCAGGAATATGAAAAGACATTGGATCTTTCCCCCGATGACGCGGATATCCATTATAACTTAGCCATTGTCTACGACGATCACCTGCAAGATAATGCAAAAGCCGTTTTTCATTACAGCAGGTATCTTGATTTATCCCCAAATGCCCCGGATGCCGGTTTAGTCGCGGAATGGATGGCGGAAGCCAAGGATGATTTAGAGTGGCAGCGTAAAACGAGGTAATGAGTGTGCAAAAGAGGGCTGTTCTGTTTATTATCTTGTTTTTGTTCGCATTTTCTTTCGCAACTGCCTGCCTTTGGATTTATAACTTAAGGCTTAAGCAAACGCTAAAAAAAGATTTAAACACAAAGATAGCTAAGCAGGGAATAGATTTACAGAAATATAACAAAGTAAAAGAAAATTTAAAGCGCGGCCTGGAAGAGAAATACCGCGCGGATATGATTTCTTATAAAGTGGTTACAAAGAGGCTGGAGCAGGAGCAGGGAAATCAACCCGGCCAGCATAAAACGGCCAGGTAAAAGCAGATAAAAGGAGGGGGAAATGACCTTTGATTTAAAAAACGCCGCGAACCAGAAGATTGCTGTGGTTTCTGTTATTTTATTGGTTATTGTTTCAGTAAGTATTGTTGGTTTGGCTTTAGGGGTAAAGTTACTGAGCGTTAAGGTTAACCAGCAGGCCGCGATAATCGCGGAAAAGGATAAACAGCTTGAAGATGGCAAAGTAAAATATACCAGCCTGGCGGCGAGGCTGCATAAAGAGGTAAAAAAAGTTGGAGAGCTGGAAGAGGAATTAAAGAAATATAGGCGCAGGTAAGTTTTGTATAGCATTTTAATATTAATATAGCATATATATTAGTTATAATAATTACTATAAGTAGATAATTAACTCAACGAGTAAAGTGATGGCTAAAAAGGTGATATCAGCGCAGGAAATTGTTTCCAGGTTTAATACCCCCTATTATACGGTAAATTATTACACTGCTATAGGATTGCTTCCGGTTAGCGCTAAGGTAGGCAATAAGCGTATGTATGAAGAGGATGTTATACGGGAACGCTTGCGGAAGATTTCTGAATTAGCAAGAGAAGGTTATCCCCTGAATTTGATTCAAAAAAAGCTTTCTGGGGCTTAAAAACTGGCAAAAGTACCACGTACCATTATGAGTTTGACAAATTATTATAATATGTTATACTTTGATTGTGACAGGAATAAAAAGAACCGAAAAGGTAAACTCATAGTAATATGGGGGCGCAAAGCTAAGGGTCCCGTAACAGGGATAGCCAAGCTGCCGAAGTTTTAAGATATACCCCGGGATAGAGTTTACCGGGGTTTTTTTTTGAAGAAAAATAAAAGTACCACGTACTTTGAAAATTAAAATGAGGTTAAAAGCAAAATGCCAAGATTCCCGAGGGTAAATTTAGAAGGGGCTCTTTATTATATAACTACGAAGGCGGATTATAAACTTAATCTTTTTCGGGATGATAGCGATAAAAACCGCTATCTTTCTTTTTTATTTGAATATAAGAACCTGTATAACTTCAAATTATTTTCTTTAGTTTTAACCCCCACAGAGAGCCACTTGCTTATTGAGCCTAGCCAGCAGTTTACTGTTTCCCAAGTTATGCATGATGTAAACGCCAATTACACAAAATACTATAATAAAAAATACGAAAAAAAGGGACATCTTTTTGAGGAAAGGTTTAAGGCAGTTTTGGTTGAGAAAAAAGGCCTCCTGCTTGAGATAACCCGTTTTGTCCACCGGATTATTTTGAAAGAAAATATCCTCACCCAGCTAAAAGATTATAAATGGAGCAGCTACCCTTCCTATCTAAAAACTGAATCAGATAAAAATATTTTATCCAACATTGATTGTGATGAGGCATTGAATTTACTTACTTCGGCTGAAAACAGAAGCGCGGCATATCAGCAATTTGTGGAAAAATCCAGCCGGCAGGAAATAGAGTCATTTGAAAATAAAATGTACAGGGCCTCTGTTGTGGGCAGCGAGGATTTTGTGGAGAAGATCAAAGAAATATCAAAAGCCGCGGCAGAGGCAGGACAGGAGCAGCCGGATGAAAATACCGAGGCTTCTTTAGAAAAAGCGAAAAGAAACCGGATGGCCCTGGTTGGTTTAATATTGCTGGTGTTTTTCGGGACAAGCGCTTTTTTTATAATTGGCAACGCGAATTTAAAACGGGAGATTAAAGAAGCTGCCCTGGAAAAAGATGAAATCTTTGTTAAAGACCTTATTGCTACGAAACAGGAAGTAAGCAAGGATCTGGAGGAAAAATACCGCGCGGATATGGTTTCTTATAAGGTTACGGCAATGCGGCTTAAGGAATTGGAAAAGAAGGACAGGCAAAAAGGGGAGAAGTTATAATGCGCAGCCGGAGATTAAGAGAAATAAGCTTAATATTTATTGGCGCCTGTTTTATTATGTGCCAGGAACCAGCCTTTGCTAAAAGAGAAATTTCTAATGTGCCTGACCCGGATAAGCTGGTAATTGAAGCCCAGAAAATGGTTTCTATTGCCGACTTGGCAGCTTATGAACAGCTGCCTGTAGCAGAGAGCGAGAAAGACGGTTATTGGTGGAATAAACAAAAGAGGGATGATAAGCTGGCGTATATTAAGCAGCTTATTATAGGTTTTAAATTGGCCGATAAGAAACTCCCCGCAAAGAAGATAGTCAATATACTTGATATAGAATATAACCCCAGGGATAATCCTCTGGATATCAAGATGGATAAAAGCGTAGAAAGAATGTTTAACATTATCACTAAGGAGATGATGTTAAGATGAAGGTTTTAATGTTTGCCCTGTTATTTTTAACTGTGTTGTTTTTCGGATTCCGTAATGGTTATTCTGAAGACAACGGGGTTATTGTGATTGGTTCATCTGAAACTTCAGTTTCCGGATCCGCTTCTTCCGATTCAGAGAGCCAGGATCCTTCCGGTTCTGATGTCAATGAATTTGTCCCCGCGCCCTTATATGAAATCAGCGGCAGCAAGATAGGAAATACAAAAGTTTCGCAGGAAGTTATCCTTCCCTCCGCGGCAGAGGTAATGTTTGTAGATGGTGGTATCTCGGGGGCTTTTAGTATGGTCCGGGTTGAGGCAGGCGGCAAGGAGATCCAGGTATTGAATATGAGCCCTGAGCGCTCAGTAGGGCATAAGCTGCCTAAAGGTACTTATAAGGTTTATCCTGAAGATCCTGACGACAGATTTCCTCTGGATAAACTTTCGGCGAAGGTGCAGGTTAAACTGATTGAAGGCACGACAGGAGGGACACAATGATAAGAGGATTTTTTGTGCTCTTATTATTAACTTTGTTTCTGAGTACAGGATTAGCTTACGCCGGAGCTTTTATTCCGGCGGATATGGCTAAGAGAAACGCGGATAGCGCTGAAAGCGAAGCAAATAAGGATATTGAAGATTTCAGGTTATCAAGAAAGCTTATATATGAAAAGATGATCAAGAGGACGAATGAATATAAAGATGAACTGGATAATATGTTTCTTATGGTAAATAACCTTTATAGGAAAGCCGAAGAAGGCAAGGATGCGCTGCAGCAGAAGGAGCTTGTAGAGGTGATGAGTGATTATAACAGCGTGCTCGGGGATGTGGGATTAATGCAGGTAATCCTGGACCTGGGGAAATTTGCGAACGAAGAAAGGTTTCTGGATTATTATATTATTATGGAAAATGGCCTTGAGCGTTTGAAAGGAAGCTTCAGCCTGAAGAATGAGATTTTTCTAAACAGGATTGATAAGGAGTTAAAAACTCCGGATGCCCTGCGTTATGAGAAAAAGCTTTCGCGTATTTACCGGGAGTATTTTGAATATGACCCGAAGATAGATAATGTAGAAACATTAAAGGAAGCTGCCAGGGGTAAAGAGGAAAAGCTTAAGGAAAAGGGGAAATAAAAGTGTTTTGGAACAGGCAGAGATATAAATATATAGGTATATGCCTTATAGTGCTGGCGCTAAGCGTCTGTTTGCCGGGAGATCGCTTGAACAGCGCTGACGAAGTGTATACTTTTATCCAGAGTACTTGGAGCAGCGGCCAATCTTCAACAAGCGCTGTGCATCCTACCAACCAGACTAGCTGGGATGTTTATTATTCAAAAGATGATAATGCTACAGTTACTGAAACCGGCGGATATTTAACACTGGCTCCTGAGACATCTACCTTAACTGATACTACGAATGTGGATTTTAATTTAGGGGAAATGGAAAAAGTGGTTGTTGACGGCAGCGGTGCTGATGCTGTAATACAGGTAACTCCTTCGGTTGCAGACCCTTTTGCCTCAACACTCGGCGAGTGGCTTACTTTACCGGCGCAGCCAAGGCCGGACAGGTTTACTGTGTTTTGCCGGGCAGGAACGGATATTTATTGCCTTTTCGCGACAGGAGACGGAAAACAGTTCGGTAAATTTACTCCTGCTACAGGAAAATGGGTTATGCTTGCTCCATTGCCTGCTCCTGCCGCAGCAGGGGCTGCTATTGCCTGGGATGGAGAGGCAATTTTTGCTATCCGCGGGGAAGGTTCAAAACAAGTATTTAAATATACTCCTTCAACCGATACCTGGGCAAGTTTTATTCCATTGTCAAAAGGCGCTGAATACGGGGCGGCAATGTGCGCAACCGGAATTATTTCTACTAAGGTCGGGAAATTGTACGTTCTTTTAGGAGGGGCTTCTACGGATTTTATGATTTTTGATCCGACAATAGGCACATCCGGCGTATGGAAAGGCGGTTCCAGCGCTCCGGGAACAGTAGAGGCAGGAGGAAGGTTAGTTTATCCGGGAACAGGTAATTATCTCTATGCTTGTCGGGGGCAGACAACCAGTACTGTCTGGCAATACAGCATATCTGCTGATGCTTGGGATACAACAACCGCTGATTTGCCTGTTCCGGCTGAAAGTACAGCAGGTTATGAGGCAAGGATGCATAGCGCTTCCAATATGTTTTGGCCGGGTTCAGGAAATTATATATATGCGGCTATGCCCTATTATTGTTATAACCGCGCCGACATAATGAATTATCAGACATTCTGGAGATTAGGCCCGTTAAACGGTACGCCTGTCTGGACAAGATTAGCAGATTGCCCGCGCTATACTGATAATAAAGGATTTATCCTGTATGATCCGGATGGGACAGGAACAGAGATACAGCTTCTCTCAGGCAATAATTATACTAATCCCTGGCATTATAATATTGCTAACAACAAATGGAAAGAATTAACCCAACCCCTATGGAATTCATCTTCCGGCGGCGGAAGGGATATATATTGGGTAAAGAATTCAACTCATTCAGATGTGGTTTTAGGCAGCAATGGTTTTGACTACATATGCATAGCAGATCATACTGCTAGTTCTGAAACCCAACCTGTTACAGGAGCTTCCTGGTCTACTTACTGGAGAAGATTAAATCCTTATGAAACAACTTCTTGGGTAACAGCCAAAGTTTACGCGGAAGGGGATATTATTACAGGTACGGATGACCTGGATTACCGCTGTATCAGGCGGCACTTGTCTTCTGATACGAATAAGCCGATAACTGGAGCGGAATATTCCACCTATTGGCAAACCCCTGCTGTGTCTACGCGCGGCTCAAGCTGGGTAGATGCCAAGGCATATGTTTGCGGGCCTTATGATGATTACCTGTACTGGAACGGAGGGAGCTATTATAATTTCTGGAGGTATAAGATTTCCACAAATAGCTGGGAGCGCCTGGTTAATCTGCCCTGGACCGGAGGTTACAACGGGGATAACTTTACGGATATCGGCGACGGGTATTTATATTATCACAGGGGGAACAATGGCCAGGATTTCGCCCGCTATAACCTTTCAACTAATACATGGGAAGAGCTTACAGATTCCCCTACTTCCGCGGGTTTTGTTTATGGTTACGGGGTAGTCGGGGTTGTATCAAAGGCAGACAGGGTTTTAGGTGATGACGGCCTGGGGTATGTATGCAAAAAAAGGCATATTGCATCTACATTGAGCAAGCCCTCAAGCGGAGCGGATTGGGCAAAATACTGGGAGCTTATTAACGGCTCAACTACTGGTTGTGTCAGCTGGGTTGAATCAACTAATTACGGACCGGGATTGGAGAATATCAGGCCGTCAATAGTAGTGGGGAGTGATAACAATGATTACCGGTGCATTAAGAACCATATATCCGCGGCTGCCAGCAAGCCGATTACCGGTACAACTTCTACCTGGCAGACATATTGGGTGGCTACCGGGACTACCGGGCAAGGGGATACCTGGGAAAGCGGGACTATGTATAATTCGCGCACCGGGACAATCGGCCATCATACTTTTATTTTTGGATTCCCGGGCTACAGCACATCTTATTGGTACAGGTATGATCCGATAGATAATACCTGGCTTACCTGTAATAATGTTATTGGTTCTATTTATGGAGGCGAGGCTACCTGGACAGGCCTTAATGCTCCTGACAAAGGAAGGTATATATATTTGACAAGAGGGCAAGCAAGCACGACTTTCTACCGCTATGATATTGAAATGGATGGATGGGTTTCTAAAACAAGTAGTTTTGTCCCTACTTATTACCATTATTCTTCAGGCGGCCTGGTAAGCGACGGGAGATCCCAGTATATCTACCATTTATCAGGCCATTACGACGGAACTTATGATTACAGGATGGAGCGTTATGATACGGCTACTGATTCCTGGAGCGAGCTCGCCCCATTGCCTTTTTCCGGAATGTACAGGTCTGTCTGCCAGACTCCGGATGCCATATGGGCATCTCCGTATTATGGCGGAGATCAATTGATGAAGTACGATTTGACAAAGCCTACGCATAACCAACCTGGAGTTTGGGGGGAGAGGATATATGATCTTTGCTATTCTTCTTATGCCGACGGCAACATTGCCGTGGATAGTAACGGGTATAATTATATGATCTTTGGAGACAGGTATTATTATTTAAGCAGTAATATCTGGGTTTTTGATACAAACGCAAAACAGTCAAAGATTGTAGGCAGCGATGGAAAGGATTATGATTGTATCTTGAGCCATACCTCAACTTCTGCTAATTATCCCACAACCGGAGCAAACTGGACAACTTATTGGCAGACATCCCGTTCAACCGGAAAAGGCGCAACCTGGACAGACAGCACAAGTTATTATTGCTCTAAGCACGCTAACCGCTGGAGCGGCTTAATCAGGGCTCCGTTCTCTCTTGGGCCGGGGACTAAGGGCCAGTATATGGCTAATGAAAATTCCATATATGTGCTTGAGGGCAAGGGTTCTAAATATGTATGGCAGTATGATTTAACTAATGACTGCTGGCTAAGGGCTAAAGATACTTTAACTTCTGTAACCGTAGGTTCGGAGTTAACCGGCGGCTGCGGAGTAACTATTTCAGGGCATGAGAGCCCAAGGGACGTGCTTTTTTGTTTGGGAGGAAATGGCTCAACGCAGTTTAACCTGTACTTTGTTGAGCCGGGTTATGATTACTGGACTTCTTATCTGGCCGCGCTTGACGGCCACGCGTACAGAGGGACAAATACCTTAACATATTCTTCTTATGATAATAAAGTCTATAAGCTGCGCACAGAGATTACCAGCACTGCTTATGTATATAACCCGGCAAATGATACCTGGGGCACGATTGATCCTGTCGGGACAGGGAGCTCCTCCGGCACAACTTATACCTGCGATGAGTCAGCAGTATTCTATTACCCTAATGACGGACAAAAATATGTATATTGTATGACAGGAGACGGTAATTACAAACTCTTGCGTTATGATATTGACAACGCGAAGTGGGATGAACTTGAGCCTCCTCCGGCAACCATCTCAAGCTATGGTTCGGCAATGTCCAGCGTAGGGAATGATTATATCTATATCTTTAATGCCACCCAGCTTGACTATCTCTTTAGATACCATAAGGTAGAGAATGATTATGATATACCTGCTTATTTGCCGGTTGCCCTTGATGAAGGAGGGGTTATCTGCGGGTACAAAGGAAATATTTATTATCTCTGCGGAGACTCCGGGGCATTCTACAGGTTTAATATCGGCCAGAAGAAATGGGGGGTTTTGGCAACCTGCCCTTCTACAATGCCTAATGAAGATCCTTGTATGAAGGCAGTGGAATACCAGGGAGATGTGAGTATTTATGTAACAGGCGGCCAGGGTTTGCAGACATTTTACAGGTATTCCGTGGCTAATGACTCCTGGGAGACACTGGAGCCGCCTCCTTATGCCTGGGGATGGGGCAATGCCATTGAGCATGTAACCGACAGCAGGTATATCTATGCTATGCGCGGAGGGGCGGTAAGTTTCTGGAAGTATGATATTTTAAACAATGAATGGGATGACCTGGCTGAAATTCCGACAACGGCAGGCAGGGGAGCCGCGCTTACATATCCTGATAGCGGTAATTATTTGTACGCACTTTCAGGCAACAGGAGCGCGAATTTTTACAGGTATAATTATTCCACAGATACCTGGAATACCCTGAATCCCTGCATGGTTAAAATCCTTGATTCGCACTCTGAACTTATATATCCGGGATTCGGTAATTTCCTATACGCTTTACACGGCTCAAGCTGGGGTGATAGTTATGAGTCCTATACCTATATGAGATATGATATATCAAGCGGCCAATGGAATGAGCTTGCCCCCGCTTCCTTTGGCGTGGATCACCCCGGAAGTATGATCTGGCCGGGAGGCGAGTATTATTACGCTACCAAAGGTAACGGCAGACTTGAACTGGCGATGTATTACGCGTTCTGCTACGGCACTTATATTTCCAATATTAAACCAATAGGCGCGCATTCGGGATGGGGCAATGTAAGCTGGACATTTAATAATACACAGGCAGCGCAATTATCTTTCAGGTCAGGCAATCAGCCTGATTTATCCGATGCGCTTAGCTGGGATCTTTGCGCTGATATTACTAATGGCGCGGATTTGAGTAACGCTTCTTCAGTTAATGCCCAGGATATTTACATACAATACAAGATAGGTTTTTCAACGGATAACCTCCTGGAACTGCCTAAAATTTCAGATGTAAACATTAACTATGAATATTACCCGCTCAAACAAGAAATTATCTCTTCTCCATATAACACTACTTTTTCCACAAACCGGCTGGTAAAGCTGGAGTGGAGCGATGAACAGCAAGTAGGCACGGATGTGCGCTTTAAGGTGCGCACAGGCTCAACTCTGGAAAACTTGCTTGCTGCCGACTGGTATGGCCCGGAAGGCACAACCATAGAGCAGTTTGATTTTGGTACTAAAGATAATTATGTGGCTAACTCCGAAATTTACTTTACCGGCAGTTCGGTGAAATTGTATAAGAAGCTGGCGGATTTTGCCTATTCCGAGTCGCTCTATGTTGATAATACTTCAGGCAGCGCAAAGAGCAATGTTACGGTAAGCATTATTATCCCGTCAAGCAATAACCATTTTTGGGGCCATGTTAAAACAAACGGGGCGGACATTCGTTTCCATGACGGGACCCAGGAGTTGAGTTATTACCTGGTTAGTTTTGACAGCGCCAATAAAAAGGCAGAGATAAACGTGAATTTCCCCAGTATAGGGGAGAATTCTATTAAATCTTTTTATATTGTTTATGGCAGTGAAGACGCCTTAAGCGCAAGCAATCCTGATTATGTGAGCAAGCCCGGAGAAGGGCTGGTAGGCTACTGGAAGTTTGATGAAGGGGCAGGGCTTATGGCTTATGACTCTTCAGGCTATGGGAATATCGGCGCACTATATCCGACGAACAAGAATATGCCTACCTGGAAGAGCGATGGTAAATACGGTGATTGTATTTATTTTGACGGTATAGATGATTATGTAAGGGTAACTGCCCCGGATTTAGGCGCAGAATATACTATGGCATTCTGGGGCACGGTAGATGAAGCGCCTACAGCCAGCAATAGCTGGCAAGCAGCAATGTCAGCCCAACCTAATCGGCCAGTTATTTGGTTGAATCCTAACAACTGGATGTATCACTATTGGTATGATTCTCGGAATGTTGATCATGGAAATAATTTCTCGTATCTTACAAAAAGAGATGAAATCTGGAGGCATTATGTGGTGGTTCACGATAACCTGGGGTATCGCGCGTATACGGATGCGGTATTGAATAGGGATTACAGGGGTTTTACTAATACCTCCCGTGAAGTTGGGACTATGCAGTGGGATTTCGGACGTTATTTCGGCACTAATTCAAATAACTGGAAAGGCAAGCTGGATGAAGTTGTTTTGTATAATAGGGCGCTGAACGGCATTGAAATAGGTTATCTGTATCAGGGCATATCCAGGGATTATACTTATGGAGTGACTTTCGGGATAAACGCGGAGGATGCAACCTGCGCCAGCCTGGTTTCCAGCGGTTGGCTGAAAAAGATCCCTGTACAGGTAACTAATACCGGAGGGTTAAAAAACAATGCTGTAATCAGGATAGATTTAGGCAAATGGTATGAATTCTGGACGAATGTAAAGAGCGACGGAAGTGATATCCGGGTAGTGGATTCGGATGACACCACGGTATTAAGCTATCATATTCCCGAATGGTATTACGCGAATAAAAAAGGGTTTATCCTGGCTAAAACTGCTTCGCTTGCGGCTTCTTCTACCAAGACAATTTATATTTATTATGGTAACAGTGCTGCTGTTTCAGCTGTTGATTCAGCTAGTTTTATGGGGGTGGAGGAGAATTTCAGCAGTTATAATCAGGTTGCCGGTGATTCTGCCGCGCTTTCAGGGTGGTCGTATAAGATACCGCTTATGCTTAAAAATGATTCAGGCGCGCCGCGAGGCCAGGCCCTGGTAGTAGGTTCTGACGGGAATGATTACAAATGTATTAAAAGCCATACATCCAGCCTTGCCGCGAATAAGCCTATTAATGGGACAAGCTGGTCTACATATTGGCAGGTTAACGGGACTACCGGCAAGGGGGTTGCCTGGGTAGCTGATACCGTATATAACAGCAGCCCGGCTGTAGTCAGGGTAGACGCGGAGGATGGCTGGGACCAATTCTGGGCGAATGTCAGGAGCGACGGAGGGGATGTCAGGATAGTGGCATCTGATAATGAAACAGTGATGACTTATTTTATTGACTTTTTTGATAAAGATATTAAGCAGGGAAGTTTCCTGGTAAGCGTTCCTTTTATTAATACCTCTGCCACGCAGTCATACTGGTTATATTACGGAAATTCCGGGGCTACCTCCTTGAGCACGGATGCTTTCCTTAATCCTCTTAAGCAGGCAGCCAGCGTACCAACACAGGTAGACCGCACAGGAAGCACCTTTGCGCCCGATTGGCAATACAAAATGGATTTTACGGTAAACAATGTTTCAACTGACCCTGACAATGTGGTAAACAGGAGCGTGAACGTGCAGATACCCTCTACCTGGACGAATTTTTGGAATAATGTGCGCTCTGACGGCGGGGACATCCGCTTTATAGACGAAGCAGTAACTTCAGGAGATCCGGTTACCCTTTCTTATGATATTGAATATTTTGATTATACTAAGAAAATCGCCAGTGTTGATGTGCGTATTAACAGCCAGAATACGGTGCCGATAACCACCTGGCCGAGGGTAATCTCTCTTTATTACGGTAATCCGCTGATTATTACTACCTCTACGGATACATATAATGCTTATGACTTGTATATGTACGCGGGGCTGGATGAAACAAAGTTCACCGCAGGAGGCGCGGCAACAGCTGATAAATCCCCTATATTGAATCAGGGTTATATTACTTTAAATAATAACGCCAGTGCCTGGGATTCTTATTTAAGATGGAACGGCACAGCCTTTAGCCGGACAGCAGGAAGGACTTTTCAGGCAAAAGTATACCCAAGTTATAACTCTACAATGATGATCGGCTGGAAGGATAATGAAACCGGCGTATCCTATTCAAACCTGGTGCACGGAATTTATTTTAACAACGGCGCAATGTATATATATGAAGATGGCTCAAATGCTTATAGCTATGGCACATATGTACGCGACACCTGGTATGATATAAGGATTGAGTTGAAAGCAATGGGGGCCAGGTATTATTACAAGAACTCCAATGATACCGACTGGATATTGATTTACGATTCAGTTTATTCCACGGAAAGCAATTTAAGGCCGCATATCGTGCACAATAGCGTGGATTATTTTACGCGCACCACTGCCTGGAAGGTGTTTTCGAATATGACATATGATGTAACCGTGGGCCTGGGCGATGTGATAAAGGGCATTGATAATACTTTCTCCCTCGATGAATATTACCAGGATAACCCTGTCCTGCAGCCGGTAGGAGGGGTTTTCTATGATAGCAATATAGCTTCTATTACCGAGATATCAACTGTTCCCGCTGGTTCCGGGTTAAGGCACCAGGTTTCCCCTGATGCCTGGAACTGGTATTGGTATAACTCCACAGCCATAAGTAAGGTTGTAGGCACTGATAACAAGGATTATAAATGTATATTAAATCATACTTCCAGTGATTCTACTAAGCCGATAACCGGCGCTTTATACGAAACATACTGGACAGATAACCTGACTACCGGCCAGGGCTCTGTTTGGGCTGACGCAACCGCGTATAATAGCATCGCGATAGGCTGGAACCTGGTTACAGAGGGATATGCCCAGGCAAATACCGGTTCGCAGATTAACGCGCAGCTGGTAAGTTTCCAGGGTTTATTCCCTTCAGGATCATTGAACTTTAGGACATACTTACATTCAGATAACGGGACTTATACCCCTGAATTAGATAATATAGCCGTAGCTTTGAATGCTTCGGAGACATTCTATACGGATAAGAGCGGAGTTGATTCGATTAATGCTTTGAACTCGGATATTGCTAATGACCAATGGGTGCAGTATAAAGCTATCCTTTATTCCGACGGTAGGAATACGCCTACTATCAGTAATGTTACTTTAACCTATACCGATGCCTGGATAAATATAACTTCGCCTAATGGCGCAGAATCCTGGCTTGAGGGGACAGTCCATAATATTACCTGGACATCGCAAGGGATAGACGCAAGCGCCAGCAATGTAAAAATAGAATATTCTCCCGATAATGAAGCAACCTGGAAGACAGTTATTGCCTCAACTTCTAATACCGGCACTTATGCCTGGACGCTTCCTGATGAC
>Ga0172375_10006405_pt1 | contig 16563 bp, 17 predicted proteins | sample LakKiv1m_FD_114537 | JGI IMG/M metagenome (GOLD analysis project Ga0172375, IMG submission 114537) | Freshwater microbial communities from Kabuno Bay, South-Kivu, Congo - kab_092012_11.1m | ecosystem: Environmental > Aquatic > Freshwater > Lake | place: Democratic Republic of the Congo...
ATGCAGAGCGAATCTATTCCACACTCGACCTGCTCCTTTGCGGCTTTTACGAACAGCTCTATTGTATGCACCGGGCTGATGGTGTAACAGAGCGTGCCCTGTGCATGGCCGCCGTACCGCTTCACGCATTCGATCGCGTGGGCAATGTTTCTGGTGTCGTTGAGGGCATCGAATACCCTGAAAATATCAATGCCGTTTTCGCAGGCCATTGCGATAAAATGCTCAAGCAGGTCGTCCGGGTAATTCCGGTAGCCAACAACGTTCTGGCCGCGGAGCAGCATCTGAAGCGGGGTGCGCTTGAATTTAGCCTTCAGTTTGCGCAGTCTTTCCCATGGATTTTCACGGAGGAAACGCAGGCATACGTCGAACGTGGCGCCGCCCCACATTTCGATGGAGTAATAACCGACCGCATCGATAACATCGGCGATTTTGAGCATCTCCTCCGTCTTCATGCGCGTTGCCTGCAGCGACTGGTGCGCGTCGCGGAGAGTAGTGTCAGTGATGCGCAACGGAATCCTGCGTATTGTTTTCTGTGTGCTTTTCTTCATGGTTGTTTGTCCTCCGGTGTTTGTCCGGCTAGAAATTAACAATTAATACGCTGGATGCGCCTCAACGCGCACGACCCATTTTCTCGTACTTTTCGACGCGTCTCGATATGAGCTTATGGGAAGACACTCCGCTGAGACGGGAGAGGTGTTTAATGAGAACTATGCGTAACGACTTGGCGGCAGCATCATAATCGCTGTGCGCGCCTCCCGGCGGTTCTTCGATAATCTCGTCAATTACACGCAGTTTGAGTATTGCATCTGCGGTAATCTTGAGGGCCTCGGCCGCGTCCGGAGCTTTGCTGGAATCCTTCCAAAGTATTGCCGCGCAACCCTCGGGAGGAATCACGGAATAAATGGAGTTTGAGAACATAAGAACGGAATCCGCCACGGCAATTCCAAGCGCTCCGCCGCTGCCGCCTTCGCCTGTAATCGCCGCGATAATGGGCGCTTGTATTGCGCACATTTCAATAATATTGCGGGCGATCGCCTCGGCTTGACCGCGCTCCTCGGCCGATGCACCTGGATATGCGGCGGGCGTGTCTACGATGCATATCACTGGAAGTCCGAACTTCTCAGCAAGTCTCATCAACCGCAGCGCTTTACGGTACCCTTCGGGATGGGCCATGCCGAAATTGTTTTTGACCTTTTCTTCAACGGTTTTACCCTTGTTGAAGCCGATAAGCACTACCTTGTACTTGTCGATCGTTGCAAATCCGCCAATCAGTGCGCGATCATCGCCGAAACAACGATCGCCGTGCAGCTCGATGAACTCTTCGAATACTTTCGGAATGTAATCCGTAAACAGCGGGCGATTCGGGTGGCGAGCAACCTGTACTCGCTGCCATGGGGTCAGTTTGCCGTAAACTGCCTTTTGAGCTTTGAGTAAATCCCGTTCCAGCGCTTCAAGCCTGTCTTTCGGCACGGATTCCGGCGCAGGAGCGGATTTCTTCAGCTCCTCGATTTTCTGCTCAATTTCCACTATGGGCGCTTCAAAATCCAGGCTCATAATGACTCCGTCCTTACCTGTGCTTCCGGTATTTCAATATTTTATGGATCGTATCTTTCAAATCGGCGCGCTTTACTATCATATCTATGAATCCGTGTGCCAGCAGGTATTCCGCGGTCTGGAAATCGGGCGGAAGTTCCTGTTTAATAGTCTGTTCTATCACGCGGCGGCCTGCAAACCCGATCAACGAGCCTGGTTCAGCTATGTTCACGTCTCCAACCATTGCAAAACTGGCGGATACTCCGCCAAAGGTTGGATCGGTCAGGACTGAGATGTATGGCAGCTTTTCCTCGCGCAGCCGCGAGATTGATGCGCAGGTCTTCGCCATCTGCATAAGCGATATGATTCCTTCCTGCATTCTTGCGCCGCCGGAGGCTGAAACCATGATGAAAGGCCGCTTGTGCCGTCTCGCATGGTCTGCCGCCAGGAATATCTTTTCGCCCGCGCCGCTGCCCAAAGATCCGCCAATAAAGCTGAAATCCATTACCGCCACCACCACTTTGGTTCCGGAAAGCGTCCCGCGAGCGGTTTTTACAGCCTCCAAAAGCCCGGTCTTCTTCCTGGCTTCCTGGATTTTATCGGCATAGGCTTCTTCTCCGACCGAGAATTTAATCGGGTCTGAGGCTGTTATTTTACGGTCGAGTTCACGATAAGACCTGTCATCAAGCAGACTGGCAATGCGTTCGTCGCAGGAAAGCCGTTCGTGGAAATTGCAGGTGGCGCAGACGTGCAGGGACTTCTCCCATTCTTCCTTAAAAATATGGGCTGAACATGCGGGGCATTTAACCCACACTTCTTCCTTCTTTTCAGCCGGTTGTTTGCGTTTTTCAGACTTGGTAAACCACCCCATGCGCCAATTCCTCCAAACAGCGTTTCTCGAAAAGGAACTGAAACATACGATAGAAGGGGCGTCAAAGGCAAGAAGTTTTATCTTCTACATTTATCCTGGCTACTTGGGCAGTTACGAATTATGTGCTGATAGCCCGGAAAAGACTAGAAATGTGCCGCACGCTCAACCATTGCAGCGGCGAGCGCCCTGGTGCCGGTGTAGAAGAAAAAGCCGTAGCCGATCGTAAATATATAGCATCCGTATAACGCATGCTCGAGCGATGCAGAGGCCAGGGATCTGGTACGGCTGTAGTTCCATGCAAAAAATACGCCGCCCACTATCGTCAGTGCCACGGCCACAGGATTGTGGAACACAATGTGTAGGTAGCCAAATGCCAGCGCCGAAATGACTATCCGGCCTCTTTCTGTCAGGAATACTTCCTTGTACCGGTGGAACACGAAGGCCCTGTACAGCAGTTCCTGAGGATAAACGGATAATACGGGATACAAAATCAGCACCGCTACCCAGATTGCAGGATGTTCTTTGGGTAATTGCAGCACAAGTCCGGGCCAAATCGATAAGATAATTCCAGTCATGACAGCGGTTGCGACCAGAAAAGTGAGCATAATTCGCCTGGCTTCGCCCTTTACCGCGGCGCGGTTCCAAAGTTGTTTCCGGTCGAATGTCTTGTCGGCAAGGAGTAATCCAAGGCAAATTGCTGTCACCAGTAGGAGAATGAGTATCGCCATGTGATTTTGCGGCGCTGCGGAATAGGCCAGGGGGGCGGCCAGGAATAGCAGGCAGAATTCAAAGAGCAGATATGCTTTTTTGCATGTCGTGTTCATTTGTTGTCTATTTCCACCGGCTTGCCGTGCGCACGGGCAAACCCGCGGCGGACGAACATCCGGACGAATCCCTTCAGGGTATCAATACTTTCTGCACAAGGTCCACGCATAGGACTGACGCAAGGATCAGCTTTCGCACAAGGCTGTCTTTTGGTACGGCATCGTCTATGGTCAGCAAGTAGTCGTCAGCGCTCGTCAGCATTTCCTTGCGCAATCCAGCCCATTTCCTTGTTACCCGGGCCAGTTCCACCTCGCCGGGGGCAAGGAATGAGAATTCGAGTCCCATAAGGTTGCCTTTCAGCCGGCACACGGCATGATCCTCCGCATCTGCCACATCATATGCCCCGCTCAGTGAGAAGGATTTTTCAATAAAGCCGCCTATCAGCATGTCATTTTCATCATATACCGTCACCTTGGATGCGGTAACAGGTATGCCCCTTGCCATTCGGAGCACTTGTTTGCCTTCCGGAGTGGTTGCCTTGAGATCGAACGGTATAGTGGCTTTCAGGCTGGTGAATCGAAGCAGGCGCATGAATCGTCCCAGTTTCTTTTCGCGGCAGGTCAGGATAACCCTGCGGCCCGTTGAGTCGTAGATGTCATAATCGTTTTCCGCCTTGAACGGCTCCGGCCGGCCTTTTACCAGGAAGACGTTGTTGTTCAGTTCTGCGCTCATGTCGTTTCACCTGTCTTTCTTGCATTCCGGTCCGGGCTAGCGGCCGAAGAAATCCTTTCTCACTTCAATCCGGATACGGTCCGGTATGTCCTTGGCCCTGGCCAGGTCGTTGAACAGGATCAGACCATCCAATCGATCCATTTTGCCCATTTCAACATCAGCCAGTATACGTTCTGCCATGGTGGCGGCTGTTGCTGCCGATTCGGTTTCCCTGCGGCGCGCTTCGGCTGCGGATGTCAGCCGGTCTTCGGCAGCCCGTGCCATGTCCGCTCTCTTCCCGTGGTCCTGCACAAGGAAAGAGAGAGCATCCGGTTTGGCGCGTGCGGCATTCCGGTCGCGGGCCTGCTTAAGCGCTGATTCGATCGCAGCGGCTTTCTGAATCTTTGCCTGCTTCAGTTCGTCTCGCAGCGAAACTATCGGCTCTGCTTCTTCGAACTCCGGTTGTTCCGCCTGTGCCTTTGTGTCAGCAGCGACTGCAATTGCGGCTGTTTCTTCGGTCATTTGGATACGCTTGGATGCGGCATTGCGTTTGAATCCAATAGCAGCCGGAGTTTGCAACCGCTTCTTTAGTTCCGGCAGGTCGTACAGGAAACGATCGCGCAGTATCAGTCGCTGTGCACCTTTCTCGCGGGCCTCAGCCGAGGTAATAATGCCGGTATCGATCCATACCTGTATTGCGCGCCTGCTGGCGCCAAGGAGGGTAGCAGCCTCGTCTACTCCCATTGTTTCAAGGTTGAGACTGGCGTCGGCATGGATATAAGACGTGTCGAAAACCCACTTGCCGTTCCCGAGTTTCTTTGCCCAGGGCGGAGGTGTTCCATCATGATTCCTGGCCTCGCGGTACGCGCGGGCGACATACGCGCCAGGTGTCAGGGCGCCGGGCATGAGCTTGATCGCGTCATGGCCGATCCATAATTTGCTGTCAGAGGCGTCTGCCATATGGACGTTATCTGCAATTTGTAATTCCACCGGCCGAATGCAGCCGTTAGAAAAGAGTGCAAAAAAATGATACACTACCGACTGCGGAAAAGATATACTAATTCCGGATGTGAGAATCGGGCTTGTACAATGTGTCGGAGGGGGATGCAATGCTGCAGAAATATGTGATATTGCATGTGGATGACGATGCGCACGTTTCCGGTATCGTCAACAGGTACCTGACCAAGACCGGCTACCGGGTTCTTACCGTTCACAGCGCTGAAGAAGGAATCAGGAAACTCCCTGTGTACCGGCCTGATTTGATCATTCTGGATCTGAACATGCCGGGAATGAACGGGCTGACCTTTCTGCGCCAGATCGTCACTCCAGAAGGTGTGACTAAAGTGCCGGTTATTGTTTTTACGGCGTTTTCGGAAATGCAGGATGAGACGGCCACCCAGCTTGCGGCTTGCGTATTGATGAAGCCGAACGATCTCGATAAAATTCCGGAAACAATAGAACGTGTGCTGGCCGCCCGTCGCGGCACATCGCCGGGTTCGTCCGCTCCGACGGCTTGATCAAGCATGCCGATGAGAATCCTGGTTGCTGCATCCAAGTAACAGGTGCGATGCATTCCGCCACGTTTGTTCCGCGAGTTCGGCTTCGCTTTTCCCCAGTAGATCGGCGGCTTTGCGCAGTATGCAACGCAGGTTCGCGGGTTCATTTGGCGAGTTCAGGCTGTTCTCGGCTTTATCGGGGAAAACAGGAAGAAGATCGGGTGAATCGGTTTCGATCAGCAATCGGTCCGGAGGCACCGCAGCCAGAGCCTTGTGTCCCTTTTTGTTGCCTGATCTGGTGATTGAGCCCGAAAACGAAAAATAACCGCCCATGTCGGCGAGCGGGCGGACAAGTTCCGGTCCGCCGGAGAAAGAATGCACCACGAAGCCGCGGGGCAGGGGACAGCGATTCGCCAAGAGACGCGGAAGCGCATCCCATGCGCGGCGGCAGTGTATGGAAACATGGCGTTTCATCGCAATTGCGAGGTCAAGTTGCTCGATGAAAACCGCTTCCTGGTCACCGAAGCTGGAGTTCTCGATTGCGCGATCGAGTCCTATTTCTCCGATTCCGGCGCAAGGAATAGCGAGAAGGAACTTCTCGAGATTTCCAAGCCAGCGCTGCGAGCGATCCGTGACATGCCAGGGATGAAGGCCGAATGAGGGCAAAACGCCTGCGCTGGCATGAATATGACTTATGTCACTAACTGCCTGCCAATCGTTTTCCATGGTGCCGCAACAGAGCATGCCTTCGACCCCAGCGGTTCTGGCGCGCGAGAGGATATCATCCAGCCCGTGCATAAGCCGGTCGTCCTGCAAATGACAATGTGCATCGAATGTGCGCATAGAACGTCCGATGCCTGATCGCAACATTAAGGGTGATTTCGGGAGAACCGCGCCGTGTTTCGCTTTTCAAGATCCATGCGGTAGGACTGGAGATTGACACTGTTCCGGGCAGCGCCTTGTTTCAGCGCCGCTTCCGCCACGGCATAAGACACTTCAACAAAGAGCCGGCGATCGAACGGTTTGGGAATCACGTAGTTTTTTCCGAACTCGAATGTTTGTCCCTTGTAATAATGTGTTGTCAGGAATTCCGGAACAGGCATGCGTGCGACATTAGCCAGAGCATCGGCCGCCGCGATTTTCATTTCCAGGGTGATTGCCCTGGCCCTAACGTCAAGGGCGCCCCTGAAAAGAAACGGAAAGCCGAGTGCATTATTAACCTGGTTGGGGTAATCAGATCTCCCGGTGGCCATTACATATTCCTTTGCACCGAGAGCGGATGCGACCAGCTCTGGCTTGATTTCCGGGTCCGGATTCGCCATTGCGAGAACTGCAGGAAAATCCGCCATAGCCTTGACATATTCAGGCCTTATGCAGTCGGCTGCGGAAACGCCAATGAAGACATGTGCGCCTTTCATTGCCTCCCCGATCGTTTTAGCCCGGGTTTTCGCGGCATGCTCGCGTTTCTTGGGCGTGAGATCGGTCCGGTCTTCGGTAATGGCGCCTTTTGAATCGCACAGGATAATGTCGCGGCAACCGGCGGCTTTCAGCATTTCCGTGATCCTTATACCAGCCGCGCCTGCCCCGTTTACTGCAATACGCAGGTCGGTCATATTCCGGCTCGAAATCAGGCAGTAGTTCTTAACGGCGGCAAGGGTAATAACTGCGGTGCCCCACTGATCATCGTGAAAAACGGGGATATCCAGCAAATCGCAGAGCCGGTCTTCTATCTCAAAACAAGCTGGCGCAGCGATATCTTCAAGGTTAATCCCGCCATACATGGGCGCAATGGCGCAAACGGCGTCAATAACCCGTTGCGGATCTGTTGGTCCGTCGTTACGTCCGCCTTTTCTGCAGCGTTCGAGCGGTGCAGGCCAGCCGTCGACATCGCCGAATGCCTTGAAAAGCATGGCCTTGCCTTCCATGACAGGGATGCTGGCGAGGGCGCCGAGGTCGCCGAGTCCTAGAATTGCGGTACCGTCAGTTGCCACGGCGATCAGGTTGCTTTTTGCGGTATAAGCAAATGCTGCTTCAGGATTGCGGTGGATTTCCCGTACGGGGATTGCCACGCCGGGGGTATAGGCCAGGCAAAGATCGTCCAGGGTTTTCAATTCCCGGGTCAATTGGAGGCCTATCTTCCCGCCAAGGTGATACTCCAGCACTCTTTCTTTTGAAATATCCATAACAGTTTTTCCTTTTATCATAAGGCTGGCGGTGTCCGCAATACAGAACTCGATGCTTCCATAAATTATCATTACGATGTCGAACCTACGCCGTAGAAGCGGCGCCCCCGCCGGTTTTCTTGTGTTTTCACGCGACAAGGGCTTTGCGTCTACGACAAAAAGCTCCCGTTTAACCCAAAATTAGAATTGCTGCGATGCTTCATCTTTTACGTTTTCTAAATCTCTTGATACTAATTGGTCTGAACTCCTAATATATTATTTGCGGATAGATTGAACAACCGGACGGGCTGGTCAGGGTATATCGCACTATGATCATAAGTTCCAATATTCGTGAGAGGCTTCAGACCTTGCCGGATTGTCCTGGCTGTTACATCATGCGGGATCGCCGGGGCGATATTATTTACGTCGGCAAGGCGATTTCCCTCCGCAAAAGAGTGCGGTCGTATTTTCACAGGGCGGCGCTCCGTCGCACAGATCCAAAGTTGCGCGGCCTTGTGCGAAGCGTGGCGGACATTGAGATAATCACCGCTCGAAATGAGGCGGAGGCGCTTCTTACCGAAGGCAGGTTGATAAAAGAATACAAGCCTCGCTATAACGTCAGTTTCCGGGACGACAAACGTTTTCCACTAATACGTGCCGATTTCAGGCGCAAGTTTCCGCGTTTCGAGCTGTGCCGCATCCGGAGAAATGACGGGTTCGACTATTTCGGGCCTTATGTTTCGTCGGCCGGTGCTCGCGCAGCCATTGATTTCATAGAAAAACGCTTTGGCCTGCGAAAATGTAAGTCCGACATTCCCGGCCCCGAGGACCATAAACACTGCATGGCCGATATCATCAGGCGGTGTTCGGCGCCATGCCTGGGGCAGGTTGACGGTCCCACATACATGCATGGGGCGGAAGAAGCACGCGCTTTTCTGCGCGGCGAGCGGCCTGGGTTGATGAAAGACATAGAGAATGAAATGAAGGCTGCATCGGAGAAACTCGATTTCGAACGTGCCGCCGCGCTGCGAGATACGTACCTGCGTTTAAAGGAAATTACGTCGCAGAAAGCGCGGGTGCTTGGAGTTCCGGAGATGGCAAGGGCATCCGCCGCTCAGGGCACACGCGATCTCGGTAATATCCTGGGAATCGGATACCCGCGCGTAATTTTTGCATTCGATATCTCGAACATTTCCGGGACATTTGCTGTCGCTGGAATGGTATGCTCGGTGGACGGCATGCCCCAGCGCAACCGTTACCGCCGCTTCAGGATCAGGACTGTTGTTGCGCCCGACGATCCGGCAATGATCGGAGAGGTTGCCAAAAGGGCAATGTCGCCTGACTCCAGTTCCCGTACGATTGTGCCGGACTTATTGCTGGTTGACGGCGGGATCACGCAGGTCCGGGCGGCTGAGGCTGCATTGAAATCCCTTGGGTTGCAGGTTGCTGTAGCAGGACTTGCAAAGAAATTCGAGGAGATTTATTTTCGTGACCTGCGGCCTTTCCGCATCGAACCGGGGTCTTCGGCTTTGAAGGTGCTCCAGAGGTTGAGGGATGAGGCGCATAGATTTGCGCTAGATTATCACCGGCGCCTACGGGGAAAAAGCATAGGGCAGTCGGTGCTCGACGACATTCCAGGAATCGGTCCGCGGAAGAAAGAGATATTGCTCCGGCGATTCGGATCAGTCCGACGGTTGCGCCGGGAATCGCTGGAGAGTATTGCATCCGTACCCGGTATAGGCCATTCTCTTGCAAGACTTGTGCTGGAAAAAACAGCAAGCGACGGCAGTCTGGCTGATGCCGGCGCGGGATGAGCGGAAAACCGGATGAATAACGGAAACACAGAAACAGGTTCGCGTATCCTGGTTGTGAAGCTGAGTTCGATGGGCGATCTGTTCCATGCTTTGCCCACGGTGCACAATCTGAAGACGGGCTTTAATGCATCTGTGGACTGGGTGACTCAAACCGAGTATGCCGGGCTTGTATCCTGCTTTACCGATGTTGACCGCGTTATTCCATTCCCGAGACATGATCGCCGGGGCAAATTGTTCCGGTTCATTCACGATCTCCGGCAGAATGAATACTCATATGTGTTTGACCTGCAAGGATTGCTCAAAAGCGCCCTCATTGCCAGGTTGGCGAGGGGAGCGCGAAGGGTGGGGCCTTCTTTCCACCGGGAAGGTTCCCGTTTATTTTATTCGAGCGTTGCAGGCACGCTTAATAAGCAGAGACATGCGGTGGATGAAATGATGGATGCGATCGGGCATCTCGGGCTTCCCGCTATTTCCCCCGAGTTTCCTGTTAAATTTCCGGAATGGAATCCGGCGGGAGATGCGCCAAGGATTGCAGTGTTCCCTGTAACCAGGTGGAAGACGAAAAACTGGCCGCAGGATTCTTTCGCCTCGGCATTGCGTACCATTCAGCGACTGACAGGCGGAACGGTTTTTGTCATGGGCGGGCCGGAGGAAGCCGTGATATGCCGTCATTTGCATGCGGATTTGAAGGGAAAGGCCTTTAACCTAGCCGGCAGCCTTTCTCTTGTGGAAACCGGAAGTGTCCTGTCGCGCATGAATATAGTCATTTCGAACGATTCCGGACCGATGCACATGGCGGCTGCAATAGGCGTTCCGGTAGTGGCGATATTCGGACCAACCAATCCTATTCGCACCGGTCCGTATGGCAGCGGACACACGGTGCTGGCAGGTAGGAGATCGTGTGTTCCGTGTTATAAACGGCAGTGTGCCATGGGGCCGACATTGTGCCTTAGGGAGGTTTCACCAGACACTGTGGTTGAAGCAGTACGGGCGATACTTGGGTATTAAGCGCTGGGTCGCATTTCGTGACCCGTATCAGTTTTTGTAATGAGCATCTTGCCTTGGCGCGGGGGATATGTAAAATAATTGTGTTTCATCAGCCCAAAGGAGCGAGTCATGAGCGAGGAATTCAAAGAACAGAACATGCAGAAATTGTTGTTAATGAATCTGATAATGATGTTCAGCGGTGCGGCTATGCAGCAGATGGGCAAACTCGTCAACCCGATGACCGGGAAAACTGAAGTGAGCATTGAAGGCGCTCAGGCGTCTATAGATATGCTTGAAATGCTGGATGCCAAGACCAAGGGTAATCTTGATGACGATGAAGTCAGGCTTCTCAAGCAGACGCTTTCCACGCTACAGATGAATTTTGTCGAAACCAGCTCGAAGCTTGCCCAGGGAGAGGTTTCCACAGGGCCCCAAAGTGGTAACGAATCGGCGCCATCCTCTGTTGCGGGAAACACCGACGACCCTGAAACTGATAACAAGAAGAAGTGACATCCTGCGGTTATTTGCGTTCAGGCTATTGCATGGCGCGCCAAGCTGCTATTGTGTCTGGTTATTGAATACTGCGCGCATAACCGACGAAGGATGTTTTGCAAGCGCCTGGTGTCGTTTGCGCCATTGGATTCTGATAAAAACCTCTCATCTCTTGGAATCTCAGCGAATCCCGCCTTTTTGTTTCATGAGACAATCAATATAATCACCACTGGCCATCCGTAGCCGAACTGGCCGATAAATTGTCACCAAATGGCCGCCTCTGGCCAGTGAATAGCGTCAACTTACGTCAATAGCATTGAAATTGCTGGGAAAATCTGAGAATGGGAAAAGTCAATAACTTGGCACGACAATTGCTATAAAAGAAAATGGCCCTAAGCTGGTTTGGTAAGGCAAAAGCTCGACCTGGCTGGTCATACAAGCTTTAATGAAACCTTACTGGCTTACGGGCCTTTTTCTTTGTACAGCGTTATTTCTTCCCACCGGCTGGTCACTAATTGTCTTAAAAACTAACCTTTAATATAAAACACTCTGATAAAAAAGTCAAGAATATCCTGACAATTCCTTGACAAGGGAATTGCGACCAGACATTAAAGAATTGTGTTTTATACTTTGTGGTGGTGGTGTTTTCTGTTACTGTGTGATCCGTTTTTAAAAGAGGCAGAATTGTATTTGGAGGTTTCTTAAATGAGTATTAATGTGGTCAGTAAAATTGACGACAGCGTGAAGATCAACCATGTGCTTGCGAGTGTATCGGACAAGACAGGGTTGAATCATTTCATTCCCAAGTTGGTCAAAAGCAATCCGGCGGTGAAGATATTTTCCACAGGCGGAACATACAAGGCGATCCAGGATATTCTTGGTGATGCCCTTTCTTCGAAGCATTTGCAGCAGGTTTCTGCATATACCGGTCAGCCGGAGATGCAGGGCGGACTTGTAAAAACGCTGGACTTCAAAATATATCTCGGTCTTCTGAGCGAAACCTACAATGAAGCACATGTTGCCGACCTAAAGCGTACGAACGCAGTGGCAATTGACATGATTGTGGTGAACCTTTACCCGTTTAAGGAAACGATTGCCAAGCCGACAGTCACGCCGGAGGAGGCGCGTGGCAATATCGATATTGGCGGACCATGCATGGTTCGGGCCTCGGCAAAGAATTTCATACGTGTGGCATCTGTTACGGATCCTGCGGACTACCAGATGATACTCGGCGAAATGGAAAGAACCGGTGGTTCGCTTTCTTTGGCTACACGCTTTGGGCTGGCCAGAAAGGCCTTCGCGCATACTGCGTCATACGATGCGGCGATATCGGGCTACCTTGGCAGATGCACCATGGAACAAGTGTCAAAGTGTTATCAGTTTCAGCAGTAAGGCTGGATTTTGGAGGGTGCGAACCTGGTGTAACATGTTCGAGATCAGCGTAAAATCACGGTTTTCAGCGGCCCACAGGCTCACCGGCTACAAGGGCGCTTGCTCGCGTCTGCATGGGCATAACTGGGAAGTCACGGTTCGAATCATGGGGCGCGAATTGGACAGGATTGGAATCCTGGTGGATTTTAAAAAGGTCAGGAAGACCGTCGATCGGGTTCTGTCCGTCCTTGATCACGGGGAGTTAAATAAACTGCCGGTGTTTGCTAAAGGTAATCCTACATCGGAGAATATTGCCCGTTGCTTGTATGAAAAGCTGTCTGATTCGCTTAATTGCGCCCGTTACAAGGTAAGCGGCGTGGTCGTCAGTGAAACTCCAGGATCTTTTGTGAGCTATTGTGAAGACAAAGATCAACCCATCCAGAAGAACAGGGCCGGGCGTTGACCGGTACGTTCGCGTAGCCGAAGTTTTCGTTTCAATACAGGGCGAATCCACGTTTGCAGGCCTCCCGTGTTTCTTTGTGAGACTTGCAGGGTGCAACCTGAATTGTTCTTACTGCGATACGCCGCACGCCCGCGCAGCAGGCAGGAAGATGGCCATATCTGACATTGTCCGGCAATGCCGGACGAGTGGGGCAGCTATTGCGGAAGTGACCGGAGGCGAGCCATTATTACAGCCGGGATTTCCTCTTCTTGCGAGTATTTTACGAGATCGGTGCGGCATGACAGTGCTTGTCGAAACCAACGGGAGTGCTGATATTTCGCTGGTTCCTGACGGAGTGATCGCGATCATGGACATCAAGACGCCCGGCAGCGGAATGAGTGGCGCAATGGATTTACGCAATATCGGACGGCTTCGTGCTCGCGACGAGGTTAAATTTGTTCTGACCGGACACGTGGATTACGTGTGGGCCCGCGATTTCGTGAGGAAGCACAAGCTTGATAACAAATGCGCCGCCGTTCTCTTCAGTCCGGCTTCAGACCTGCTCGATCCGGCCAGCCTGGCGCGCTGGATTGAGCGCGACAGGTTGCATGTGCGCCTGCAATTACAGCTTCACAAATTGATCGGGGCGAGGTGACGCATGAATACCGGGCGCAAAACAGGGGCCGTGATTCTTTTGTCCGGCGGTCTCGATTCGACCGTGCTCTTGCACTATCTCCGGCATAAGCTGCGCAGGCGGGTGACGGCCCTGTCTGTGGCATATGGGCAGAAACATTCACGCGAACTGCGGCAATCCCGCATTCAGGCGATGTCTGCAGGTGTCGTGGAGCATGTTGTTGCGGACATGCGTTTTATCGGGCCGTTACTCAAGGGATCGGCATTGACCGACGACAGTGTGGCCGTGCCGGCGCTTGCCGGGCTCAACAAGGCGCAACTTGCCCAGCCTCCGACGTATGTGCCGAACCGCAACATGATGCTTCTCTCGATTGCGGCCGCGTTTGCCGAAAGTCGAGGTATTTGCGAAATATATTATGGCGCGCATCAGGGCGATCGGTACAGTTACTGGGATTGCTCCTCCGAATTCGTGCGGCGCCTTAATCGTGCCCTGGCATTGAATCGGAAAGATCCGGTCAGTGTGATTGCGCCTTTTACAAATAAATCCAAGGCGGAGATTCTGCGGATTGGGATGCGACTGGGCGTGGATTTCTCGCGCACTTGGAGCTGCTATCGCGGTGGCGCCTGCCCATGCGGGGAATGTCCAACCTGCGTTGAACGGGCTGCGGCTTTCGCCTGTGCCGGGATAGCCGATCCGCTGATCAAGTGAAAGCAACTGCCGTTTGTAAGAAGTGATTTCCGTCAATAAATTACAGGAGTCAGCAGGTTGTGGTTTTCACGGATGTCGCGTACAAGCAGTTCCCCGAGTTTTTCGCATACTGGGCCGGGTTTGCCGGTGCCTATCCTGTATCCGTCGAATTCCACTGCTGCAACAACATCAATAGTTGTGCCGACAATCAGCATCTCGCGGGCTTCCGCTATATCGCCGGTGCTGATGTCTGCATATGCCACTTCCTTGACGGTTTCAGCCGCCAGCCGTCCGGCCAAATCAATGACGCGCAGCATGGTTGTGCCTGCAAGGATATTGTCCAGCCGCGGAAACAGGAGCCTGTTATCGCGGGAGACAATGCCGAAGTTTTCCGTTGCGCCCTCAGCCAGGAAGCCGCGAGAATCGAAAGCCGCGACGAAATCCAGGCATTTGTCGACGGCTTCCTTCTTCATGAGCATGTTGGGTATGTAATTGCAGGTCTTGTTTGTGGCCAGCAGCGTGTGTTTGACGGGAACGCAGCTGGTTCCTGCGCGGGCGCCGCCCGGCTGACGGACCATGAACGGCGCGCAAAGGGATGAAACTATAATGTAAAGCTGGGCACCCGGGCTGTCGTAAGGGTTGACTCCGAGGCTTCCTGGACCGCGTGAAAACATGACCCGGATCTGGCAATCCCGTTTACCTCCTGCTTTTGCTGTTTCGATCGCGATATCAACTGTTTCCTGAAGTGAGCAGGGCGGCTTTATGCTAATCCCGGCAGCGGACTTCCACAGCCGGTCCATGTGTGCACTCATGTTGTAAATATGGCCGGCTACGCACTTGAAGGTCTCAAATACCCCATCACCGCGGTGCACAAGGTGATCATCGACCGGAACGACCATCAGCACCGGATCGGTTACGATGCCATCAAGCACACTTGAATACATCGCGTGATAGTTAGAATGATACTCCCGCCGCCCGGCCTCGAGCGCTTCGATAAAATCCTTCTTTCGTATTAGGCGCATGAGGTCTACAATACGCCTCCAATGGTGTCTTTTCAATTGCTTTGAATGCAAATTACAAGGACACTGTTTATAGTTAGTGATATGGCTCTCGAAAGAAAGTCCGGGCGGGTTGCGAAAGGAGCGGAATAATGAGTGAAATCAGCAGACGTAACTTTATCAAAACGGCTGCAATAGCCGCCGGGGTCGCATTGGCTCCGAAAAGTCTGTTTTCTCAGCTTCCGGCGGACAAGAAAACGAAAATAGTCGTTGTGGAAGGATCTGATACAAAGGCTATGCTGTCAAAAGGCATAGATGCACTCGGCGGATGGAGGGCATTTGTCAAGCCGGGCAGAATCGCGGTGGTAAAACCAAATGCCGCTTTTGCATCGAAACCTGAGCAGGGCGCAAATACCAGTCCGTTGGTTGTTGGGGAAATTGTAGCGGCCTGCAAGGCAGCTAAGGCTTCCCGGGTTGTTCTTCCTGAATTTACATTGGCAAATCCGGATCAGGCTTTTGGATTAAGCGGGATTAAAGCTGCTGCAGATAAGGCTGGCGGTGAACTGTATGCTTTGACAAAGCAAGAGCAGTTCCGGGAGATTGAGATACCAGCCGGAAAGAGGCTCAAAAAGGCTGAAATTGCCGTTGACGTTATTGATGCGCCATGCCTGATTAATGTGCCGACTGCCAAGCAGCATGGCGGGGCTATGTTCAGTCTTTCCATGAAAAACTGGATGGGAAGCATTCGCGACAGGGGATACTGGCACAGGAATGATCTGCACCAGTGTATAGCGGATTTCAGCACTCTTGTGAAACCGTCTCTGGTCATAATAGACGCTACGCGTTTGCTTCTCACAAACGGGCCCGGTGGGCCGGGGGAAATGGCATATCCACGACAATTGATCTTTGGTACCGATCCTGTCGCTGTGGACGCTTACGCTGTCACTCTTTTCAACAAGAAGCCTTTGGATGTTCCATATATCAAGCTGGCACAGGAAGCCGGCGTTGGTACGGGTGACCTGTCGCAAGTTGATGTAATAAAGCTTCGAGTATAATCAGGGATTGCGTGGCGCGCATGACATTGCGTACGATAATACGTGCAGTCGTTTTGGCTGTATCGGCGCTGTTTGCCACGCAGGCGCTTTCTCTGGCGCATGTGGGTTTATCACTGAAGGAAGCCGCTCTAATCTTGCCGTCGTTGAGTCCGTTTGCCGCTGTCGCCGGCGCATTTGCCGCGCGTTCCATGTCAGTATTGTTACTATTATGCCTGCCGGTGGCGGTGCTTGGCCTTTGGAGGCGTCGCTGGTTTTGTTCGCGCATGTGTCCGTCCGGGACGCTGTGTGAATATGCCGGACATATGAATCGCCGCGCAGCCGGGAAGCATACGGCATGGCCGGCTTTGGGACCATGGCTTGCGGTGGCCGGACTCGGCGGTGCGATAGCAGGGTTTCCATTCTTTCTCTGGCTTGATCCATTGGCCATTTTCAATGGGTTCTTCGCATCGTTGCGTTTGTCTCTTTCGTGGCCGGAAATTCTTCTGGCATGTGGCTTGCCGGCGATTGTTTTACTTTCAGTTTTACGCCCCAACCTGTGGTGCTAC
>Ga0172375_10006406_pt1 | contig 16563 bp, 16 predicted proteins | sample LakKiv1m_FD_114537 | JGI IMG/M metagenome (GOLD analysis project Ga0172375, IMG submission 114537) | Freshwater microbial communities from Kabuno Bay, South-Kivu, Congo - kab_092012_11.1m | ecosystem: Environmental > Aquatic > Freshwater > Lake | place: Democratic Republic of the Congo...
CTTTCGGTCAGAGCGCCAGCCGCAAGTGGCGTTTCATCCTCGGCCAACTCGTTCGCCCAAGGCAAACCATCGGGCCGCAAGGTCAGCAGCCAGTTCCGCAATTTACAAGTGGAGCGGACATCGTCATGGTTGTATTGTTCAATGTCGCAGAGCAACTGCGGATCGCCGCTCTCTTTCCAACGTTCGTAATAGACGATGCTGGCTCCGGCATTGGTCACCTCGCCCGACCGCTGTTCAAGGTAGAAGTGCTCGATGTTTTTGATAGAGTAGCGGGGCTCCGAGACCCGGATACCCTCGCGGACGACCTTGTACAGATCAATCAACTTGCCGGCCCGTAGCAGATAATCGACCTCTGCCTCTCGGGTTCCATGCAAGGACATCAGCTTTTTAAGCGCTGTCTCCTCGTAATGGGCGTAATGGTAGATGTGGGCATTGGGATATCGCCCCAGGTGTGTCGTGACAAAATCCATGAACCGTTCAAAGGAAGCTTTTTCTTCGGCGCGGGTATGCCCCCAAAAGGGCCTGAAGAGGGCCTCGCCATTTTCTATACAATAGAGGCCAAAGAGGTACTCCAGGCCGCCATCCTCCAAAGGATCACCTTCCATATCGAAAAAGAGGTCACCATCAGCCGGTCGTGGCATGCGGGCAAAGCCGCGCTTTGGGCCATCCTGAGGAAGGATTTCAAGCTGATTGGCATTGGTATGGCGGGCCTGCAACTGCAACGCTGCTTGACTGATGAGTCGGCTCAGGGTCTCGGGAGCCATTTTGGGCACCTTGGCATCGGCGGGAAGTCGGCCAAGCGCCGCCAAGGTGCGCACCCCTGCGGCTTGCAGCTTTTTTATCTGAATTTTTGAGATATTGGCGACTTGGCAGAGGTGATCGTCGGTGAGACGTTTTTCTTCGCACAGCCCACGCCACTTACAGAGATCGCAACGTTTGCAAGGGCTTGGGTAGGTGTCAGCGTCCGGCAGCAAGATCCTCTCTTCAAAACGCAGCAGCAGGTTGTTGAAGTACCGGCTGTAATCGGCACACAGAAATCCTTTCTCGATTGTGTTGCCGAGAACCACATGCATCAACCGGGGCTCGATCTTTTGCACCTTGGCCACCAAAGTCGAGTAGAAAGCAAGCTGGACAATGAACTTGGCCTTGGTGCTGCGGGCCAGCTTAGTGTCAAGCACCTCGTAGCTGAAACCACCCAAGGCTGAGGACAAGGGGACACGACGCAGGAAATCGGCATGGCCGATATAACACCGATCTCTGAGTGTGGCTTGGTAGATGATTTCAATGCCTGCCCTCATGGCATCAAGGGTGGTCTGAACTTGATGGTCAAGGCCGCCGTTCCCCTGAGCGATATCGATAAAACTGTCATGCCGTTCCTTCAGCCGGGCCACAAAATCAGCTTCATGGGCAAATCCCTTCGCCTGGATGAGCTTGGCTTGGTCGTCATCCGCGGTTTTTGGGAGCGGGGTGTCAAGGTCGATAATGTCGAGAGTCGTGAGATGCTCGCATTCAAGAAAATTGACAATGTCCGATGCGGAATACAGTATTTGTCCTTCGTTTTTCTGCACAGCTTCTCCCTTTGCGCTACGCCTGATTATCTCTGTTTTAAAAAAATGGTTAGGCCGTAGGCCGGCCAAGTGCGCTATTGCAGGGTGCCGCGATAGTTGAAGTGGCTAAGGTGTTCTAGGGGGCGGCCTCCCTCCAGGCGTCGCCAGAGGAGATCGAGATCCCCCCGCTTAAAGAGATTGGCTGTCAGGTCGATGATCACATAATCAAGGCCGGCGGCCTTGATGTCTTGGAGGTGATCGAGCAGGGAAAAGGGCTGGCTGGGGACGGCGATTGTTTGCTCGAAACTTTTTTTCAAGACAAAGCCCTCGCCTTTGGGGGAGAGGAGCTTTTGGTCGTAGGTGAAAAAATCTGGTTGAGGGCGGGCGGTGAAGAGTGGCGGAAAGCCATAGACGGTAAGCCCTAAGGCCCCAGATTTGTTCTGCGCCACAGCGGCCAACAGGGGGCGATCGACCTCGATTGAGATCTGGGTTGAGCTAAGGCCTGCTTCGCGCAAGGTTTGTATCGTCTGCGCATTGAGGACATTCAAGCTGTAGTGGCCATGGAAGGTTAAGCGTGACCGGCGAGGTGTCTGGGTGTGTTTTTTGCTGGCTCGTTGGTTGTGCCCCAGTGGTGCCGCCTGTCTCGGGGAGTCGCCACTCATCGCCTCCTCAACGAAGAATTGACGTTGGCCAATATGGCTCAGCTGCCAATCCGAGAATCCTTGTTGGAGAAGCCAACCCACCGCTTGCCCGTAGAACGGCAAATCCCCCTCCAGGATGATCGGAGGCAAGGCCCAGATCATGCCTCGTTTCTGATCATGCGTCAGAGAGAGCCGCTTGGCCTGGCGGAGGGTGTCCTTGGTCAAGAGCACAATGACCCGGGCTGGTGGCTGATGCCTCGGCAGGTGTTTCAGCAAGGCCATATCATCGATTCTTACCCACCACGGCAGGGCCAGTCCTGCCGGTTTCCCATCCTCAGGGCTTCTCCCCCGTTGGCGGGGAGGGGCGCTTTTCTTGCCTTGCCCTGGAGGGGAAGTCAAGGGCGTCTTGCCCTCCGCAGTCTTTTTTTTGCCACAGACCCGGGCTGTTATCTCGTCTATCCTCTCCCGTTGTTGTTCACGAACGACCTGTTTTTTGAAGTGCTGCGGGTTGATGTCTTTGGGCTTAGCCGCCTCCTGCCGCGATTCCATGCTGTCGACCTTGTAGACGGGATCCCCTGTCTTGGCGGATTCCGGGGCGATGAGTTGAATGGTTTGATCGACCAGGGCTGAAAGGGTCGCTTTCCCCCCCAGCCAGATCTCCTTGAGGGTGAAGGCGGTACGATCTCCGTCCTTTTCACTGTGGATCCTGAGCCGATCGCCCAGAGCCAAGGGCTCGCGGAGTTTGAGCTCTGCCTTGCCGCCGCCTGCTTTGCATTTGCTCAGTTTCCCGATAAAGAGACCGATATTGCCCGAATGCTGGTGAGTAATCAAGGCGTTATAGGGTGAGTGTGTCTGGGGGGAGGCAACGCCCTCTGCTGTTGGGAGGGGGGCTTGCGGCAGGAGGAAATAGCCGGTGCTGGTTTTACGTCCCATGGCCTGGGCCAGGATTTTCTTGGCCTCGCCAAGGGCCTGATGGTCATTGGGGTGATCGATGGCCAGACGGTAGGCACGGACCACCGCCCCAACGTATTGACGACTCCGCATCCGTCCTTCGATCTTCAGCGACCGTACTCCAGCCTTCCGTAAGTCGGGAATCAGGTCGATCCCCTCCAGGTCATTCATTGAGAAGAGGTAGCCCCCGCCTTTGGCCCCCGCCCCCTGCCAGCCATATTTTCGACGGCATGGTTGAACGCAACGTCCGCGTAGACCGCTCTTGCCGCCGAGGAAGCTGCTGAACAGGCAGAGCCCTGAATAGGCAAAACACATGGCCCCATGGACGAAGACCTCGATTTCCGCCGGGCTGCGTTGTGCGGCCTGGGTGATTTCAGGCAGGCTCATCTCACGGGCGAGGACGATGCGGGCAAAGCCCATTTCGGCGAACTGGCGGATGTTATGGGAGTTGTGGGCACCCATCAGGGTGCTGGCGTGGAGGCGTAGCTCCGGGAAGTAGCGACGCGCCAGGTGATAGACGCCAAGGTCTTGGATGATCAGGGCATCTACCCCAAGGCCGGAGAGGATCGAGAGTAGGCGGATGATGGCCGGCAACTCCTCTTCTCGAACGAGGGAGTTCATGGCCACGTAGAGCTTGACGCCTTTTTGATGGGCGTACGCGGTCATGGCGGCAATCTCTTCGAGGAGAAAAGGGCGGGCCAAGGCCCTGGCGTTTGCGGCTGGGGCCCCGATATAGACGGCGTTGGCCCCGCTTTCTACCGCCGTCAGAAAGACATCTAGACTGCCGGCGGGGGCCAGTAACTCAAAGGGGGGGGGCACGTTTTGCCTAGCGGGTGATGGAGATGAAGGGCAGGATGAAATAGAAGTTGTTGCCCTCTTCGGTGAATTCATAGCCAACCTGACCTCCGTGGAGTTCAATCACATACTTGATGAAGGCAAGGCCATGGCCTCGACTGCTTTTGGTGATGCAATTGGTGCCCATGAACCCATCTTTGAAGACAAGGGAGGACTCGCTGTCGGGGATCGGATTGCCGGTGGAGAAGACATTGAGCTTGATCGCGTCCTGCCCAGGGCCAAAGTGATTGGGCAAGATCATACGACCATAGGCGACGGCCTTACGGGGGTGCCCGTTATGATCGATAATGGTTTCGGCGTATTTGATGACGTTGGAGAAGAGATTGGCGTAGACCTGCGACAGGAGCCCAAAATCGACCTGAAGCTCAATCTCTTCGCCCCTCATATCCTCCGGCTTATCAATGGTGATGCCCCTGGCGGTTATGCGTTTTTCGTAGTGACTGAGCTGTGGCAGGATGATGTCGGTTTCGAGTTTGCATATCTGCTGATGGAGCACCAGACGGCCGGCCTCAAAGTGATCTCGACGAAAGAGGCTCTCCAGAAAAAGGCTGAGATTGGCGTGGTGCTTGTTGATTTCCTGATAGGAGTCGAGCAAGTGGTTGCGGATGGAAGAAATTTGATCGACGATCTGTTGGCATTTCTCTGGGTTGCCTTGAGTGGTGGTTTGGTACTGTTCAACTGTGTCGATCAGGGAACAGAGGCCATCAATTCTTTTCTTTAGCTGTTTGAACAGGTACTTATAGTACATGTTGGGGATGATGACGTTGTGCTCGATATCGCTGATCAGGTTGTTGATGAACTGTAGGTGTTGGATGTTCTGCTGGGAGAGCAGACGCTTACGGAGGTTATAGCCGATGCGGTTGGTGTACTTGGTGAGAAAGAACTTGTCTGAGGCGGTCAGTCGTTTGAGCGGGGAGACCTCAAAGAGGCCGAGGAGGTGCATAGCCTTGGTCTCTGGCAGGGCAGGCGCGTCGGCAGATTGAATTGGCCGACCGAGGATGGGCACGATGTAGGCCTCTTCGGTCTCGTAGGGGGTGTTGGTGAGGATGATATGTTCGGGGCAGGGGGCCGGGGGGATAAAGACCCCATGTTCGGTATCACAGACCAAGGAGAGTGTCTTGTCCGTGTTGAGCATGTAGAGCCGACTCTCCACAGCAAAGGACTCCATGGGGACGGTGACGCAAATCCGGTAAAAATCGGCTAGGGAGTCAAACTCTTGGGAGAGATCGAAAAAGGTCTTGAGAATATCATTTTTCTTGGCGCTGAAATTATAATTGACATAATCAAGCCGCTTTTGTTGAACTCGGGCGCGGATTTCCGTCAAGTCAGAGCAAGGGTGGGGGGTGAGGGTGGTCATGGGCGTAAGGTGTCGAAACTCTGGGGCGACGGTGTGGGCAGAGGGTATAGGGTGGGGCCTTTGGTTTTAGCGTTTCCCTGCATGCCAGGTGAGCATAACTTCATCTTCCTTGCCATCTTTCTCGTTCAAGGTGACATGGATATGCTCGTCGATGGACTCCAAGACCTCGAGGCCAACAAAATTTGGCTGAATCGGCAACTCACGTCCACACTTGCGGTCAATCAATACTGCTAATTGGATGCAACGGGGGCGGCCAAAGTCCATGATGGCGTCTAAGGCGGCGCGTATCGTGCGGCCGGTGAAGAGGACATCGTCAATTAGGACAATGGTGTACTCTTCAACAGCAAATTTGATGTCGGTTTTTTTGACCATCGGGTTTTGGGCCGCCAGGCTCCAGTCATCGCGATAGAGGGTGATGTCAAGGCTGCCGGTCGGCACCTGTACCCCCTCTCGTTCGGCAATGATCTTGCGGATACGTTCGGCCAGGAAGACCCCGCCGGTGTGAATGCCGACCAAGGCCAGGTTCTCGACGCCGTTATTCTGTTCCAGTATCTGGAGGACGATGCGGTCTAAGGATCGTTGCATGTCGTTGGCGGACATGATTTGTCGACTGATAATTGTCACTTAACACCTCGTTTTTTATACGTAAATATCTCAAAAATAATGATCATTGAGAATGAATGTTAGCGTCCAGACCTGGTTTGGGCCTGTTGCCAGAAGTAGTCGATGCCAGAGGCGTTGACCCGGTTGATGGCCTCTGGGAAGGCCTCACATTCACAGGCAAAGACCTTGGCGGCGATATCGTTTGGTGTGTCATCATCCGCCAAAGCCACGCATTTTTGCACCACAATAGGGCCTTGATCGTACTCTTGGTTGGCGAAGTGGACGGTGCAACCGCTGACCTTGACCCCTCGGGCGTGGACGGCTCGATGGACACGCATGCCGTAGAATCCGTCGCCGCAAAAGGCGGGGATGAGTGACGGGTGGATATTGAGCACGGCGCGGCTCAGGGCGGTTGGAGGGGTGTACAATTTCAAAAAACCGGCCAGCAGGATAAGCTCGACGGGGATGTCCGCCAGGATTTGGTTGATTGCCCCGTTGTCAGGGGCATAGAAGGCGGGATAGCCGTAGCCCCTGGCTTTTTCTAGGCCAAGGGCATCTTTTTTGTTGGCGATTACCACCTCGATACTGCCGGTCAAGGATCCGTTGACGATACGTTCGTGGAAATTATCCAGGGTACGTCCGGAGCCAGAGAGTAAGACGGCCATTTTCATACAATGACTTCCTTTTATGGGTGATGGGGCAAGGGGACGGTATGTTAGGCGAACTGGGGGTTATTTTCGACGTCGACGGCGTTGAGCCATTTGGCAATGGCTGTGTCATAGGTACTGGTCAGATCAAAGACCTTGCAGGCCAGGCGGAAGCGGGTCTTGAGCTGGGTGTTGCCGGTGGCCTTGATCTCGGCGATGACCAAGGGGTAATCAGCGGGGTCAACGATGACCGTGACATCGTGATAATTTTTGGCGGCGGCCCGCAGCATAGTTGGGCCACCAATGTCGATGTTTTCAATGGCATGGGCCACAGTGCAGCTAGAGTCAGCGGTGGCCTTGTCGAAGGCGTAGAGGTTGACAGCGATGAGATCAATGGGCAGGAGGCCATGGTCTGTCATCTGCTTTTGGTGTTCGGGGTTGGCACGTTGGGCGAGGATGCCCCCGTGTACCTTGGGGTGCAGGGTCTTGACTCGTCCGTCGAGCATCTCGGGAAAACCGGTGAAGTCGGCAACGTCGATGACCGGGAGGCCTTGTTCGCGTAATTTTTTGGCGGTGCCGCCGGTTGAGAGGATCTCGATCCCCAGTTTGCTCAGTTGGCAGGCAAAGTCTTCAATGCCGGATTTGTCGGTAAGGCTAATGATGGCGCGTTTCATAGGGGGCATGGGAGTTCCTCGTTCGTTGGGGGTAGGGTGAATCTTCGATAGGTGTGAATGGAGCAAATTTACGTCAGCTTGAGTCATTGCGGGTAAAATAATGAATCAGGCGTCGATCGCGTTTGTTCGGGCGGCCAAGTGGGCGGGTGTTGGTCTCAAGGCCGGCCAGCAAGTGCCGATTGTCACGTTGCTTTTGGCGTTGGAGAAGGCTTTCTTCGGTTTCCCGGTAGAGTTCAATCGCCTCCTTGGCTGGTCGGCGTTGGTCGTTTAGCCCTTGAATGACGACCGTCATTTCCATTTGACCACGTTTGACCCGTACGGTGTCCCCCACCTGTACCCCCTTGGCCGGTTTTGTCCGCTGGCCGTTGTAGTGTACCTTGCCGCCGTTGACGGCCACGGTGGCAAGGGCACGGGTCTTAAAGAAGCGGGCGGCCCATAGCCATTTGTCCAGTCGTACCGCGAGGTGTGTGTCGCCCATCGGTTTGTTCAGTCGGGGAGGGCGATTGATCTCCCCAATTCCTTGATCAGTTGATCGCGATCTGGGGCGTTAAGCAACATCATTTCTTTGAAGTGCTCATAGTAACGGATGAGGATAAAGTCGAAACGCAGACCGATGCCCTCCTGGTTGTAGTGGATTATCTCGCAGGTAAACTTGATGCGGGCCAAGAGCTCCAGACTGATAAAGTCGCCGACCTTGAGCAGGGGGACTCGCTTGAGCGCAAAAAATGTCCCTCCAAAACTGACATTCTTGGTTTGGCCAGAGAGGGCGACATCGCCGGGCAACAGTATCCTCCCTTTAATGGCCAAGGTCAAACGGACGTTTTTTCGTCTCTCTTTATGGAGGGGGACATGAGTGGTCATGGCACCAGATACCAGAGTAACCGTTGACGTGGCCGAATCAGAGAGGCGGGGTAGTGGGCTTGCGGTTGACAGGCGAGAAACGATTCCGCCAGTGTGACCTTGGGCGTGCCTCGGATCAAAAAGAGCGCCGTGTCTGCGTTGTTGATCAGCGGTAAGGTCAAGGTCAGTCGTGCGACGGGGGGGGAGGCGTGGTTCGCTTCGACCTCAGCCACCCAATCCCTGCGCTTAAGCGCTGGATGGCCTGCGAAGAGAGAGGCCGTATGGGCATCGTGGCCCATCCCCAGCAGTACCAGATCAAAGGAGGGGTATTCGCCTTCGGCGTAGGGGACTTTTCTTGAGGTCAAGGCACCGAAGGCTTTGGCCAAGGTTTGTTGATATTGGTAGGCAGCCTGGGCGTAGGGCCGAATTTCGGATGGCATCCTGAAAATATGGTCGTCTGCAATCGGGAGACAGGACAGGAGGTTTTGTTGGGCCATCCGGAAATTGCTGTGGGTGTGGTCAGACGGGACGAAGCGCTCATCGCCCCAAAAGAAGAAGACCTTTGACCAAGGGATGGACGAAGAGAAGGGCGGTCGGCAGAGGGTCTGAAAAAGAGCGGCAGGTGTCGTGCCCCCGGACAAGGCGACGGTATAATAGCCTTGTCGCGCAACCGTCGTCTGAATGAGATCTTGCAGAACATGACCAATGGCGGTATGGCACTCCTCGGTGGTGTCAAAGCGAAAAATCTCTAAGGGAGGATTGCTCATGCCGTCACCCTTGCTGGCACCGTGCTTGTCCACTAAAAATCTACCTGATCCTTTTTTCCGCAACGTTCGCAGGTGACGGTGGTATTCTTGTCCTTGGCCCGCCAAGCCTGACGCATAACCAAATTTTTATAGTCCTTCTTGGAGCACTCTTCGCAGAGACAAAGCATGGAGTCGTCTTTCAATATCCACTTATACATGGCGTTGCCTCCAGTCGTGGTGGTTATGAGCAAAAAAAGGAGAAGGGGCTGTGGGGCAGCTCTTCTCCTCTACGTACAACCTAAAACGTACTTTCTTGCTTAGGACTTGATCCCCAGTTCGGCTTCTTTCCCGGCAATCGCTAGTCGGGTCTTGATGACCGTATCGGAGATGAGGCTGATGGAGTCGATGCCGCACTCGACCAGGAAGGTCGCGAACTCGGGGAAGTCGCTGGGGGCTTGACCACAGATACCAATCTTACGCCCGCGCCGTTTCGCGGTGTCGATGACCATCTTGACCATGGTCTTGACGGCGTCGTTCCGTTCATCGTAGATATGTGCCACCAGGTCGGAGTCGCGATCGAGGCCAAGAGTCAACTGTGTCAAATCGTTGGAGCCGATTGAGAAGCCATCGAAGACGTCGCAGAAGGCATCGGCGGAGATGACGTTACTTGGGATCTCGCACATGACGTAGACCTCCAGGCCATTCTCTCCCTGTACCAGGCCAAACTCACGCATAACCTCAATGACCTTACGGCCCTCCTCCGGGGTACGGCAGAAGGGCACCATCAACTTGACATTGTTCAAGCCCATGCCGTTTCTCACCTTCAACAAGGCCTGACACTCAAGCTCAAAGGCGACCTTGTATTTGGCGTCGTAGTAGCGGGAGGCCCCACGCCAACCGATCATCGGATTACTCTCCTCAGGCTCGTAGAACTGGCCGCCGATTAGATTGGCGTACTCGTTACTCTTGAAGTCAGAGAGCCGGACAATGACGTCCTTGGGATAAAAACCAGCCCCGATACGACCGACCCCTTCAGCCAATTTATCGATAAAAAATTGCTTCTTATTGTCTGGGTAGGCCGTTGTCTTCGCTTCAATCTGACGGACAACCTCGGCGGCTTCAGTATCGCCTGCCGCCGCCTTCTTCTTGAGATCGTCGAAGTAGTAGAGGGCCAGGGGATGGATGCCGATGTGGGAGTTAATGATAAACTCCTCCCGGGCGAGGCCAACCCCGTCGTTAGGGATCTGACTCTCGGTGAAGGCCTTCTCGGGGATACCGACGTTCATCATGATCTTGGTTCTGGTCGCCGGGATGTCATCCAAGTCGAGGCGTTCTACCTCAAATTTGAGCAGACCCTGGTAGATGTGGCCAGACTCACCTTCAGCGCAGGAGACAGTGATTTCGGCACCGCCCTTGATCTTCTCGGTGCCGTTATCGGTGCCGATGACGCAGGGGATACCGAGCTCCCGGGAGATGATTGCCGCGTGGCAGGTACGCCCACCACGATTCGTGACAATGGCCCCGGCGATCTTCATGATGGGTTCCCAGTCTGGGTCGGTCATATCGGTGACCAGCACCTGCCCTTTCTTGAAATCATGGATGTCGACCACGTTCTTGATGACGTTGGCCTGTCCCTGGCCAATTTTGGCACCGACGGCTTGCCCGGTGGCCAGCACCTCGCCGTGTTCCTTCATGACGTAGGTTTCCATAACCCTTTTGGAGGATTGGGAGTGGACGGTCTCCGGTCTCGCCTGGACGATAAATAGGCCACCAGTACCGACCTTCACCCCATCACCATCCTTGGCCCACTCGATGTCCATGGCTTTGCCGTAATGCTCCTCAATGATACAGGCCCATTTGGCGAGTTGGACGATCTCATCGTCATTCAAGACATAGCGGCCACGCTCTTCCGGGGTGGTGGGGATATTCTTAACCGGTTCCTTGGTGTTGGGGTCGTTATCGTAGATCATCTTGATCTCTTTGCTTCCCACCCTGCGACCGACAATTGGGCTCTTCCCCTGATGCAGTGTCGGTTTGAAGATGTAAAACTCGTCGGGGTTGACTGCACCCTGCACGACATTTTCACCGAGACCCCAGGCCCCGGTCAGGAAGACGGAGTTGGTGAAGCCACTTTCGGTGTCGATGGAGAACATGACCCCAGAGGAAGCGGAATCGCTGCGCACCATTTTCTGGATCGTTATCGAAAGATAGACGTCGAATTGCCCGAATCCCTTGTCGTGCCGGTAGGAAATGGCGCGGTTGGTAAAGAGGCTGGCGAAACATTTCCGGCAATTGTCGATCAAGGCATCCATGCCGTGGATGTTTAAGAAGGTCTCCTGCTGGCCGGCAAACGAGGCGTCGGGCAGGTCTTCGGCGGTGGCTGAGGAGCGCACGGCGACATCGACATCCTTGCCATATCGTTCCTCCATCTTGGCGTACGCCACGGCTATTGCCTGGCGGAGGTCGTCGGGGAATTGGGCCGTGCGGATGATGTCTCGGGCCTTTTCTCCACGTTCCTGGAGGTTGCGCATATCGTTAGTGTCCAACCCGGCCAAGGCGTCTTCAATGGCCTGGGCGATTCCGGCTGTTTTGAGAAGGTGGCGATAGGCGTAGGCGGTGATGGCAAAACCGTGGGGGACAGCGACACCCTTGGAGGTGAGCTTTTGATACATCTCGCCGAGAGAGGCATTTTTGCCACCGACCAGCGGGACATCCTCAATGCCAATTTCATCAAACCAGAGAATCAATTTTTCATCGTGTTTCTCAGACATCGCTATCTCCCATCATAAGGTTTAGTAAGGTAGGTAAGCCGTTGTTGTAAAACAATCTATACCATCGGCAGAGGCCAAGACGGCGTGAGGAACCGTAGCGAAGAGGCAAGCTGTGCGCGGATGATTTTTGAACGGCTCCTAAAGGTGTGTGACGAAGGCATTGGGGTGGAGTGATCGGCTATCCTTGCCCCCCGCAAGTGGCCTGGCGATCGAACCCGATTAGCTTGTGAGGATGTTCGCCTGACTCACCAGGGGGGGCGAGACTATATTATATTGTTGCCTGGCAGGTCAACTCAATTCGGTGTCGTCGATGGGGAAACAGCTGGGAAAAAATTCTCTTAGGCGTCGCAGCAGGCCCCCTGCCCACAGGAAGTCTTTGTTGTTGAGCAGGATTCGGAGGTGGTGCTGGTCGAATAGGCGTCACTGCATGTTTTTGTCGAACAAGATTCCGTCGCAGCACGCGATTTGTTGGTGCTCGCCCCGTTATAGCCATCGGCGTACCAGCCCCCTCCCTTGAGATGGAACGAACTCATTGAAATCAGCTTCTTCAAGGTGCCGGCACAGGTCTGGCAGGTAGTGAGCGGTTCGTCGGTCAGGCTTTGCCATGCCTCGGTTACCTGATGGCATTGGTTGCATTGGTACTCGTAAATAGGCATATCGGTCACTCCTTAATGTTGGTGCCACCAGTGGGGGTGTCCCCACTGGATTGTACTGCTGTTGTCGTTGATTTTCGTTAGGTGAGGTGATGGCGAGGGTGGTGTAACGTCGTGCGGTGCCTCCGCTTAGCGCAAACAGCAATTGTGATCGCATCCGTTATTCTTGCCCCGAATTTAATTGCCGATGTACGGTCTGTCAATGCCATTATTGATTTAGCGTATTGAAAAAAAGGAGCAGAGTTGGTTTAATGAACGACGTTTTTTGAAGGACGGCGTGTTTCCCCCTATCCTGAGGGCAAGGGGTGTTTCTTGATATTGTGGCGGGAGGGAAGAGTGCAACAGATATTGACGCTTCAAGCGAAAGAGGGCATGGTCTTGGCCAAAGACGTGATGACTGCCGAGAATCGTGTCTTGTGCGGTAAGGGCACGCCGTTGACTGCCTCCCTGATTGAGCGATTTCTTAAGATGGATATTGTCCAGGTGACGGTTGAGGGGCATCCCATCAGCTCGCCTGGGGAAAAGACCTTGCCGGAGGAGTTGCATGACATCGAAGCCCGCTTTTCTGAGGTGCAAAAAGTGCCGCCCTTGGTGTACCTGATGAAACGGATTATGAAAAATTTGGCAGAGTCGCGAGGTCAATAATGGAAGACGCCAAACGTCAGGAGTTCCGCAACGCCTTACGGCAGACCAAGAACCTGCCGACCTTGCCGGGGATTGTCTCTAAGCTCACCAAGATGGCCGATGACCCAGACACCACGACCGAGCAGATGGGCAAGGTCATCGGCCAGGACTATATCTTGGCCGCCAAGTTGCTCAAGCTGGTCAACTCGGCCTTTTATGGTTTTCCCCAACGGATCAGTTCGATCAGCAGCGCCATCATCCTTCTGGGGTTTAACGTCGTTAAGAGTTTGATCATCAGTGCCTCGATCTTTGAGGTGATGGAGGATCAGGACGTTGAACTGTGGCAACATTCTTTGGGTTGCGCGGTGGTCTGCAATGTCATTGCCACCCGTATGGGAGTTAAGGATCCCGAGGAGGTTAGTACCGCAGGCTTGATCCACGATATCGGCAAGATTGCCATCAAGATGGAGTTGCCGAGCGAGTACGAGATGATCACCCGCCTGGTGCGTGAACGAAAGATGTCTATGCGGGCCGCCGAGATGGAGGTCTTGGGTCTTGACCATGCCGAGGCGGGGGGGTGGTTGGCCAAGGGCTGGAATCTCCCCAAGAAATTGCTTGAGCCGGTATCGTGCCACCATGATCCGCGCTTGGCCTCGACCGAACAGTTGAACAGCGCCATCATCCATTTCAGCGATATTGTCATCCGAGGTTTGGGCTACGGTCATGCCGGAGACAACAAGGTGCCGATGTTGAGTAAGCGGGCCTGGGAACTGCTGAATTTCAGGCCCGCCGATATCGATGAAATACTCGAGCAGGTAGAAGAGAAACTTTGGGATGTCAAAGGCTTCAGTCTGGAGATCAAGGCTGAAGAGACCTCGTCGACGGTTGGTTGAGCATGGCGCGCATCCTGGTGGCTGGATCGGGTATCCTGGAGAGGCCTGAAACCCGTATCTCCCTGGAGGCTAAGGGCTATCAACTGATCGTTTGTGCAGAGATCCATCGGGCGGTGGGGGTGTTTTTGGAAGACCCGCCCGATTTGTTGATCGTCGAGCGCGGATTCTCCGGCGCTGGTGAGTTGGATCTGGTTCGAGTGGCGAGCGGTTGCCTGCAGAAAACCAATATCCCGATCCTGCTTGTTCTTGGCGCAGAGGAGATGGCGGCGGGTATTGATTGGCAGCTTTTGCCGGTGGATGATCTCCTCGCGCGGCCGGTGACGGCGGAGGAGCTCTTGCTGCGCATCCAGTTAGCTGAGGCCCGCCGCAATCGGGTCTTTGACAATAACCCGTTAAGCAAGTTGCCGGGCAATACCTCGATCCTGAATGCCATCCAAAAGGCCCTGACCAGTTCGGTGTCGATGGCGGTTTGTTATGTCGATATCGATAATTTTAAGCCCTACAACGATCATTATGGCTTTTCGCAGGGCGATGAGGTAATTCTGATGGTCGCTCGGGTGATCGTCAACGTCATCGATCAGGCGGCGCGGGGGCGGAGTTTCATCGGGCATGTTGGTGGCGATGATTACGTCTTCATTGTCCCGGAGGACAAGGTCGTTGAGATCTGCGACAAGGTGCTGGCCAACTTCGAGACGGTACGTAATCTCTTCATCGAGCCAGAGGATGTCCTGCGAGGTGGTTTTGTCGAAAAGGATCGTCAAGGGCGCGTGACCCAGTTTGGTCTGTTGAGCATCTCGATCGCGGTCATCCCCACTGGTCATGGTAAATTTCAGCACTCAGGACAGGTGGCGGCGGTGGCCTCTCAGATGAAGCACAAGGTCAAGGCCTTGGAGGGCAGTAACTACCTAATCGATCAGCGCGAGGAGTATTCGTCTGACTAGCGGGTGGGGCGATGAGCCCCCCAGGGGAATTGCCCTGTCCCCCTTTCGTCTCTCCCAAATGCCTTTGCCCCATTTCATAACCCTTTACCATTCCCTCCACTTCCCTTCTTATGATTGGTATCTTTGATTCCGGTGTTGGCGGCATGACTGTTGCCCATGCCGTCGAGCAGGCCTTGCCTGGCCTTGACTTGGTCTATTTTGGCGACTTGGCTCGTACCCCTTACGGTTCGAAGAGCCCGGAGACACTTCGCCGCTATACCAGGGAGAATATTGAATTTCTGCTTGGCAAGGGCGCTCAGTTGATCATTGTTGCCTGTAATTCTGCCGCCTCGGTGATCACCGATGAGATGTTGGCCCCCTACGCCCTGCCGATCTTCGATGTCATCCGTCCGGCGGTGGCCAGGGTTGTTTCGATGGTGGGCAACTCCTCGGTCAAGAGCAAGGTCGGGGTCATTGGAACCCGAGCGACGGTGACGAGTGGCATTTACAGTCGAAAGATTCAGGCCGATGCCCCCCATTGTCGGGTGATTGCCCAGGCCTGTCCGCTCTTTGTCCCCCTGGTTGAGGAGGGATGGCTGGCCAAGCGGGAGACCAAGATGATTGTGCGGCGCTACCTCCACGCCTTGCGAGCGGCACAGATCGATGCCTTGGTCTTGGGTTGCACCCACTATCCCTTGTTGAAGAAGCTGATCCAACCCCGGATTGGTCGGCGGGTGCTGATCATCGACTCCTCCGAGGAAGTCTCTTCCAGTCTCAAAGACTACCTGGCCACTCATCCCGATTTGGCAGCCAGCCTTTCGCGGACTGGGAAAAATCGTTTTTATGTTTCTGATGTGACCGAGGCCGCCGTGGCAACGGCCAGACGGATCTTTGGCCGTCAGATTGATTTGATTAAGGTTTGATTCTGCCTTTTGGTACGATGAATGCGGCCATAGCCGCCCAACCGAATGACCAAGGAATTTGCATGACCTCACACCTCTCTCGCTCGATTTTTTGTTTGACTATTTTTCTGCTGGCGCTGTCTCCGCAGGCCCTTTGGGGCGCTGACCTGGCACCACTTGCCGTTGCCCAGAAGATCCAAACCACCTACGCCGCCACCAAGACACTGCAGGCCGACTTCCAACAGACGACGACCAGCCGCATGAGTGGCCGTGAGCGCCTGGGTTCTGGCTCCATGGTCTTGGCCAAACCGGGCTTGATGCGTTGGGATTACCGCGAGCCGAATCAACAGGTCTTTGTCTGTGATGGGCAAAAGATATCCATGTACTTTGCCAAAGAGCATCAGATGATGGTCACCCCCGCCAAGGAGTATTTGGAGAACGATGTCACCTACTCCTTCTTTGCCGGCACGGGGAATATCGAGCGAGATTTTGTGGTGGCTGGGCCGGAGGAAGAAGACGTCCTTGAAGCAAAGACCACCTATCAGCTGAAGCTGACCCCCAAAAAAAGCCATGCCCAGATTGACTTCATTGACCTCTGGGTTGATCGCACCACCTTCCTTCTGACCCGGCTTAAGGTCACCGACAAGTTTGGCACGGTGACCGACCTGGTCTTTTCGAAGGTCACTACCAATCAGGAGGCCCCGGGCAAGCTCTTTTTCTTCACCCCCCCGGAGGGGACGGAGATCATCGATAAATGAGGGTAACTGTCCAGCAGCACCCCATCTGCTTTGTCAGCGGCCTGCTCATGTGCAAACCAGCACACATCGCAGGCCGCTTTCGCGCATCTGGGGCGCTGCTTCTAAGTAACAAAATGTCAACATGTTGAAATTGCGTGTTTTTGCCTTTTGGGCCTTGTCGGCCATTTCAATGCCCATTGAC
>Ga0172375_10006408_pt1 | contig 16555 bp, 16 predicted proteins | sample LakKiv1m_FD_114537 | JGI IMG/M metagenome (GOLD analysis project Ga0172375, IMG submission 114537) | Freshwater microbial communities from Kabuno Bay, South-Kivu, Congo - kab_092012_11.1m | ecosystem: Environmental > Aquatic > Freshwater > Lake | place: Democratic Republic of the Congo...
CGTGGCTAAAAACTCCGCCGGCTTCATCTGGCTGGAGACAAAACGGTTATAAATCAATTCATATAAACGGTATTGGTCGTGATCTAAGAAATCTTTTAAGCTCTCCGGGGCCCGGGATACATAACTTGGCCGGATTGCTTCATGCGCTTCCTGTGCGGATTTTTTAACTTTAAAAATATTAGGCTTCTCCGGAAGGAATTCTTTGCCAAAATACCTGCCGATATGCTCGCGCACTTCGCTGATTGCCTCAGGGGCAACCCGCGGAGAATCCGTGCGCATATAAGTGATTAAGCCCAGCGGATTGGCTTGCCCGATATCAATACCTTCATAAAGCTGCTGGGCGATCATCATTGTCTTGGAAGCGTTAAAACGTAATTTATTAAAAGCCTCCTGCTGCAAGGTGCTGGTGATAAACGGGGCGGGAGCATAACGCTTTTTCCGGGTTTTAGCGACCTTTTTAACCTTAAATTCTTCTCCGGACAATTCTTTGATTATTGCTTCCGCGGCCTGCTGATTTTTTATTTCCGCTTTTTCCGCCCCGATCTTCTCAAGTTTGGCGCTAAAATTACTTTCCCCGGAAACTTTCGGCTTAAAAAGTTCCGCCAGCACTTCCCAATACTCCTGAGAAGTAAATTTCTGAATCAAACGTTCCCGGTCAACGATTATCTTTAAGGCAACCGATTGCACGCGCCCGGCGCTTAATCCGCGGGCAAGTTTTTTCCAAAGCAACGGGCTTAATAAATACCCCACAATGCGATCCAAAACCCTGCGGCCGACTTGAGCCTCAATCATATTCAAATCAAAATCGCGGGCGTGTTTGAAAGCATCCGCTACCGCCCCGGGGGTAATCTCGTGGAAACTTACGCGTAAAACTTTTTTGCCTTTTAAAATCCGCTGGCTGATCTGCCAACCGATAGCCTCGCCTTCGCGGTCAGGGTCGGTAGCCACGTAAATGTTTTCGGCATCCTTGGCCTCTTTTTTAAGCTGCGCCAAAAGTTTTTTTCTCCCCGGGATAACCACATACTCGGCCTTAAAATTATTTTCAACATCCACGCCGATTTTTTTCTGCGGCAGGTCAATTAAATGCCCCATGGAAGAAACTACCCTGAACTCTTCGCCTAAAATTTTGCCGATAGTCTTGGCTTTAGTCGGCGACTCAACGATTACTAAATTTTTAACCATTTAACTCCTTATATAATGTTTTCCCGGAAGCTCCTTAATTAATTTCCGCAGCCTTAAACTTAAAATCAAACCGCTAAGTTGCGCGGGCTTAAGTTCGGTTTTTTCCGCTAACCCATCAATACTCACCGGGTGATTATTGATATAATGGTAAAGTCTTGATTGCTCTTTGTCAAATGAAAGATTATTTTGGCAAACGCAATCCGCAGAGCTTGCGGGTTTGGAATTTTCAAAACTTATAAAAAGATCTTCTAATATATCTTCGCAGGAGGTGGCTAATTTTGCTCCCTGCTTAATCAAGGCATTAGCGCCGATAGAAGTGTCTGAATCAATTTTACCCGGCAAAGCAAACACCTCCCTGCCCTGTTCCAGGGCAAAATCCGCAGTAATCAGCGCCCCGCTGTTTTTTGCAGCCTCGGCAACTAAGACCCCCAAAGATAAACCGCTGATTATCCGGTTACGCCGGGGGAAATTACACGCCAATGGCATAGTCTCAAGAGGAAATTCGGAAACCACAGCGCCTTGTCGCGATATTTCTTTAGCCAGCGCCATATTCTCGGAAGGATAAACCTGATTAAGGCCGCTGCCTAAAACCGCGATGGTCCTGCCTCCTGCTCTAAGCGCCGCGCGATGCGCGTAAGTATCTATACCCCGGGCCAGCCCCGAAATAATCGTTATCCCGCGCAGGGTTAACTCCCTGGAAAATTTAGCTGCTTGATTTAAACCGTAAATGGAAGGGCAGCGCGAACCAACAATAGCAAAACCGGATTTATCTTCTTCTAAAACCTTGCCTAAAGAATAGAGCACCAGCGGAGCTCCGGTTATATTCTTAAGGTTTAGAGGGTAATCCGCGTCCAGATACGTCTGAATCCCTGCCCCCAATCTCCTGGCCGATAAAATCTCCGCCTCTAACTTATTAACCTTGAAAGAAGTTATTTCCTGCGCGATTTTCGCGCTTAACCCTAACCGCACAAGCTCCTCAAATGAAGCCTGAAAAATATCTTCCGGCTTGGCAAAATACTCAAGCAGCCTGTTTAATCTTACGCTTCCTAAGCCGGAGATAAAATTTAAACTAACCAGGGCTTCAAAGGTATTCACTTTTTTTCCAAAGTTAGTTTATACAGCTTGCTTGCTACCTGCTTAACCGAAAGCCTGGAGGTATCAACGGTTGTATCCGCCTGCATATAATAAGGCGCGCGCAATTTAAGCAAAAGTTCAATGCGCTCTAAAGGGTCCGCCACCCTAAGCAAAGGCCGCGTCAGATCGCCGGCTAAGCGCTTAAAAATAACTTTAGGGCTGGCGCAGAGACAAATCAACCTGCCTGTCTGTTTCATAATTTTTATATTATCTTTGTCAATAATAATGCCGCCGCCGCAGGCAACCACAAAATTATCCTGCCTGGCAACTTCCTTAAGGGCCTTTTTCTCAACTTTGCGAAAATATGGCTCTTTATCTTTGGCAAAAATCTCCGCGATACTTCTTTTTTCCCTTAAAACGATTAGGTCGTCTAAGTCAACAAACTGCCAATTTTTCCTTTTGGCAAGCTGGCCTCCCGCGGCGCTTTTGCCCGTGCCCATAAACCCCACTAAATAAATATTATTCATTTTTTTATTATGGACAGCCCTTAAACTTAAAAAACCCGTTTAAAGATTAAGGGCCGCCCATAGTTTAAGTTAAGCTTTATAGGCATCCAGCACTACATCGCTTAGCTGCTTCCTCAACTCCTTAGTAGTCGGATAGACTGTGTCGTACCACTTGCCGTCTTTGCCAAGGTGCCGCGGCATGCTCACAAACAAACCCTTGCTGCCGTCAACTACCCCAAAACCCTTGACCACTATCCCGCTAAGAGAAACATCCGCAAAAGCCCTTAGCTTGGTCTTACCGTCAACCTTATAAATGCGGCTGACTAAAATCGTATCTTCCATCTGCCTCACCTCCTTCTACGCTAATAGACGGAGGCAAGCGGATTTTCTAACGCATTTTTTTCCTTTTATATAATACGCTTACGGTAACTCCTGTAAGCTTGTTTTATATCGCTTAAGCTGTCTGAGCCAAATTTCTCCAAAAACGCCTCTGCCAATACAAAAGCGCAGGCGCCTTCTGCGACCACGCCGGCAGCCTGCACCACGCAGGTATCAGTGCGCTCAACCGCAGCCTTAGCAGATTTCTTGGTATTAATATTCACCGACTCCAGCGCCTTAAGTAAAGTGGATATCGGCTTCATACAGGCGCGCAAGATAATATCCTCACCGTTGGAGATCCCGCCTTCAATGCCCCCGGCATTATTAGTTCTGCGTAAATAACCTTTGCCTTTTTTGTAATAAATCGCATCGTGGACTTCGGAGCCGAAACTTATGGCGTATCCTAAGCCCAGGCCAACTTCAAATGATTTAACCCCCGGAATAGAAATAACCGCGGCAGCCAGGCGGCTATCCAGCCTGCGGGCAGGCTGGACATAACTGCCTAAACCTACCGGAACTTTTTTGGCCGCTACCTCAAAAATCCCTCCGATAGTATCCTGACTGCCGATTGCCTCGCGGATTTTTTCAGTAATCCCCTGCGCAGTGTTTTCGCCTCCCACGGATAAAACCCTGCTGGATATATGCACGCCGAATTCGCTTAATAATCTTTTACACACCGCGCCCACAGCCACCGTAGCCGCTGTGCTGCGCGCTGAAGAACGCTCTAACACCTCCCTTATATCGCTAAAACCATATTTTAACAACCCCGCTAAATCCGCATGCCCCGGCCGGGCGGCAATTACTTTATGCAATTTCTCAATACTGGCATCCTTATTTTTTATTAATAAAGTTACCGGGCTGGCCAGAGTGAGGCTATTTTTAAGGCCGGAAATAATCTGCGCCTTGTCGTTTTCAATCCGCATACGCTTGCCCCTGCCAAAACCCAGCTGCCGGCGTTTTAATTCTTGGTTTACGTATTCGGCGTCAATTTTCAGGCCTGCCGGCAGGCCGTCTAAAATAGCGATAATACCTTTTCCGTGCGATTCACCCGCGGTTAAACAATTTAACATAATCCCTCCTCACTTATTCCCAGAGGCCGCGTTTATTTTCGCGCGCCTGCTGGTATAAACTCAAAAATAAATCCGCGTATTTTACGTTCGGCGGATAAGTCATAAGCGAGGCATACCCTTGCTTGACAATCTCCGCGTTCACAAATGTTCCATCCCTTAAATAAACATACGCCAGCGTCCTGCCGTATTTATCTTTGCGCTCAACATCAAACTCCAGGCTCACGCGCTTACCTTCAACTAAATTTTTAGTAAAATCGGAGGCCCGGCGCCCCATTTTTTGAATCACGGCTGCGTCTTGGCCGCTACGCTGGGCATCGCGATAAAGTTTACGCGACTCATGCACTTCCGGAGTATCAATGCCGATCAGCCGCACGCGTTCTTTGCCTTCCAGCTCTAAAGTATCGCCATCAACTACTCTTTTAACTAAAACATCGGCGTAATTATTAGTTTTGGCCGGCAGCTTAACCGGCTCTATGAATTCAGAATCAAGAATCGGCTGCTCTTGCTGGTTACACCCGATTAAACCAAATAACAAAATTAAACCGCACAAACCACAAAAGACTTTTCTCATTAATATCCCCCTGAGTACCCCGTTTCCCGATTGAGTTGCCTGCCTTGCCTACCCTGCCTACCCTGTCTACCCTGCCTACCCTGCCTACCGGCAGGCAGGCGGCAGGCAGGCGGCAGGCAGGCGGCAGGCAGGCGGCAGGCAGGCGGCAGGCAGGGAAACTATTTCCAATCTGAAGCGGAAACGGTTTCCGACTCAAAGCGGAAACGGTTTCCGCTATAGTTTCCGCTATAAACTTGTTCCTATGAAACCGGCTAAAACCACAATATCTTCGGTGCAAAAAATTTTCGTAATGCTGCGGTCAAAAAACATATTCGCATCCGCGCTAAACTCTTCATCCGCTTTCCAGAGTTTCACTAATACAGGCACGCCCTGGAAAGCCCGGATAACTACGGCTATCTCCGGCGCAGAAACCCTTGCTGCCGGTAAACGCTCTAAAACACTCAGTATTGCCTCCGGATTTTTCCCGTATTTCCTGATGATCGGCTCAAGCGCACGCTTATGATAAGCCTCAGCATAACCTTCTACTCCGGAAAGCTCCCGGAAAGTCAGCCACTCCCCGGTAACCGGCGGCAAGGCCTGGAGTTTTTGCGCCAGATAATGCAAAATAAGAATACAGGTAAAATCTTTGGGCGCTACATTACACGATAAAGAAAGAACCCGGCAAGACTCCAAATCCACGCTATATTCATCGGCTAAGAATTTTACCGGTAACTTCTTGGCTGAATTAAGGTTAGCTAATTTTTCCCAGGCTTTTTGCAAAGCAATCTCATAACCCATAAAGTTATTTTACTATTTTTACATAGATAAATCAATGTTTTTAGATTATAATATATTAATGTATTTAAAGATAAACTTGCGCTTGTCATTCTGAGGGAGCGTGAGCGACCGAAGAATCTTGTTTTTTAGATCCTTCGGCTTCGCCTCAGGATGACGTCACCTAAACAGTGGTGAACTTAAATAATACTATGATCTACGACAAATTCCAGCAAGAGGCAATTGACTGTATTAACCATGGCCACTCGGTAATTGTCTCTGCCCCCACCGGAGCCGGCAAAACCGTCATCGCCGAACATATTATCAACAACGCGATTAACAGCAATTACGGGGTGATTTATACCGCGCCGATTAAAGCCCTCTCCAACCAGAAATTCCGCGACTTTCAAAACACCTTTAAAGATAATATCGGAATTCTTACCGGCGATGTCTCAATTAACCCCAGTGCCCCGGTATTAATTATGACCACGGAGATCTTCCGCAATAAAATCCTGGACGAACCGGCAAGTTTAGACAGATACTCCTGGATTATTTTTGACGAAATCCATTATATTGATAACCCTGAACGCGGCACGGTTTGGGAAGAATCCCTTATTTTCCTGCCTAAGCATATGAAACTGCTGGGCCTCTCCGCAACTATTCCCAATATTGAACAATTCTCAAAATGGATTGAATCTATCCACGATAAAACGGTAAAAATTGTTATTGAAGAAAATCGCCCGGTGCCTTTACATTTTCTTTTTCAATGCCAAAACGAAATTGTGGATAAAGTTGAGCATCTGCGCCGCGGCCGCTCTGACAAACCCAACCGCCTGCACTCGCTGATTAACTATTTGCAACAAAACAACGGCCTGCCGGCAATCTATTTTGTGTTCAGCCGCAAAAGGACCGAAGAGCTCGCCCAGGAATTATACGGATTCAAGTTCCTTAATCCGGCAGAAACCTCGCTTATCACCCAGATGTATGAATCCCTGCTTGAGCGTTTTGATCTAAAACACGAACGCTCCGCGGCCCTGCTCTATCCGCTGGTGCAGCGCGGTATCGCCTATCATCACGCCGGGATGCTGCCGACTTTAAAAGAAGTAGTTGAACGCTTGTTTACCAGCCGGCTGCTTAAAGTAATTTTTACCACTGAGACATTCGCCCTGGGAATTAATATGCCCAGCCGCTCGGTTGCCTTTGACGGCCTGCGCAAATTTTACGGCACCTACGTGCGCAATTTAAAAACGCGCGACTTTTACCAAATGGCCGGCCGCGCCGGCAGGCGCGGCATAGACGAAGAGGGGTTTGTCTACTGCCGGGTCAATCCGCAAAGGATTAATTACGACGAAGTCCGCCGGATTATTTTCGGAAAACCCGAAGAAGTAAGAAGCCAGCTGAACACCTCTTACGCTACCATCCTTAACCTTTATGAAAAACACCGGGATGATTTATTTAAAATTTACCCGCTTTCTTTGCATTATTTCCAGTCGCGTAAAAATGAGCAAAAGGAGGCCTTGAGGTTAATTGACGCGAAATTAAAACTGCTTAAAGAACTCGGCTATATCTACGCAGGGGCCTTAACCGAAAAAGGCAAATTCGCTAAAACCGTTTACAGCTATGAATTAATCCTTGCCGAGCTTTACGAACAGAATGTCTTGGAGCAGCTTGATGAGTTTGGCCTGGGGGTAATTGCCGCGGCGGTAGTGTTTGATCCCCGTAAAAATCAGCGCATGCCTGCGGGGATATCTAAATCCAGCCGCAATATTAAAAGGGTTTGCGAAGAAACCTACGGCCGGATCAAAGAAAAAGAACGCCGCTATAAAATTTACCCATTCAGCAAACTGCCTTATTTTCATTTATGTTCCAGTATGGAAGCCTGGCTGCGCGGGACAAACTTTGACAAAACGATTCAATTTACGGATTGCGACGAAGGCGAGGTAATCAGGTATTTCCGCATGAGCGTGCAGATTTTAAGGGAAATCTCCAAAGCCCCGATCTCTTCTTTGGCGCTTAAAGATAAAATCAAAGAAACTGTGCGCGTAATCAACCGCGACATTGTCAACGCCGAAAAACAACTGCGCGAAGGCTAAGCCTTCCTCTGCTTAATATAATCCTTAAGAATCCGCTTATGGTCAAAAGCAAATTCCATTTTTTCAATCTGGTTTAATTTAACTACCTTAACTGCCTGGGCGTCATCTCCGGCTCGGGGCCTGCCTTTGGCTTTAGCCGTAAAAACCGTACCCACAGTATGAAACCGAAGGTCGCGCTGCGGGTCCGAATAGGTATGGAATTGCCTCACTTCTAATAAATCCAGACCGGTTTCTTCCTTAGCCTCTCTTTTTACCGCATCCTCTAAGCTCTCGCCATAATCCACAAACCCGCCGGGAAGCGCCCAGCCAAAAGGCGGATTGCTTCTTTGAATCACGACAATACCATCGGGCAATTCAATAACCGCGTCCACGGTTACATACGGCCCGCCGGAAAGTTTAGCAGTCACATATTCCAGATAACCCAAAACCCCCTGATTAAAAATATCAAAAGCCTCTTTATCGTAGAGGCAAAAAATTATCTCTTTTAAATCCGAATCAGCGCCGCGTAAATGTTTAAGCACCTCCTGGGCCATTATTTTAGCGCAGGCCAATAAGGCAAATCCGCCGGTGCCGCAGCCTAAAGCCGGAAAAATAATTGAATTAATTTTTAAGCGGTCAGCTAATTGTAATGAACTCTTGCAGGCATTACGGATTTTTATTTCGTCCGTCTTAAAGTCCATGCCCATGGTTGCGGCGTGAATGATATATTTTGCCGCCAACTCTCCGGCGGTAGTTTCAACCGCGCCGCCAATGGCGATCGGCCCTTTATTCACCGCCTCTTCTTCAATAACCCTGCCGCCTTTTTTCTTGATTACGCCGGCAACGCCGCCGCCCATCACCAATTTATTATTCGCGGCATTAACAATCGCGTCCGCGCGCAACTCCGTAATATCCCCCATCACCACCCTAATCTCAGTATTTTTAATCCTCATCGCTACTCTCCGATTATTTTAATTAACACGCGTTTCTTGCGCTGGCCGTCAAACTCACCGTAAAATATCTGCTCCCAGGGGCCAAAATGTAATTTGCCCGTGGTTACTGCCACTACTACTTCCCTGCCCATAATCGTGCGCTTAAGGTGCGCGTCGGCATTATCCTCGCCGGTTAAATTATGCTGGTATTTGTCTTTTTCAAAGGGCGCCAGTTTCTCAAGCCAGGCGGAAAAATCCCGGCACAGGCCGCTTTCATCGTCATTAATAAAAATACTGGCGGTAATGTGCATCGGATTAACTAAACATAAACCTTCCTTAATTCCGCTTTTAGCCAACGCCAATTCCACCTGATCCGTAATATTGATAAACTCCCGGCGGTTTTTGGTATTAAAAAATAATTCCTGGGTATATGTCTTCATATTGCCCTTAGATCCTTCGCCCCCTGCGCGGGGCTCAGGATGCCCCCTCCTGATTATTTTTTCAAAAACATATTGGCTAATCCCTGAATGATATTGCCTACCGCGGTCTTAAAGCTGTATTTAGGCTGCGCCAAGGTGCCGCCTAATCTAATTACTCCGAATACCCCGCTTGAGCCGATAATCGCGGTAGTTACATCTTTAAATGTGCCTTTTAAAGGGACCATCTCGCTTAAGATCTCCACATTCAAAGCCCCATCCAAGGTTCCGTCAAAACCAATCTTTAGCGGCCCGGAAAGATTAGCCACATTGCTTTTCAGCCTTAGGTTATCCGTAAAAATACTGCTATCCTGGATCGCAAAAGCGCAAAAACCTTCAGAAAAAATAATATTAGCAAAATCGTCGGCAAAAAGCAACTTACCCATACCTTTGAATAAATTAAGCTCCCAGAGTTTTCCGTTAGTTATCGCCACCCGGCCAAAGCCGCTGAGCTTGGTCAAATCATTCACAAAACCGCTGACCTTAAGCTCTCCCCCCAAATCTCCGGAGATATCTTTATTCCTGGAAGCAGTGTCTAATTTTAATTTCTCAAGCCTGACCCCCTGCATTTGCAAATTAACCCAGTAAGGCAGGTTCGCGGAATTTAAATTCATTTTAGCAAAAACATCAATTGTTCCGTCATATAAAGCCATATGTAAAGGTAAAACCTCGGCCAGCCCGTCAGCCTGCCGATAATAACAGGAAAAATCCGTCGCATGCAAACCGTAAAAAGAAAAATTGCTGCTGGCGGATTTTAAAGCCAAATTACAACTTTTAAAATCATTAATCCTGCCGCTAAGATTAACCTGCGTATCCAGTGTCCCGGATAATTTAAACGGCTGGATTTGGCTGCTTAATTTTGGCAGCATCTTAGGCAGATCTTCCAGGTTCAAATTCACTGACCCGTTTAAATCAACCTGCGCCGCCTGAGGATCCGTATTGTCCAGGATTCCGCTTAATAAGAATTTAGTCTCAAAATATTTACCTTCTATGCGGGAAAAGTTCATTCTCTTCCCGTTCAAATTAAAATCAGTTTGTAAAATCAAGTTTTCTGAAGCCAGATTAAGCCGCGCTAAAGGAGAAACAAAATGAGTAAGCCCGCCGCCAGCCTTATAAGCCGCGCCCCGATAGTTAAAATCTAACTTATCAATTGCCAGCAGATCCTGCGTAAACTCTATTTTACTGTTGATATTTTCAACCGGAAAATCATGCTTGGCAAATTTTATTTCGGCTTGAGCCACTTCCAAACCGCCGCGCAGCTGCCAGGCAGCGCCGGGAGCCTGCTGTAAATTCAAAGATAAAACCGCCGGCCCTGCGGCAGAGTCAATTAAATCAAATTTAAATTTTTTCCGGGCAATATCAACTATTTGGGCAAGCTCCAGGCTGGATTTTAAGCTTAAATCGGGATGGGCGAAATTCTTAACCGTTAAAACCGCGTCTAAGGGCTTCCCGAAGACCTCAAAATTTAATTTTTCACAACGCAGTTGCTCATGGTCAAATACAACCTTGCCGCGAATATTATTGATCTCGCCCGGCGGCTCAATACCTGAAATATCACTGGGCAAGACATCGGCCTTGCCGCTAAAATCAAATTTTTTATCTTTAAAATTATAACTGATTTTTGATTTAAGGTTTGCGTTTAATTTTAATTTAAATTTATCTTTAAGCATAATCAGATTATCGGCTTTGGCTTCAATCTCCCCTGCCAGAATATCATTTTTAAATTTAAATTGGGCAAAGAAATCGCAAAACCCGGAAGGCGCGCTTAAATACGTATTGCCAAAATACGCGCGGAAATCATTGGGAGAAAACGATTTTAAAGCCACCTGGCCGTTTAATTCATGGCTGATAATTTTATATTCCCCGGAGGCTTTGATTTTGGCCGTGGTATCCGAGGGCAAATCCGCGCGCAGATGAAATTTAACGCTCACCGGAAACGCCAGTCCCAAAACTAAATCCAGGTTTTTCATCTCCTGCTTAAAAGGGATTGCCTGGGCATTATCCTTAAAAACCAAATTGCCTTTTGATACCGCTACCCGGTAAATTGCGATATTGAATTTCGGTTTTGCCTGGCCATCCGGCGGCGGCGGTTTAAAAAAGTCCGAGATATTAAATTGATTACCGGCAAAACGCTCTAAAAATAAATAAGGAGATTTTAAAGTGACGCCGGGAATGATAATTTGCTTTTTAAAAATCGGCAGAATGAATATTGAACAGGTTGCCTGCCTGACGCTAAAAACTACTCCCTGGCTGTCTGCGATCACCAGGTCTTTAAACACCAGGCCTTTAAAGATATTAAACCTTAAATCCCCCAGCGAAACCCTCTTCCGGGTCTGATTTTCCAAAGTTAAAACAACCAAAGACTTTATTTTAGTCGGCAAGATAACTTCATTGATAAAATAAGTCGCCAGGGTAATTGAAATCAGCAGCGCGGCAAGGGCTATCAGGATAACTTTTTTCATAGCTTGGGTATCAATTTGGAGGCGGCTTTAAACGCCTCGGCTTTAGAGCGTAACTTACCGATTGCCTGTAATTCTTCCAGTTCCTTGAGTATCTTCCCGATTAACGGCGAAGGAGGCAGATGAAACCTGCCCATTAGATCGTGCCCATTTATTAGCGGCGCGGTTTTTTTATCTTTTTTCCCGAACAATTCTTTCATTAAACCGGCTACTATCTTTTCATGGCGCCGGCGCGACAAAGCGGTAGTCAAAGGCCCTTTGGTCGCCCTTTGATCAGCTAAAGATAATATTAATACCGCCAAGGCATCGGCCCCGGTATCGCGGAAATAACGGAATTTTGCCCGAGGCGTAGGCGCGCTGGAATCCGCTAAATAACCCGGGCGCAAATGCCATAAAACAATCCTCTCTAAAGAAGCGCACTCCTCATTAGAAAGCTTAAGCCGCCGCGCAATCAGGCGCGTCAACCCTAAGCCGACTCTTTCGTGGCCGTGAAAAATAATCTTTTTCTTTTCGCGGCGCATAGCCTTAGGCTTGCCGACATCATGTAAAATTGCCGCCAGTTTTAATAAAGCAAGCTTCTTCCTGTTCCCGGAGACAACCTGACGCAGATACGCCTGAACTCCCGCGTTATTTTTTAATTCAATGGATAAAAGCTCCAATTGTTTCAGGGTCTCCAGGGTATGCTGCCAGACATCTAAATGGTGGTACGGCCCCTGCCCGATACCGCGCATTTTCCTTATTTCCGGAAAAATGACTTCCATAATTTTTATTTTATCCAGGGCGGCTATCGCCGGATACGCCAGTTTAGCATCTAAAATCTTAAATAATTCATCGCGCACCCGTTCAGCAGAAACCTGCTTGAGTTTTTTTGCCTGCGTTTTGGCGGATTTAACCAAGTAACTATCAAGCTTAAAACCCAGGACAGAACTGAAACTAAATGCCCGCAGGATTCTTAGCGGGTCCTGCGCAAATGACCGTTTATGCGTCAGGCGGATGATTTTGTGTTTCAAATCCTCCCGGCCGGAATGAAGATCTATCAGTTCCGCGTTTAAATCCCCGCCGGAGAAAACCTTGCTTAATTCCAAAGCAATTGAATTTATCGTAAAATCCCGGTGCAGCAGGTCTTCTTCAAACGTTAAGCCGCGAAAATCCGTAAAATCAAAAGTATAAACCCGATTGCCGATTCTTTTAACCAGCCGGCAGGCGCCATGTGCTGCGTCCAAAACCACATACGCGGCTTTAATATTTACAGCTAAACTACGGCCAAAATTAAGCGCGCCTTTTTTTAAACAAAAATCAAAATCCGGATTTTCCCTTACCCTCTTAATCAACAGGTCCCTTAAAATACCGCCGACTAAATAAAGCTTTACGCGTTTTGATTTTGCGAAATTAAAAATCGGCTTTAAACTATTTTGAAAAGTTTTAGAGAATTTAAAGGTTGGGCTCATAAATAAAGATGCCTCTGGCGCTTATTTATTCTTATTAGACAAATCAGCTTTTTTGATTATTTCGTCTTCCACGAAGATGGGGGCATGCGCCCTTACAGCTAAGGCAATACTATCAGACGGGCGGGCATCAATGCTTTTATATTCACCTTTTGCGGTTTTGATCACTATCTTGGCGTGAAAAGTATTATCTTCCAAACTATCAATAATCACTTTAACCACTTCTGCTTCCAGGTCTTGAAGCATAGTATTCATCAAATCGTGCGTCAGCGGCCGGGGAGGGTTAAAACCGCTAATCTTAAATTTGATCGCTGAGGCTTCGGCTAAACCGATGACAATCGGCAAAACCCTATCGCCGTTTTTTTCTTTCAGGGCAATTAGCTGGTCGTGCCTTTTCTCATCAATGACAATCTTACTTAACTCCATCTCAATCATTATACCCTCTTATCTTGATTTGCGCTTACCGGCAAACGGCCGCGGTTTATCTTTATTCAGAATGTCTTTTAATTCCGACATAAACTGCCCGACATCCTTAAACTGCCGGTAGACCGAAGCAAAACGCACATAGGCCACATCATCTAAATTTTTTAACTTCTCCATAATCATTTCGCCGATGCGGCTGGAGGAAATTTCGCGCTCAAATTTCTTCTGAATCCCCCGTTCCACCTCGGTAACAATTTCTTCCAGCTTATCCGCGCTCACCGGCCGTTTTTCGCAGGCGCGCATTATCCCGGCCAGGATCTTTTTGCGGTCAAAAGATTCCCGGCGGCCGTCTTTTTTAATCACCAGCATAGAAATTTCCTCTATATACTCATAGGTGGTAAAACGCTTGCCGCAGTTTAAGCATTCGCGCCGGCGCCTGACTGCCGACTCTTCGGCGGTAGAACGCGAATCCACAACCTTGTCTTCTTTATGCCTGCAAAAAGGGCATTTCATTTCTTTAGAATCCTCACTTTGATTTTTGCCGCTTTCAAAAACTCCATCGCCATTTTATCCGGATAGCCCTCGGCGATAATAATCTCGCTTAAACCGGCGTTAATCAGCATTTTAGCGCAAATCAAACAAGGCTGGCAGGTAGCATAAAGTATGCTGCCTTTTGTGCTTATTCCGTGCAAGGAAGCCTGGATCAGCGCGTTCTGCTCGGCATGCAGGGCGCGGCATAATTCATGGCGCTCTCCCGAGGGAATATTTAATTTTTTACGCAGGCAACCGACAATAAAGCAATGCTCCAGTCCGCTGGGCGCGCCGTTATAACCGGTAGCAAGTATGCGTTTATCTGTAACTAAGAGCGCGCCCACCCTGCGGCGCAGGCAAGTTGACCGTTTAGCGACTAAACCCGCCATCTCCATAAAATACTCATCCCAACTCGGCCTAATATGTATCTGCTTTTTTTTCATTTTAAGTTCCTTACTAACGGTTATAAGTGATCCGCAGGGTCGCTGACGTTCCTGCCTAAGCTGTGGATAACTATTTAAACTCTAACTCCGGGTATAATGGAAATCTCTTGGTTAAGCCAAGCACCTTGCTTTTAACTTCTTTTATTTTAGCCTGATCATCTCTTGCCTCAATAGCGCTGTTAATTAAATCCGCGATCTCAAGCATCTGCCTCTGGCGCATATTACGCGTGCTCACCGCGGCTGTTCCCAGGCGGATACCGCTGGTTACTATCGGGCTCTGCCGGTCAAAAGGAATAAGGTTCTTATTTACCGTGATATTTGCCTCCCCTAATAATTTTGAAGCATCAGATCCGGTAATATTCTTCTTACTCAAATCCACAAGCATTAAATGCGTGTCCGTGCCGCCGGAAACAATGCGGAAGCCTTTGCTTTCTAACCCCCTGGCCAGTTCTTTGGCATTGGCAGTTAATTGCTTCTGATAAACCTTAAACCCGCAGGACAACGCCTCGCCAAAAGCCACAGCCTTAGCCGCGATCACATGCATCAGGGGCCCGCCTTGAATCCCGGGGAAAATTTTAGCGTCAATTTTTTTAGCAAATTCACTGCGGCAAAGAATAAACCCGCCGCGCGGCCCGCGCAGGGTTTTATGCGTCGTGGAAGTTACAAACTCCGCATAGGGCACCGGAGACGGATGAATCCCCGCGGCCACCAACCCGGCAATATGCGCCATATCCACAAAAAGATACGCGCCCACTGCGTCGCAAATCTGACGGAACTTCTTAAAATCAATCACGCGCGGATAAGCCGAAGCCCCGGCTAAAATCATTTTTGGCTTATGCTGCTTCGCCAATTCCAGAATCATATCATAGTTTAAACTTTCGGTTTCGGGATCAACACCGTAACCGACCATTTTATAAAACATCCCGGAAAAATTATGCGGATGGCCATGGGTAAGATGGCCGCCGGCGGACAAATCCATAGCCAATACAGTATCGCCGGGCTTTACCGCGGCAAAATAAACCGCCATATTGGCCTGCGATCCTGAATGCGGCTGGACATTGGCATACTCTGCCCCAAACAACTCCTTAACCCGCGAAAGCGCCAATGATTCTACTTCATCCACAAATTCACACCCGCCATACCAACGCCTCTGAGGGTAGCCTTCAGCGTACTTATTAGTCAATACCGAGCCTTGCGCCTCAAGCACGCTTAAGGAAGTAAAATTTTCAGAAGCAATCAGCTCAATATTCTCCTGCTGGCGCCTGAGCTCACTTTTAATTGCCGAGTAGATTTCCGGGTCATTTTGCTTTAGATAGCTCACTTTACACCGCTCCTTATCATTTTTTCAATCGCGCTAATCTGTTTTAACCTTTTTAAATGCCGGCCGGCGGAAAAATCCGTGCGCAACCAGGCGCTGACCATTCTCCTGGCTAAATCCGTTTTGACAAATACCGAACCCAACACTAAAATATTGCTATCATTATGCTTTCGCGAAAGTTTCGCCGCTTTTAAATTATAGCAAAGCGCGGCCCGCACTTTCGGCAGTTTATTGGCAACGATAGAATTGCCGATTCCGCTCTTACAGATGAGAATACCGCGTTGGTATCTACCGTCGGATATAAGCTTGGCCAGGCGATAAGCGGTCTGCGGATAATCGCAGCGGTCCGCGGAATACGTCCCCAGGTCTTTTACCCGCACTTTTTGTTTTTTCAAATAAGCGATTAATTTTTCTTTTAAGTTGAACCCTCCGTGGTCGGAAGCAATTAAGATCTGGCTCATATAATTTTAGCTATCCTTTCTACAGAATCTTTAATGATATTAAAAGTATCTTCGTAAAAAACTAAAGACCCTCCTGCCGGATCAACGATATTTAAATTACTATCGCTTATTTTAGCAAATTCCTTTAATAAGAAAAGCCTATTTTTAATCTCCGGAAAAAGCTGCAGGATTTTTTCTTCGTGAATATCCTCCATCACCAGGATCAAATCCGCTTTCCTGGCTTCATCCAAAGTCACATTATGGGCGTAGTGGTTATTAACGTTAATCCCTTCCTTTTTTAATACTTCTTTAGTTAAGGCGCTTGCCCCGGAAGCATCCAGCGCCATCACCCCGGCTGAACTGACCTCCACATCGGACCTGCCTGCCTGATTAAGCAGTTTTTTAAGGTAGGCCTCGGCCATTACTGAGCGGCAGGAATTTCCGGTACAGATAAAAAGAATATTTTTTTTATTAACTACCGC
>Ga0172375_10006410_pt1 | contig 16552 bp, 18 predicted proteins | sample LakKiv1m_FD_114537 | JGI IMG/M metagenome (GOLD analysis project Ga0172375, IMG submission 114537) | Freshwater microbial communities from Kabuno Bay, South-Kivu, Congo - kab_092012_11.1m | ecosystem: Environmental > Aquatic > Freshwater > Lake | place: Democratic Republic of the Congo...
CTCTACTCGGCCACCTACAGCCCCTGGGTCGCCGTGGCAGCCAACATCGACTTCGAGGCCGACTCCCCGCAGACCTACCGCGTGCTGCCGCTGCCGGACGCGTACGTCGACACGGTGAACGAGCTGGTCATCCTGAAGGACAACGTCGTCCGCGATTCGACCGGCGTTCCGGTGCTGGCCCCCAAGTACACGATGTACGCGACGTACAAGGCTCTCCGGAAGGACCTGAAGAGCGGCGTCCTCATCCGGTCCGAGTCGGACCTGGACCAGGTCACCCCGCTGATCCCCGACAACCCGCTGGGGTTCGCCCTCCAGCTGGCGTTCCAGGCCGGAGACGGCATCGTGGTCGGCGGCGTCGGCGTGGCCGAGATCTCCGAGCGCGAGCCCGACGGAACGATCGACGCCTACCAGGAGGCGGCCCGGTGGATGTCCACCCAGGACGTCTACGCGTCCGGCCTGCTGACCTTCGACAAGGCCGTGCACGACTACTTCGCGTCGTACGTCGCGGTGCAGTCGGACGAGCAGCACAAGCGCGAGCAGGTCGTCATGGTCTGCCCCCGCATCCCGACCCGGGCGTCGTCCTCGGTCGTGGGAAGCGGAGAGGCGAACAAGGCCGTCGCGCTCGCGGACGTGGTCACCTTCTCGTCCGAGGTCCTGAACGTCGGCGCCGTACTCGCGGACATCGGGATCGAGGAGGCCGACTGGGGCAGCGAGGAGGCCTTCTACGGCCTGGACGGCAGCGGGGTGATGCGCGAGGTCTACATCAACCTCACCTCGAACTCGAAGAACTACCTGGTGCGGTCGGTCACCCTGAACGGCGACGTCTACGAGGTCCAGGTCCACTGCGGCGAGGCCGGGGACAACTTCTGGGACAGCCACGAGGGCAACGAGGACTACTTCTACGCCACCGACGCGCTGCCCACGATGGAGGTGGACGGCGAGCCCGCGTCCATCCTGCGCCGCGGCCAGCTCGTGGCGAACACCGAGGAGGCCGCCACCGCCTTGCGCGACCTCTGCGCCGGCTACAACTCGATCCTGGTGCACGTGGTGGGTCCCGAGCAGATCGAGGTGCCCGTGGATGGGCTGGCCACGATCGTGAACGGGTACTACAACGCCGCCATCGCGGCCGCGCAGCTCTGCGGCACGCAGCCCTCGGTCCCGCTGACCGGGCAGGTCATCCCCGGGGTGACCCGCACGATCCACCCGGACGGCATGACGGACTACGAGGTCGGCATCGCCGCCGCGGCCGGCTACTCGATGGCCATCACCGAGAACAGCATCGTGACGTGGCGGGACTTCCTGACCACGAAGGCGTCCCCCATCGAGGATTTCGAGACCTCGATGATCACGCCGGACCACATGTGCGCGAAGGTCTTCCGGGCGGAGCTTCGGTCCTACGTGGGGCCCCTGGCCATCGACTCCTCGTACCTGGGGCGCGTCTCGATGGTCTGCGACGCCGTCTGCAAGAAGCTGGTGTCGGCCGGCATCTACAAGTCGGCCAAGGTGCAGTCGATTTCCCAGGACGCGAACGACCCGCGCCAGATCATCCTGGAGATCTCCAGGTCGATCTTCTACCCGGCGCGGACGATCCTCGTGATCCTGGTGTGACGTCGAACGAGATGAAGGAGGTGGGCCGATGCCTTCCCTGGACAAGCTGAACCACTACCAGGACTTCGTGCAGGACCAGATGACGCCCGGGCAGTTCGCCTCGGCGGAGTTCCTGGCCCTGGCGATGGGACCGCCCCTGCTGACCGACGTCACCACGACGAGCGGCGGCGGGGCACCGCTGGCCTTCCCGCTGGGGATCGTGCAGAACTTCAGCCTGAGCCAGAACATGGCCGTGGCCCGCATCTTCGAGCTGGGCTCGAAGCGGTCCTACATGTTCCCCGGCAAGGTCGTCGGCGCGGTCTCCTTCGGCCGGCCGTACTACCACGGGCCTTCGCTGCTGCGCCTGATGATGGCCTACTACTCGGACCCGGACGACGGCGTCCCCGGGCTGCTGGCCAACTTCGGGAACCTGCACAAGGTCCACCTGCCCCCGGGCTACAAGAACATCTTCATCAACCTGGCGTCGGACCTGTTCACCCAGCCGCACGGCGAGCTGGTGGTCATGAAGAACACGGACTCCGAGATCCTGGGCGCCTTCTACCTGGAGCAGTGCTACATCCCCGGGCACTCGCTGGCCGTGGACGCCCAGGGCATCATCTGGCAGGAGGGTGTCCAGGTGCAGTTCGAGCGCCTGGTGCCGATCGACGTCACCAGCGCCGTCGAGCTGCCCGAGATCAACTGGGACCGCCCGAAGTCGCTGAAGGACCTGGTCAGCGGCGTGACCGAGAAGTTCGTGCTGTCCAACCCCGGCGGGGCCCGCACCGGCACCGGCGTCTAGGCCAACTTCCTCAAGAACGACGCGAACCCAGCCGGAAGAAGGTCGAAGTCTGCTGCCACCATCAGGATCTTCCAGGCCGGGTAGGTGAAGAGGATGAACATGAGCTTCAGGGGAATCACGGGTCGGGACTCGTGTCGAGCGTCTGCGGGGACGGGTCGAAGTACTCCTGCTTGATGGGTTCTGCCGCCGAAGCCTCGCCGGCGACGGTCCACTTGGCTGCATCCAGTGCCGCCTTGGCCGCCGTCTTCGGTGGGTTCGCCTGGTCTGCCTTGGCCTGTGACGTCAGGTAGTAGGTCAGCATCACCGCGGCGATCGGAACGAGCAGCTGCGCCACCTTGAACAGTCGCGAGACGAACTTGTCCCTTCCCCTGCGGCCGCCGGTCATCTGCCCCACGGACTCGGTGAGCTTCCTGACGTCCTCGTGGAACCTGGCGCACGCCGGGGCCTCCGGGCCAACCTCGAGAGCGTGCAGACGCCCGTCCAGGCCCTTCAGGTGCTCGATCTCGGTGTCGTGCCTGCTGACCACGATGTTCAGCTGGCTGATTTTCCCGCTCAGCTCCTCGGTGCTTCGCTCGAATCGCCTGCACCCGGCGTCGATCGTGGCTCCAAGGGTCAGTGGGATGGTGGTGCGGAGGGCGTCCGCAATCGTGTCATTGATCTCCCGCTTCAGCTTCTCGTCCATCGCTTTTCTCGCCTTCATGGTGGCCGTCCCAGAAGCAAGTGTAGCAACGACGGTTTTCTGGCGTCAAAGCAGAGGAGCGACACGACTGTTGCAGGAAAGCAGGACATGCCAGTGCCCTTGCTGAAGGGGCACAGGCGTTGTTCCCAGGGGTGTGGGAAGGGGGGCGAACCTTGGATGGATGGTACAAGTAGCAGAAACTGGAGTCAAGCAGAAACAACTGGAGCTACGCGGAGCAGCACCCTAGAACCCCTAGAACACCGGAACCCCGCGCCCCAGCGTGTCGATCTCGTTCTCGACCTCGGCGAGTTTGGCCTCCAGCTCGTGCTGCACGGCGATGACCGATTTCATCGTGACCTGCCTGGCCAGACAGTCTTCTCCGGGCGGCATGACACGTGGCTCGTCGATGTCGTGGTCCAGGTACATGTCGAGCTCTCTGACCAGGTGCCTGTACACCTCCCGCTTCTCGTAGAGGCGCATCACGTGGTCAATCATCCCGGCGTTGTTCTTGAACGCGGGCGTTGCTCCCGGGGTGACGACCTGCGGGCTTCCGCGCTTCCGGCTTCTGACTTTCTTCGCTGGACGTGTGGGAACGGCAGGTTCTGCGTCTTCGGCAGCCCCAGGAAGCAGGCGCATCTTCTGCTCAGGCATTGAGGAACGCTCCGATCCGTGCCACGAGGTCTCCGCCGGCTGCGAGGTCCTTCTCCAGCCTGCCCTTGGTGTAGCAGGAGATCTCCCGGTCAGATCGTAGCATGTCCTTCATCTTCGCGCGCTGCATCGGGGACATGCTCCGGTCGAGCTCCGCCTCGTGGAACGACGTGTCCGTCCGGGTCCGCACCAGGACGATGTCGGCGTTGTTCCGGAGGTTCCTGAAGTGCATCGCGACCTTCGTCGAAAGGTCCTTCAGCGACCCCATGAAGTGCTGGGTGTCGAACGCCTGGATGTCTCCGTTGCGGTTCCGGAACGGCATCCCGCAGTGCGGGCAGCACGGCATGGTGGTGATGTTGTCGACGCGCAGCAACCCGAGGCACCGGACCGACCCGTTGATGGAGCCGGGTCGTTCGTTCGCGCAGAAGTAGAGCAGCTCGTCCACCACCCCGAGCTTCCCGCCGGTCAGCCAGAAGTGGATGAACCCCTGGTAGTTGCTGTTGGTGCCAGCCTCCTTGCGGAGGATGGTCACCTCGATGGTGTAGGTGCCGTGCTCTTCGTTGTCGGGACGGCCGACCTTCATCTTCGACATCGCTGGCTCCTACGACTACTTGTTGCCGTTGCGCAGGTTCGACGGACCGTAGCGCTCGGAGCTGATGTCCTTCGTGCGCCCGTCCGTTCCGCCGATCGGGATCCGGACCTCGGGGATGCGCGTGTCCACCTTGGACGACCGGCAGCGCTCCAGCAGCTTCACCACCTGCTCCACCGCGGCGCTCGTACCCTCGACCTCGAAGGTCTGGAGCACCAGGAGCTCCTTCGGCCGGCTGCGGTCCCACACCCACTGCCGGCAGATGTGGACGTTCAGCTTCGGCTGCTCCGCGTCGACGAGCTGGAGGATGGTTCGGAGGTGGCCGCCCAGGCCGGCCCACAGGGCCTCGTCCTCCACCCGGAAGTGCACGATGACGCGGTCCCCGAAGTGCGGGCACCCCGGGATGACGGTGTCCCGGATCACCTTGACCGAGCCCAGCTTGTTCAGGGCCTCGGCGACTCGATCCATGAGCTCCTGGTCGATGGCCATTCGATGTCCTCCTACTTCTTGGCCGGGAGAGCTTCCCAGCAGTCCGTGACGACCTTCATCAGTTCCTCGTCGGGGAGTTCATCACCCGGCACGAACGACGCCATGGAGGGGTCGTTTCCGGCCGCGGCGCGGATCTCCTCCACGGAGAACCTCTTCTCGAGCTGGGCCAGGCACCGGAGAACCTCCGAGGCACCCACCGGAGAGGTTGCCTCGACGGCGCGCATCCGGGTGCGCGTCACCTCGTCGACGGTGTGCAGCCAGTCCTTCACCGTGACGAACGTGGTGAAGCGCAGCCCGTCGCAGGGGAGCAACTGCTTCAGCAGGTCCTCCGCCGTCTTGGACTTGCGCGCCGCGTGCAGGATCTGGTTGACTCCGTCCGACGTCTCGTGGCCGCCCGGGGCGCACACGTCGATGAACGGGATGACGCTGGCCTGCTTGCACTCCTTCGCCAGGGTGGCCTCGATCTGGTTCAGCGCCACCCGGCCCTCGTTCAGGGCGTCGGCCTTCTGGTGCACGATGATCCTGGCCTTGTCGTAGAACATGTGCGAGATGGCCAGGACGTTCATCAGCCCCTGGAGCCGGGTCTGGATCTCGGCCTCGTCCACCTGGTCGTGAACGCCGACCAGGAAGTGGACCACGTCCGGCACCGCGGACAGGTACCACTGCTTCACGGTGCCGTTGTCGCGTACGTCCCCGACCGAGAACCCCATCATGCCAGCCTTCTCAGACTTCGCGATGGTGGCCCCCACCTGCGGCCTGCGCAGCAGGTCCAGGTTGTCGTTCACGCCACGGAGCCCGCCGCCCACGACTGCGTAGCCCCTATCGAGCAGATCGGCGCACAGGTAGAGGCCCCGGGTGCCGGTGGCACCGATGACCAGAGCTCGCTTCATGCCGGCACCTCCGCGCGGTGGATGACCCCCAGGATGTCCGGTTCCCGAACGAAGATCATCTCCTCGCCGTCCACCTTGGTGTCGGTCCCGGAGTACTTGCCCAGCAGGACGCGATCCCCGGGCTTCACCGTCATCCCGAGACGCACGCCGTCGCTGGTGTAGGGCCCAGGTCCCACGGCGACGACCTCGCACTCCTGGGACTTCTCCTGGGCCACGCTGGGGATGATGATGCCGCCGGCGGTGACCTCTTCGGCCTGGATCCGGCGCAGCAGGACACGATCGTGCAGGGGATCGATGGTCACGGCGTCTCCTCCTTCTTGCCCGCTCGGGCGTTCTTGACCAGCTCCTCGAGCTCGTTCCTGAGCTCCAGGGGGATTCCTCCGTCCAGGACGTACCGGCGCATCGCCTCCAGGACGCTCTTCTGGTCGGGGTAGGACCTGAGAGCGTTCTGGAGCAGGTAGAGGTTCGTGTCGATCAGCCCGACTCCGTCCGGAACGACGATGCTGCCACCCGAGCACCAGCTCTCCAGCCGTTCCTTGGCCTTCTCGTAGTCGGCCGGCTGCTTCCCCGGGTTGGGCTTCTCGGACAGCTTGATGCTGATGTTCCCGGGAACGACCTCCACCAGGATCCCGTCCACGGTGACGTCCATGGCTCCGTACCGGAGCGTCAGCTCCTCGACGACGGTGTCGTCGGAGTAGCCGCGGACACTCATCTGGCCTCCGCCGAAGACGTGGATCACGTTCCCTCGGACGTCGCTCGAGAGATCCTGCGTGTGGGCGTAGAACCAGTGGTTCTCATCGACGTTGACCCCCTTCATGAAGAGGTCGGTGACGAAGTGCAGGAGGCGCTGCTTCATGGACTCGGTCGGGCCGAACGGAGCGGTGAACTCGGCGGAAACGGTGAAGAAGAAGGCCCGGATGTCCTTCCCTATCTCGTGCGTCTCGCCGAACGGACCGCGAGCGAAGAACGCCTGCGGGGCCTTCTTCTCCGTGACGGCCATGATGGACCGGCCCCAGTGCGGAACCCATTCCGGATCCACAGGAGCCAGGTCCCACTCCAGCGTGGTCCTGGACGCCGGGTCATCGTCCACGAACTTCGCGAACGGCGAATCCGGCGGGAGGGGCTCCTTCTGGATCTCCACGTTGTCTCCGGACAGCGGTCCCAGCGCGGGGACGGAGATCAGCAGGTCGGCCTGGTACTTCCCGTTCGGGGTGTACTTGACGCTGCTGCCGATCTCCTCGGGGTACTCGGCGGTGATCCCCTGCTGCTGGTGGATTCGCTGTACGACTCCGACGACCTCCCCGGTCTCCTTGTCGACCAGCCGGATCGAGTTTCCCTCCGGAGACCGTCCGATGCCTGCGCACGTGTTCACGAACCGCAGTGCGAGCTTCATGGCACGGCCTCCTTGTTGCGCTCCGCGTCCAGCTTGTCGAGGTTCATCTGCACCGCGCGCACCACTACGGTGGCCCGGAGCGGCGCACCCTGGAACTTCGCACCCAGGAGGATGAGCGATCCGTAGGTCTGCGACTGCTCCACGAACACCGGCAACCCGAGCAGGGTGTTGCTGGCCATGATGTCCGGCATGCCGAGCCACCGGCAGACGAGCTCGGTGTCCGCGCACACCCAGCCGACAGCGTAGAGCCTGGACGCCGACAGGCTCTGGAGCATGTTGGCTGCGATGGACAGGGCGTCCGGGCTGAACTCGATCCGACCCTTCTGCCCGACTTCCTGGATCCGGACGTGGTTCAGGAGGTCCTTGACCTCGAGCGTCTCGTCCTCTTCGTCGATGTGCTCGTCTGCGGAGTAGGGGGTCCAGCGGACGTTGACCTTCCGGTCCGCCAGGTTCACATTGACCTGGTGCACGTCGTGCGTCAGGGCCCTGGCAACCAGGGCGACCACCTTCTCGATGGTGTCCGGGAGGTCCAGGCTAGAGGTCACTGCCATTGGTCGCCCTCCATTCGTCTGTCTGCTCGACGCCGACCATGTACTGGAGCATCACCGTACGGATGAGAGAGGAGAGGCTGGAGCCCGCGAAGTCAGCGTGCAGGTTCAGCTGCTCCCTCTCCTTCTCCGTGAACCTGGCGTGCACCAGCATCGTCGGATGCTCCCTGGCAAGCATCAGCCCGATGTTCTTCGTGGACCCGCCCACGCTGGACGTGTAGTGCGGGCTCCTGCGAAGGATCAGCACTCGGACGATGCTTCCAGACGACCCGTACTCCCGGCTGATGATCCGCCGGCTAGTAGTCTCCGGGCTCGGCGAGGTTGACGTCTTCTCCCTCGACGACTTCAGCTCCCGCGGCATCTCCACCCTCCGGGGTCTCCTGCGGTGCGTTCTTCCCGAGCCCGGTCAGCTCTCCCAGGGTCCTGCGCCTTCCGCCGGGCTTCGCGGCAGTCTCCGACGTGGCGGCAGGTGCAGGCGCAGCCGGAGCCCTGTTGACCGGGCCGGCCGGCGGCCGCGGCTTGTCCACCGGGCTGTCGTGCTCCAGCTGTCGCGGCGGGGTGCCTCCGACGAGGTCCCGGAAGGATTCTTCGTCCAGCGGCAGCGTGCTGAGCGTCTCGCCATCCTGGACGAGCCGGAGCATGTACGACCGCTTCTTGGTCCTGAGACTGACGCTCTGCGTGACGACGACATCCGTTGCCATGTTCTACCTCAGCCTGAAGGGCACGTTCATCTTCGGGACCGGTTTCGGCTTCGGTCCGTCCAGGGCCCCTTCCTGAGGCTTCACCAGGATGGGACCGATCCCGACCCACTCGTCCATCCGCTTCATCGCTCGGCTCTTGGAGTCCGCCTCCATCTTCTCGAGCTGCGGGAACAGCGAATGCGCGAACCGCTCCCTCGTCTTTCCGCCCGGAGTGGCCTGGAACTCGGCTTCCGCGAACCGAGACAGCATCCTTCCGTGCAAGACGTACATGAACATCTCCCACAACGGCGTGTCCGGCACTGCGAAGGCCGACCTGTCGTACAGGTAGTTGACCATGAGCCAGAGGCTCAGGTCGGCCCGCAGAAGTTTCCCAGGTTCTCCGGCAACATGGCGGTCCGTACACGCGACTCGAACCACCAGAGGTTGACCAGCAGCCGGGCGATGACGGGCTGGGGGATCCCGTACTGCACCCGGTTCAGGTTCGACTCGAAGACCTTCTCGTCCCACGTGAAGGTCGTGCCGTTGAACTTGAGCGGATCCGGGAACGACAGCTCGGAGTCGTCGCTCTTGCCGGTGATCAGGAAGCCGCGGCCGCTGCGGAGCATCATGGCCAGGTCCTCGATCTTCGCCGTGTAGTAGTCCGCGTAGGACTCGGCCTTGGACCGGCGCTGGACGAGGATGGACTCGGCCGAGCACTGCGTGCACAGCTTCACTTCGAGGGCGCCGGGAATGACCGGGATGATCTGGGTGATGCGGCCGGTGGTGGCCATCTCGGACGTGTCCAGCTTTCCGCACCTGGACTCGACGTCCTTGCGGGCTTCCGGGGTGTCCCAGGGTTCCATCGAGTAGCGGACGCCGTCTCCCGTGGGCCCGCGATCGATCTCCTTCGCCGGCGTCTTGTCCACCGAGCCCTCCTCGTCCAGAGGAGTGCCGAACTTCTCGCTGCCGGTGGGGTCCGCCTCGGGAGAGACTTCCGGCTGGAGGACGGACGGGTCGGAGAGGATGGCCTTGATGCCCGCCTTGGATTGCGGGGACAGGGCGATGGGGAACCCGGGCCTGGGAACGGGGACCGGCTTGGGGGCTAGTCCGTTGGTCTCGTTGGTCTCGTCGCTCACAGGATGAACCTCCATCGAGTACATCGGGAGTCTACGAACGAAGCTACACGCATGTCAAGTGAAAAACGGTAGCACCAAGTGGAAGGTCCGGGAGGGTCAGTTTCGGGACTTTCAGCTGAGCTTGCAAACGCAGATCTTCGGTGTACACGTCTTGTGCAGATGGGGGTCGGGTAGGCGTCTCGAAGTGCGCTTTTGAGGGCTGATCTGGGGGGCTCGAAAACAGGTAACTAGAATAGAAAAGAACAAAGAGCTCTCTTATAGTACTACGTACTATAAAGAGAGCTCTAGTTCTTTACTATATCTAGTTAGGAAACAAGACGTGCCTCAGCAGAGGTTCGTGACCACCCTCCCGGAAGCCCCACTCGCAAGACGTCCCCCTCGCTCATTTTGCTCATGTTTGTAGAAACGCATGACCACGTTCATGAACTTGCTACTCTTTCACCGGATATTCGCTGCTTTCGTGCATCGTCAGAACTCTCGCTCTGAGCAACTTTCTACATTAGTCTCCGCAACTTCTAGTGTCACTTGCGATGTAGCCTGTTTTGATGGTTCAATACGAGCTCATGTTCCCGAACTTGCTAATGATTCATCGGTTATTCAGTGCCAAGTACGCGAACTCTGAAATCGCAACATCACGTAATCGTTGATTACCGTACCACCGGAAATCGAGCTGTTCACGCGGGTATAAGGATCATGAAGCGAGGGTGATCTGCCCGGACTTCACCCCTGCCGCGTTGGAGCCGCGGCAAGGGGAAAGCACCACGGGCGCTCCAGCTCGTTGGACGTGCCGCTGCTGGCGGCACAAGGAGGAACCATGCAGACCCAGCACAAGTTCCCGATCCAGACCACGTTCCGGGGAGTGTTCGCGGACCACGAGAAGTGGACGCGATGCCTGGCCGAGATCGCGAAGCTCGAGGCCCGGCGCGCCGAGCTGGTCGAGATCCTGATGCCGTCCGGGGTGATCGAGATGGTCCAGCGGTGGCCGCGGGCCCCGAAGGAGGCCTTCGTGGCCCAGCCCTGGAAGAAGGCCAGCAAGTCCCAGTCCTCCTGGGACACGGCGGCCATCGCGGCCGACCGCAGGTCGTTGGTGGGGCGCGAGGACATCCGCGGGGCGGCCGAGGAGATCCTTGTCATCGGGGTGAAGCTCCACATCCTGAAGGCCGAGAAGGAGCGGATGATCGGCCTGGGCGCCCCCCGGAAGCCGATCGACTCCTTGCTGGCGGCCGGGATGGCCGCGGCCGAGGCCGCCCGCAAGGGCGAGTACGACACCAAGGCCGTCCGCGACTTCCTGGCCCTGTACGGCGCCGGCGAGGAGGAGCCCAAGACCCTGTCCGCGGAGGCCATCCGGGCCGCGAGCCACGGCGTCCCGGACAAGGGCCCGCCGACCGCCGAGGAGCTGGCCATGCACGGGCTGGAGCCCGTCGAGGTCTTCGGGGGCCTGAAGGGGCCCATGCAGGCCGCGCTGGCCAAGGTCGGGCTGGTCCGCGACAAGTTGGCCGAGCGCATGGAGAAGCTCTCCGCCGAGGAGCAGGCGGCGTCGGCGGCCCGGGCTGCACTGAGGGCCGAGCACCACGCGAGCGTGGACGCGGCCCGGCACTCCGAGGTGCACGGCCCCGTCCCCGAGCCGGTCGTCGTCACCGGCCCGGCGAAGACGATCCTGATCGAGAAGGGCGTCGAGAACCGCGTCCTCTGCCTGGAGGCCGACACCGACCCGACGGACACCAGCGACCTGGTGTTCCAGGACGTCGCGGACGCGGCGGACGCGGCCGGCGTGACCGAAGCGCTGGTCCAGTTCCCGGTCAAGTGCGCGATGGTCGTGCTGCACGACGACAGCACGATCGAGGTCGAGTTCATCTGATGTGCAATCGCGAGAACCGCCGCCCGGGCTTCGGCCCGGGCGGCGGTGACCGTGAACGAACTTCTTTACGACGCACGTTCCGTCTGGTACCATGCTACATGGAACGTGTCACAACCAGGAGGAGACCGCATTGAACAAGCCTTTCGCAGTGGTCGTAGCCGACCGTGGCGGGCACTGGGACGAGTGGCTCGTGGGCGCCTCGAGCAAGGAGGAGGCGACGGAGTTCGTGCGCTCCCACTTCGGTCTCCACGGCCGGAAGGTGACGGCGTACGACATGACGGTCGAGGAGGAGCTCCAGCACACCAGCGGCATCTACGGCGTACCTCGGGTCGTGGACCACTCCAGGCCGCACTTCCTGCCCGTGCCGGCCATGTCCGGGCTGCACAGCCAGCTGAAGCACCAGGTGGTGCTGCCGGCGGTGGAGGGGACTCGGAACAGGGCCCAGAACCCGACGAAGCGCAAGAAGCGCGGGAAGCCGGTTGGGGCGCGAACCATGAACCGGAAGCCGCAGGTCCGCGAGGTGGACCCGAAGGCAGGAGTGGAGCCGGACCCTCCGCAGGCCACCGTGCCGGAGAGGGTTCCCGAGCTCAAGAAGGCCACTCGGCCGCGCAAGAAGAAGGCAAGCGCGGAGGTTGTGCTGGAGATTCCCGAGATCGTGCCCAAGGTGCTGAAGCTGCCGGAGTGACTCATGGACCTGCACATCGGGGTGGACGAAGTCGGGTACGGGGCGATCGCTGGGCCGCTGCTGGTCTGCGGCGTGGTCCCGAGGTTTCCATTCCCGGACTTCAAGGACTCCAAGAAGTACGACGAGGCCGCCCGGGTGAAGGTCTACCCGGATGCTATCGTCGCGGCGAAGGACTACGAGATCCGCTGGGCTGACAACCTGGCGGTGGACGAGATCGGTCTCAGGAACGTCTGGCACGACCTGGTCGCCCAGGTCATCGAGGCCCTCAGGTTCCGGAACGGGTACCTGCACGCCATCGTGGATGGTGGCGTGCAGCCCCGCCGGGTTCCCTACTGCACCGCCCTGGTGAAGGGAGACACCCTGGACACGGTGATCGCGGCTGCGTCCATCATCGCGAAGGTGACGCGCGATGGCCTGATGGAGGAGCTCGACGAGTTTTTCCCCGGGTACGACATGGCAAGGCACAAGGGCTACGGCACGCCGGAGCACTTTGATGCCGTCCGGCGCCTGGGAGCCACCTCGATTCACCGGAACCTGTTCCTCCGCAAGATGCGAGCCTCCCAGCAGGCTCCGGCCTGACACCAGGTGCTACACTCGGCTCTGCCTCTCGCTGCAAGGTGCACGCGATGACCAGGTACAGCCGTCTTGCCGCGTTCATCACGTCCAGGGGAGTCACCGTGGTTCCGAAGGAGACCAGCCGCCTGATGCGCTTCCTGGCCGTGTTCCTCGGCGCCGGGTTCATGGAGAACTACGCGACGACGATCGGGAGCACCATCTACGTCCCGAAGAAACTGGTCGGTGACTTCGGGGTGCTGGCACACGAGTTCGTGCACGCCCACGCGGCGAGGGCAGAAGGCAACTTTTCTTTTAGCTTCAAGTACTTGTTCCCGCAAGTGCTGACGCCGCTGGCGCTCCTGGCCTTCCTGTCGCTCGTCTGGTTCCCGCTCATCGGATTCGCGCTCTTCCTGGTCTGCGCTGTGCCGCTGCCGGCGCCCTGGAGACTCAGGTACGAGCTCAACGCCTATAGGATGTCACTCCTGGCGCAGTACTTGGAGTACGGCCGGCCGCTCGCGGACGGGTGGGTCCTCAGGCAGTTCTACGGGCAGACGTACTACTACGGGTCGTTCGACATCCAGAAGGACTACAACGAGCTCCTGAAGGACATCTTGGAAGGAAGGCCTCTCGGGCAGCCGTACGACATGATTCTCGCGGTGCTCAAGGATTAGCGCTTGGTCATCCCGGAGTAGGCGGCATCCTTCAGGGCCCGGGTGGGCTCCTGGTCGGTCGGCACGCCGGTGTAGCGCTCCACGGCCGCCAGCTTCGAGAAGTGCCTGACCATCTGGTCTGGGGTGAACTCCTCGGTTCTCCAGAACCTGGTCACGAAGTTGTGCGTGATCTGCGGGTACGTCAGGCTGCGCTCGCTCTGCGGCATCGTGGCCTCCTACCAGATCTTCCACCAGGGTTTTGCGGGTCCAGCCTTGTAAGAGCCCGGATTGTCGGAGAACTTTTTCAGAGCGGCGCTCGCAGCTTCCAGTCCGGAGGTCAGGGAGCCGACAGCGTTGTCGACGGCAGCCTCAACGCCTGCGAACCCACCGGTCTTGGTGTAGACCTGCTTTCCGCGGGCCCCGCTGATGACCACCCCTCTCTTGGTGGCATCAGCGAGCTGCTCGTCGGCGTACCCAGCCACTCTCTTCTTGGTGTCCTCGTCGGCCACTCCGGAGGCGACAGCGCTGTAGTCCTTCATCATCTCGATGTCGCGCATGCGGCGGTCAGAGTCGTACTTGGATGACGACGCCACTTGGCCGCCGATGACCTGCGTGAGGTACTCATGCTGCTGCCGGAGGTACTCCTTTTCTCCACTCCTCATCCCGGTTCCGATCCACATGTCCTTGAACTGGTCCTTCATGGTCTGGACGTCGATTCCGTACCGGCCGGCCATGACTCCAAGGACCTGCTTGCCAGTGGACCAGTCCGTTTTGGCATGGCGAACCCCGTCCTTTCCAGGGGTTCGCTCGAACAGCAGCCTGGACATCCGATCCCTGCTCTCCAGGGAGAAGGACAGGCTGTCCAGACCGGCCTGCTTCAGCTGGGCCGCCGCGATCCTGGCGTTCTCGGGGGAGACACCGACAGCGGCCTTGGTCCAGCCTTCTACGGCGGCCTTGTACCTGGCCTCTTCGCCGGTGATCCCGGCGGCCATCAGCTCTTTCGCAGCGGCGATCCCTGTCTTACCGAGAGATGCTTCCAGGTACTGCATCGACATCGTCTGGATGGGGCTCTTGGTCTCCCCACCGAACGCTCCGGACCAGGCCGCTTGCATCTTCCGGTTCTCGGTCACGAGCTTTCCGCGTTGGACCTCGATGGAGTTCTGCATCCTGTCGCCGAGGAGCTTACCGATGGGCGAGTTGAGAAGATGGTCGTCGCCGACCTTCTGCATGAACGCCGCGATCTGGCCGGAGCTGGCGCCTCCGGTTGCCTTGGAGCTGAGCTCATTCATCTTGTCCAGGGCGGCCGACTGGCTGGCTGGGTCTGTGGCGAGCCTGTACTCGGTGATGGCCTCCAGTACCGCGTCGGTGTTCTCCTTCAGCCACGCCTGGGACCCCTCGCTGAGCTCTCCGACCGTCTCGGTGTACTCCCCGAACATGCTCTTCGGATCCTTGCCCCCGGTGGTGTAGGCGGAGAACCCCCATCTAGCCGCAGCTTCAGCCATGCCAGCCACCGTGGTCGACTGCCCGACGAGCCAGTACCCGCCTCCGGCGACCCAGTTCAGCAGACCTCCGGCGCCGCCTCCCAGGTTGGAGAGGAAACCGCCGCGTTCCTCGCCCATCTGGTTCACGCCCTGCTTCATCAGCGCGTTGCCAGTGCGGTTGAACCACCCTCCGAGGGTTCCGCCGAAGTACGACTCGTCGTAGTGCCCCGGGATGTACCCGTTGGCCTTGGGACCTCTCCCGGAGACTTCCTTGTCCATCAGGTCGGCGATTTCGGACGCGGACAGCGGCTTTGTCGCGTTGCTGAGGATGTCCCTCCTGGAGCCCGGTGCGCCGAACTGCTCTGCCAGTGCCGCAGCCCTGGCAGCCTGATCCTGCGCCGACCCGTTTCCGGCCCGGATGTACGAGGACATCGCCTCCTTCTGGTTCGCGGGAAGGGAGGACGTGGCGATGGCCCCCAGTTGGGCCTCTCGAAGCTTCTGTCCGGCCACAGGAGAACTGCCGTATCTGGCGGTGACGTACTGGAGCTCGTTGTACATCTTCTCAGCGACCGACCGGCCACCGGATTCCGCTACGCCCCTCACCGCGGACCCGAACTCCGACGAGGACTGGATGGCTGAGTAGGCCTTGGCAGCTGCCTCGAGCTGCGGGGCGGAATAGGTGTTCAGGCGCCTGTTGACGTCGTACCCGGGCAGCAGGTTGTGCCGGGCCGCCATCCCGAGAGAGCTGGCCCCAGCCGGGATGGCGAGGAGACCGCCGCCACCGCCCCCGGCGGGTTCTCCGAGAAGCATGGAGGCCTCCGGACCGACGGTGGCCCCTTCCAGCTGCCCCCAGGTCTTCCAGGTGCCGTACCCAGCCATGCCAGCGGTGATCGCAAGAGCTCCCCAGGGTCCGGCAGCGGCTCTCGCCAGTCCGCCTGCGGCGAGGCCGGTGGCCGAGACGGCACCGCCGACGATTCCGACGGAGCTGCCGAGCACTCTCGGAACGAGCCCGGCAGTGAACCCCATCCCCTCTACGCCGGACGTGATCCCGGCCCCGATTGCACCGACTCCGCGTCCGAGTCCGAGGAGAGGTGCCCCTACTGCGGTTCCGACCGCCCCAGTCACGCTGGCTCCGGCTGCGCCCATCGCCGCGAACGCCGGCACGCCGAACCGGCCAGCCAGGTACGTGGCAGCCAGATCGGTGTTCCCGGCAGCCAGGGAGGTCATCAGCCCGGACCCGATTCCGAACGCTGCGGAGGCTCCAGCACGGTAGAGCAGGGCACTCTTCACGCCGGAGTTGAGCGCCCCCGCGCCGAAGTTCGTCGGGTCTCCGGACGTGAACGCCCCGGACGCGAAGGAGTACGCCTGGTCAACGTCGCGATTTCCAGTGGTGCGCCTGGCTCCGGGAGCGAGGGACGCAAGCGCGTTGGCCCTCTCCCAGGGCCCGACGTTGCCCATCTGGTACTCCTCGAACGACCTTGCGACGGCGTTCGAGGCGTTGAACTGCCGGACGCCGGCGATGTCTTCGAGGACCTCGTTGAAGCCCTGGGACAGGTTTTGGATGACGCCAGCACCGAACTCCTTGATGGGCCGGGTGGCCTTGTCGATCGTGGCCCGCTTGAACTTCCTCCAGACGGCCTGGAGGTTCACGTTCTCTCGATAGGTGGCCTCCCCCATGGCCTGTCTGGCCAGGGCGGCGGACTCCTGCTTCATCTCCTGGCGGAGCTCCGGGAGGAGGTGTTGGAGCTGCCGGATCTGCTCGATGTACCTGTAGTCCTCCCCGGTCAGTCGCTGGAGGACCAGGTTGGTCGTGTCCTCGTTGGTTCCGTACTGGCTCTGGACGCGTTCGGCGAGCATGTCGAACGTCGCGCCCATGAAGCCTTCC
>Ga0172375_10006411_pt1 | contig 16550 bp, 11 predicted proteins | sample LakKiv1m_FD_114537 | JGI IMG/M metagenome (GOLD analysis project Ga0172375, IMG submission 114537) | Freshwater microbial communities from Kabuno Bay, South-Kivu, Congo - kab_092012_11.1m | ecosystem: Environmental > Aquatic > Freshwater > Lake | place: Democratic Republic of the Congo...
AGAAAGGACCCAGTGTACTTTGAGGACCCCCGTTGCAGAACAGTAGTGCAGGATATTTCTTTGCGGGATCAAAATCGGGAGGATAGACAACCCACATCTGAAGGTCCTTGCCGTCTTTGGTCTTTGTATATTTCTCTTCAAACTTCCCCATCCTTATTGACTCATAAATAGATTTGTTGATGCCGGTGATCTGTTTTACCTCACCTGTTACCGGATCTATTGATGCTACTTCAGGGGCAAGTGAAAACGACATTATGTTCGCTGTCATTATTCCCGATCTGACCTGAAGTGAACCCAGCTCATGGTTGCCTTTTGTAACCTGGTCGACACCCTTATCGTTAATGTTTGTTTTGAATACCTGGGAAGTACCGAGGTACGCGCTGACAAAACAAAGATTCTGGTTATCGGTCCAGTTCACGCTCTCAACATCAAATTCCCAGCCTTTTGATATCCAGGTGCGGGTTCCTGTGCTGATGTCGTACACAAAGAGCCTGTTGAGGTCTGACTCGTATCCATCGCGTTCCATGCTCTGGAAAGCGATCTTTGACCCGTCGGGGGAGAAAACGGGATACTTGTCAAATCCTCTGTTCCCTTCAGAAATGTTTACTTCTTTCCCGGAGGAAACATCATACAGGAAGATGTCGGAGTTAGTGCTTCTGGCATCCTCTTTTCCTTTTAATCGTTTAGTTGTGTAGGCGATATTTTTACCATCGGGACTCCAGGAAATCTCTGCCTCATCGAAATAGGGCGAGAGTGGGGATTCGAATTTCTGGCCTTCCATAATATCCTTTTCTCCTGAAACAGATGTACCTTTAAAATTTGCAACAAATATGTGGCTGTAAGAATAGTCGCTCCATGTATTCCAGTGCCTGTACATCAGGTCGTCGATTATCCTGACCTTTGCTCTTTGAAGGTCATGTTTTTCATTGGCAGTCTGATCGAGTTTGACTCTTTTAGTATAATAGATTTTGTTGCCGGAGGGAGAAATACTAAAATATTCAAAGCCGCTTACTCCTTCAACTTTTTGTACAACAGCTCCCTGGGGGTCCATCAGGGCCAGGTCTCCTTCATTATCAACAAAGGCTATTGATTTTCCGTTGTCGATCCATTGTGGTGAGCTGCCCCCGTCTTTTGTAAGCTGCACAGGATCGCCTCCGGTTACAGGGATGCTGAAAATATTTGTTCTTGCAGCTTCTGTAGCAAGGTCTCTTTCGGTTACGGTATAGAGAATTGTGGAACCATCGGGTGAGAGAGCTGAACCTCCCAGCCTTCCAAACTTCCACATTATTTCAGGTGTCATTACACCGCCTGCTTTTTCCACATCGGTAAGCTGGTTATTAAACTGTGTCGGGAGTGTTTCATTTACCGGTTCCTTCTGTCTGCACGACACGGACAAAAGAGTTACCGCAAGAATTATCGGCACCAGATATCTTTTCATCATATAATAATTTATTTAAACGGTTTATTGCTTTTTAAGCGCTTCCTGTACTTTGACCTTCAGTTCATCGTACAGTTCCGGGTTATCCTTAAGGATTTGTTTAACAGCATCGCGACCCTGTCCGATCTTGGTATCTCCGTAGCTGAACCACGAGCCGCTCTTCTTAATGATGTTGAAATCGGTTCCAAGGTCCACTATTTCTCCAAGTTGTGAGATACCTTCTCCGTAGAGGATATCAAAGTCAGCTTTTTTGAAGGGGGGAGCCAGCTTATTCTTTACGATCTTAACCCTGGTACGGCTTCCGTAGATTTCCTCACCCTCTTTAAGTTGTGCAGTTCTGCGTATGTCGAGCCTTACGGAGGCGTAAAATTTAAGGGCGTTGCCTCCGGTGGTCGTTTCCGGGTTGCCAAACATGATGCCTATTTTCTCCCTGAGCTGGTTGATGAAAACGCAAGACGTATTTGTTTTGCTGATGTTTGCTGTAAGCTTCCTCAGGGCCTGGGACATCAGTCTGGCCTGAAGTCCCATTCTTGAATCACCCATTTCTCCTTCTATCTCTGCTTTGGGAGTGAGAGCTGCTACAGAGTCAATTACAACAATATCCAGGGCACCTGACCTGATGAGATTGTCGGTTATTTCAAGGGCTTGTTCTCCGTTATCGGGCTGGGAAATAAGCAGGTTTTCAATATCGACTCCCAGCTTTTCGGCATAGTTCCTGTCGAAGGTATGCTCTGCGTCGATTATTGCTGCAATACCTCCGTTCTTCTGAGCCTCGGCTATTGCATGTATTGCAAGTGTTGTTTTTCCTGATGCTTCAGGGCCATAAATTTCAATGACTCTTCCACGGGGAAGACCCCCAATGCCAAGGGCTGCATCCAGCCCGATAGATCCTGTAGAGATGACCTGTATATTCTCAATGGCGTGATCGCCAAGCTTCATAATGGTTCCCTTGCCGAAATCCTTCTCTATTTTGCCTAGGGTTACTTCCAGGGCCTTTAGCTTATCCTTGTTGATCTCTTTTCTTTCCTTGCTCATATTTATTGGTTTACTTATTTATACTTATTTTCTGCAGCCTTTGTAATTTTGTTATTACGGGTAAATTTACGAAGTTTGAATTGTATTCTGAAGAAATTATTTTTTTTAATTATCAACAGACAAGAGTGGTCATATAAAGAAAACGAAATATGCATTTATCTGATAATTAATTAAATGCGGAAATAAATCCCGGCATTGAGATGATAAAAGTGAAATTCAGGCTAGTGATTATTGTTTTGATGGTTTTGATCATCCTGTCAGCCGGAATATCATCCCTGACAGCCCAGCCAAAGACAACACGGCAGTCGTCGCTTGAAGCATTTACAAAAGGTGAATATGAACTGGCGTACAGAGGATTCGGCGAGCTTCTTGTTTCATATCCTAAAGATCCTTTGTACAAATATTATTCAGGGGTTTGCCTTGTTAACCTTGGCAGGGATGCGGAAAAAGCACTTCTTCTTCTGGAGCAGGCACTTCAGGGCAGTGTTGTTGTAAAGAGTGTACCCTCAGATGCTGTTTTCTGGCTGGGAAGAGCACAGCAAATGACAGGAAGGTTCGATGAAGCTATCAGGTCATTTGATGCTTTCACCCTGCAGTATGGGAAGAAAGCTGCCAGGGATCTTGGTGTACCGGCTTTCGCACAGCAATGCCACGACAGAAAGGGCCGTCTGGCTGACTCCGATATACTGCCTGTTGCAAACAGGGTACAGGAAACACATCAAGAAGAAACGGTTGAAGAAGTAGTTGTACCGCAAGCTGTTGATTTGCCTCCTGTAGGTCAGTCTATTGATACTCTGCCCGGTAATTTTGACATTATCCTTTCGGAAGCGCTTGAATTTCAGTTTAAAGCCGATTCGTTATACAGGATTACGGATGAGCTGAAAAAGAATCTTAATAACCCGGATTATAAGGAAAAAGCCGGATTAAAAACTAAAATATCTGATTATGAGGCGCTTGCAACCGAATATCAGAAAAAAGCGGATCAGAAGTACGGTGAAGCGCAAACAATTATGAATTCATCTTCTTTTGCAGCAGTTGATATCCCGGATGCAAATAATATTCCGCAACCTGATTCATCAGCAGAAAAAAAGATTGAGGAGGTTTTTGGTAAGGATAGTACTTCAGGAGCGGAGCTAAAAAGTGAACCGGTGAAAATGATAATAAAATCAGTTGAATCGTTCTCTGTTTTTGAAACAGATCCTTCTGATGCAGTTTCGACAGAGAAGCTGCCGGTAAATGAAGCTGTGCCGCCGGGGTTGATCTACAGGATTCAGGTTGCAGTTTTCAGAAATCCTGTTACGAGGTCTTACTTCAAGGGAATAACACCTGTTTACGGATTCAGGTTAGCCGGAAATAACTATACAACATACTATGCAGGTATGTTCAGAAGAGTTGCTGATGCCAGGAAAGCACTGACTTCAGTAAAACAAAAAGGCTTTAAGGATGCATTTATAGTTGCTCTGTCAGGTGGCAAGGCAGTATCGATGGAGAGAGCCACACTGCTTGAAAAAGAATGGGGGCTGAAGCCTTTCATTTTAAAACAGGAGGCAGCAATGACACCTGCTGACACAATTCCTCCTGAACTCTGCTTCAGGATTGAAGTTGTAAGGTCAGTAAAACCCCTTAAACAGGAAGTGTTGGATGGTATGACAAAGATTGCCGGTACGAAGGGAGTTGATATTGAAACTACCGGAGACGGGTCTAAGATCTACCTTATCGGTAAATTCATTACATATAACAGTGCCTTAACTTATGCGGATCTTCTGTTGCGCAATGGTTTCCGTGATGCAAAAGTAGTTGCCCGGCTGGGTAAGAAAGAGGTGCCGGTGGAGACAGCACGGTCTCTGTTTGAGAAAGTGGAATGACTATTTTATATAAAACTCAATCATCTTCCTGGTAGCCTCCCTGCATACAGTACAATACCCCTTATTTGAGTTGCTTTTCATACGGCAATCAATTTCCGGACGATAGATCCCTTTTGCCGAATAGCCTCCTCCCTCAAATAATCCTGTCGTGTTTTTGTACTTATCATCTGCAGGTGTAGGCACCGGCGTCTCCCTGGCTATCATCCTGTTCCATTTTGAATCAAAATTGACCCTGGTTGTGATATTTGGTTCCCATGGTTCTACATTAAGAGGATAAAACTCGTCATAAGCCACATCGGAGGTGTAATATTCGTCTGCAAGCCCTGCAAAACCATGTCCGAATTCATGAATGAAAACCTTAGCCGAGTATGAATGTCCGGTTGTCGTTCCGCTGTAATAATTATATACACCGCCCCCTCCGTATTTATTGCTGTTAATCAGGACAATAATATTATCATGGGGAGCAAGAGCTGCATAATCGTTGACTGATTTTATATCCTGGGTAGTAAGGTACCTGTCGGTGTCGAAAGTATAAAAGCTGCTGTTCACTGCAGTATTTACATAGCTTCTCTCACCAGGTATATCAGTTCCTGATTCGGCTGATACTGCTTCAATTGCATAGATGTTGAATTTATTTTTATAATCACTGAATGGAGCTTCGGCAAAGAGAATATCTGCCATCTTTTTTACATCATCCCTGAATTTTGTCATTTCAGCAGCAGTGTATCCCTCCGCAATAAACACCAGATCGACATTGGTTGAAGGGTCGCCTGAATAATAAACTTTTGTAACATTTGCAGCGACGGTTTTTTCCTTCCTGATGAAATAGTTTGCCGGATCTATTTCTGTTTCATATAGTTTTGAAAACGAACCATTTTTTCCACGGATGCTCAGAACAAATCTTACCTTGTTTTTCGGGAAAGGCATTGTGGCAACTTCATAAAAACTTCTTTCCATTATCTTTGCCTCGGCTGTAGTCTGCCATTCCTGGTAGAGGGTACAAAAACCTCTCGAATAAATGAGTGTGTTGGTTTCACCATCAAAGACTTCATATTTAAAATTACCGTAATCGAACGGATCTGTAAGCTGAATCTTAGATCCTCCGAAAAATGGTTCTTCCTTCATTCCAACCTGATAAACTGTCGTTTTAATACTGTTTCCGGCAAGCATATAATCAAACCTCAGCACTTTGTTTGTGAAATACTTGTCGAAACTCTCCTGACCTCCGGCTGCAACAAAGACAAAGGTGCTGATTATCAATACTATTGTCCTCATACAAATTCTTATTTATTCTTTAATACGTAAAGCTAGAAATAAAGAACGAGACGAATTAATAATTTGTATAATTTTGCGCATTATATTTTACGACAGACAGATGTTGACTCACGATCCGGCAATATGGCTTAAAGACCTTCTACTCAACCTGGGGTTAGGCTATAGGATGGCATCGGTACTGAGCACCGCCGGGCTTGTGCTTATTGTGCTGCTCTTTGCCTGGCTGTCGAACCTGATAGCCAAAACAATTATCAGAACAATCGTAATCAGGGTTGTGAAGAGAACCACATCCGTTTGGGATGATATTTTTTTTGAGCAGAAAGTTTTTACACGTCTTTCACATCTCGCACCGGCGCTTGTTATCTGGTTAATGGCAGGATGGGCTTTGAAAGACTATCCTTATTGGCTTACCGATGTAAGGAGGCTGACATATGGATACATGCTTGTTGCAGGTGCTGTTGTCATTATTTCTTTCATAGAATCATGGTACAGGATATACCTTACTCTGCCTATTTCAAAGCACAGACCTATAAAGGGATATGTACAGATTGCCAAGATAATTGTGGTACTGATTTTTTCACTTCTGATCTTTTCAGTTCTCTTCAGGAAGGATGTCACAACCATAATCGCCGGGCTCGGAGTAATGGCTTCAGTCATAATGCTCATCTTCAAGGATGCCATACTGGGGCTTATTGCCAGCCTTCAGCTGTCGGCCAATAAGATGGTGAAAACAGGCGACTGGATAACAATTCCGGGAAGGGAAATAGATGGGGAGGTAGAGGATATAACACTCACAACTGTCAAAATAAGGAATTTCGACAATACGATTTTAACTGTCCCCACATATTCTCTTGTCAAGGAATCATTTCAGAACTGGATAGGGATGCAGGAATCCGGAGTCAGGCATATAAAGAGATCGATCTTTATAGATATGAAAAGCATAAAACCGGCTGACACCAGGGTGCTTGAGAAGACAGGGAAATATGCACTTTTTAAAGATTATTTTGAACGGTCGGAGGATGGTGGTAAAATACTTATCAGGCAAAAAAATAGTAAAAAGCCTGATTACTTCAGTACTGGAGATCTTACAAACCTGGGTATTTTCAGAATGTACGCTGAGGTTTATCTCAGGAGCCTTCCCCTGATCGATAATACCCGGCCGGTAATTGTAAGACACCGCGATCTGGCGGGAAACGGGTTACCTCTTCAGGTGTATGCTTTTTGCAGCAAAACCGATTTAGTTTCTTATGAAAATGTGCAGTCGGAGATATTTGAGCGCCTGCTGGCAATGTTAAATGAGTTTGATCTGAAGGTCTATCAGCAGCCAACAGGCGATGATGTTCTTTCTCTTTCAGGAAACAAAATGAATAATTAGTTGTTAAACACCAAAATATAAATATCATGGCAGATCTTAACACCAGAGTAAGCGATTTTTTGTGGAAGAACCTCAGTGAAAAACATGTCACCGGAAAGGTGGACAAGTTCTGGGAATCGCTCAGAAAGACAGGAACCGAGTTGTGGCTTGATACAGGCGACATGGATGAGGCTGAAGCAAACTGGACTTCCGAAATGAGTGCACTTACCACCAATAATACCCTGCTTAACAATGAGATACAGAAGGGTATGTACGATGTTTTCATTTCTGAGTCAAAAAGCATTGTAAGGGACCTTCCAATTGAAGAAAGAGTGAAGGAAATTGCGTTTATCCTTAACGCCCGGCACGGACTGAGGCTTGCTTCAAAATTCGGCGGTTTGGTAAGTGTTGAACTGCATACCGATACTGCCCACGATATAAAAGCTATTGAGTACTACGGCAAGAGATTACATGAGATTTGTCCCGAACAGTTTATTGTAAAAGTTCCTTATACGGCTGAAGGACTTATTGGTGCCAGACGCCTCAGGGAAGCAGGAGTAAGGACCAATTTCACTCTTGAGTTCAGTGCGCGTCAGAATGTGCTGGTTACAAGGATAGCACGACCTGACTACCTCAATGTCTTTCTCGGACGGGTGGGTGCCTTTATGATCGACAATAAGCTGGGTGATGGAACTGGTGCAGGAGAGATGGCAGTTATTGCCTCTCAAAACTGGGTCACCGGACTCTCTGCAAAAAATCCCTGGCAGACGAAGCTCATAGCTGCCAGCCTGAGGAATGCCAGCCAGCTGGAGCTTCTTGCAGGAACGGATGTTTATACCATGCCTCCCAAAGTCGCTGCTGCCGGACGTAAAACGCTTTCCGGAAAGTTCAAGTCGCGTCTTCATGAGAATTATGCGGTAAGCATGTTTGACTCTGCCAGAGATGCACAGGTGGAAAAATTCTGGACGGTTGGAGACAAGGTTCTCAACCTTGCAGAGCGTCTGGCAACAAAAGTCCCTGCATCAGGCACAGAACTTATTAAAATTGCACAGGGAGAAGGGTGTGAAGACATGTTCCCTTCACTTTCAAAGGAAGAAAAAGGATTTATTGCTGCCGACGGCAAAATACCGGTCTATTCAAGGTGGGAGAAAATGATTAAAGCGGGTAAGATAGCCCCCGACACATTGCTTACGCTTGCCGGTCTTGCATCATTTACTGCCGACCAGAAGATGCTTGATGAGAGGATAAGCGGAATTATCAGCTGATCAGCTACTTCGTTGTCTGGCTATCTCATAAATTAGAATCCCCGCGGCCACAGATACATTCAGCGAGGCTATACTTCCCTTCATTGGGATTCTCACTCTCTTGTCGGCAAGTGAAACAAGTTCCCTGCTGATCCCTTTTTCTTCAGAGCCCATTATTAGAACGACAGGGCCCTTAAGATCGGTTTCAGAAGCCTCGGAACCACCTTTTTCTGCTGCACAGACGACGCTCAGACCTGATTCCTTAAGGAACTCTATAGCCCTGACAATTGATTTTTCCCTGCAGACAGGGAACGAATGAAGAGCGCCTGCAGAAGTCTTAACAGCATCAGCTGTGATCCGTGCTGAACCTTTTTCGGGAATTACAATCGCGTGAGCCCCCATGCATTCTGCAGTGCGAACAATGGCGCCGAAATTTCTTACATCTGAAACACCGTCGAGAGCAACTATCAGGGGATCTTCTCCTTTCTCAAACACCATTGGAAGCAAATTTGCAATATACTGATATTCAATTATGGAGAGCCATGCAAGAACACCCTGGTGATTTTTTCTGGTTACCAGTTCAATTCTTTCAAGGGGTACGATCTGGTAAACAATATTATTTTTTTTAACCTCCGTCATAAGCTCATGATACAGAGGCCCCTGCAGGCCCTGCTTTATCAGAAGGCGGTCGATCTGTTTGCCGGCTTTAATTGCTTCTATTACAGGGCGCAAGCCAAAAATGCAGTCTGATTCTTTTTGCATAGGTTAAAATTCTTCGGGATTATCGAGCCTGAAAACAATTCCTTTTCTCCAGACACTGACGGCCTGTTCCCAATAGGTAACTACAGTTTCGCTTCGGCTTAAAAAGTAATCATTATCAGAGAGGGCGCTATCCTTCTTTTTAAAGTTGAAATAGAGGTATTCATCATTCACCTTGTATCTTGTTCCCCACGATGATTTTATTACCGGTTTCCTGTAGCCCCAGCTCTCTCCTTCGGGATTCATGTAGACCTTATCTGGTGGACCGTAAATGATGTATATCATTCCCCTCTCAGTTCTCCAGCCCTCTTTGTACGATGTAAAATAATAATTTGAATAGTGAACCCTGGTGTAATAAATCCTGATCAGCTCACGGGCTTTTTCTACATTGCCTCCGCATTTTATCCAGAATTCATCGAGTGCAACCTTTGGCCTGGGGGCTGACCTCATTTCGGCGAGCTCAGTTTCTGAAGCGAGGTAGGTCAGAGGTTCAATCATTACTTCAGGGGTAGTAAGTTCAGGGAAGGAAGATCCGAAATTAAAAAAGACGAATCCGTCAGTCAGATTGCTGTCAACGCTGCAAAGGTATATGCCCGGTCTGGGAAACATCATTGGCATGGTATCTGAATAGGCCAGTGCAATTGTTGTATCGGGGCCATAGTCTAGTGCTTTCTCAGGAAGCATCATTGACGGAGGATCAGGTTTTGTCGTATATGGTTTGTAAAAAGCTACATATATGGAATCAGCCCTGCCCCTCAGGTAAACAAGATTTGCATATTCACCAACCCTCACCACCGGATTGAAGAGTTCATTCTTTTCAAAATGTCCGCGCGCCATATAATTGTACCTGCCGGTAGTTGTCATTGTGTTAAAGGGTATGAATGCCTGCATCACCAGCGACCTTAGCCGGTCGAGGATCTTAACTTCGGCAACATATTCCTGCCCCGGAACTACCTCCATCGGAATATGATAAACATACTCCTTCCTTCCTTCTTCCTTTACAATTGTAAGATTATAGAAAGAAGTATCGGAAAGAAGTGTTCCTGTTGTTGTAACATAAAGCTTCACTGTTACGGCCATCGAGGCAGCGGCTACGCCCTGGGCATTAGCCTCGGAGAAGAAGAGCTCGTTTGCGAAGAATTTTATTCCGAGCGAAGCCCTGCTTTCCGACTCACATGTAATATTGTATTTCGGGTTAACTGGATTTTTTGTGGGATTGTAAAGATATGAAAGGTCGTTTGTGTCGATTGCAGGCCTTGTTGTGGCGCATGAGGAAAGCATTACGGCCGCTGTCGCGATTCCGATTAATGCCCTGCATATATTTTGCAGATTTCCTCTGATCATACTATCTCTTTTAAACCGGTTTTGCAGTCAATTTTTCCCATTCAATTCTCACCCTGCATAACTCTTTCCTGTCTGATGCCCTGATCACTGAATGATTAAAAAACGTGTTTCCGCTTTCTTCTTCCGACGTTCTGATAACAATCTCGTCATCGAAAATTGCTTCTGCAAGATAATTTATTTCTGCAGAACATGGCCGGTGATTCATTACGAAACTGAGATCATAGGTGTCGGTCACCCATTTCAGATAGTTAACGTTGTTTGTATGCAGATTAATATCTATGTCATTAACTTTTACCCTGAAAGCAGGGGATTTGATTCCCGTTTCTGTTGCCGCCCGAAGTTTGAAAGGATTCCTTATAGTAGAAACAATAGATTCATTATCAATACTATAATTCTGAAGAAACTCATCAGGCCTCTGTATCTTTTTTGTCACCCGGTCAATTATCAGCCACGATGATGAAGCCGATCCGATTTTTCTTCCATCGCCAAAAGCAAGTTCGTAATTTCTCATGGCGAAAATAGTATCTACTCCACTTGGCCAGGTACTGATAGAAATTGATTCATTCCATACGGGCCATTCCGAAAACCGGGCAAAAATTCTTGATAAAACCCAGAAATGATTGCTTTTCATCAGGTCGTCTCTTCCGTATCCAAGCTTATCGGCATGGTCAGAGGCTATATCCTGCATAAAATTAAAAAGGGAATGAAGATTTACTCTTCCGTCGGGCCCCATTTCATATACATGGATCAGGTAATCCTTCTGAAGCTGTTGCAGTGCCATTGTTAATCAAGACTATTTTTTTGTAAAAAAACTTCCACTTCATGATTATATTGCGTCCACCTGTTCATCTGCTCGTTATGCTGATTCTTAAGTTCCTGGTACCGGGTATAGAATTCATTTGTCTCTGTCGCAGAACGATCAGTGGAGTTGAGTTCATTGTCGAGATGAGCTATTGCAGCTTCAATTTTTTCTATCTCAGTTTCTGAGTCTTCAAGCCTTTTCCTGAGTTTACGGAGATTCCGGTCATACTCCTTCCTGTCGAGATATTTTTGTTTGTTTACAGAAATATTTTCTGAATTAGGATCTTTTCTGATATCTTTTCTTTCAAGCTCCTTAAGGTTGTCGATCTTCTTTTTTCTCAGGAATTCATATATCCCTCCGATATGTTCCTTTAGCCTGTTATGCCTGAACTCATAAACTTTACTTACTATACCATCAAGGAAATCCCTGTCGTGCGACACAAGGATAAGGGTTCCGTCATAATTAATAAGCGCCTGTTTCAGGATATCCTTCGACCGCATATCGAGATGGTTTGTCGGTTCATCGAGTACAAGCAGGTTATGAGGTTCAAGCAGAAGTCTGACGAGGGCGAGCCTCGACCGTTCGCCACCGGAGAGGACCTTCACTTTTTTGTCGATATCATCACCGCGGAAAAGAAAGGCTCCCAGCATGTCGCGGATCTTGCTTCTGACTTCACCTTTTGCAACATAATCTATTGTATCAAAGACACTTCTGTTCTCATCGAGCAGCTCATCCTGGTTCTGCGCAAAATATCCGATACTTACATTATGCCCCTTTTTCAGTAAACCTTTGAAATCGAGTTCACCATTAATTATCCTTGAGAAAGTTGTTTTTCCTTCACCATTGCGTCCGACAAACGCCACTTTTTCGCCCCTGTGGATCTTGAAATCGATGTTTTTCAGGACGTGAACATTGCCGAAGCTTTTTGAAAGAGCTTCAGCTTCAACAACATTGGTTCCCGACCTTGGTGAAGGAGGGAACCGGAGATTGATCGAACTTGTATCTTCATCGTCGATCTCGAGCCTTTCTACCTTGTTGAGCTGTTTAATTTTTGACTGCACCTGAACAGCTTTCGTAGCTTTATACCTGAAACGTTCTATGAATCTCTCCGTATCTTCGATCATCTTCTGCTGATTCCTGAAAGCAGCACTCTGTTGTTCGCGTCTCTCTTTTCTCAATTCAACGAATTTTGACCATGGCACCTTATAGTCATAGATTCGTCCAAGCGATATTTCAATAGTCCTGGTAGTTACATTGTCGAGGAAAGCCCTATCATGAGAAACCAGGACAACGGCTCCATTATATTCCGAAAGAAAAGTCTCGAGCCATTGTATCGACTCTATGTCGAGATGATTTGTAGGCTCATCAAGCAGAAAGAGCGAAGGTTTTTTCAGAAGTATCCTGGCAAGCTCCACCCTCATTCTCCATCCTCCGCTCAGCTCCTTTGTAGGACGGTCAAAATCTTTTCTCTCGAAGCCAAGACCTATCAGCGTTTTCTCTGCTTCAGCCATGTAATTGGATCCTCCAAGGATCCGGTACCGCTCTTCAATTACTGTTATGTGGTCGCACAGTTTCAGGTAGTCAGCAGATTCGTAATCGGTTCTCCGGACAATTTCAACGCTGCATTTTTCAATTTCTTCAGAGAGACCGGTGATCTCTGAAAACGCAGATATTACCTCATTTATTACGGTTGTGGTGTCGTCGACCTTCATCTGCTGGGGAAGATAGCCGATTGTTACCTCATCCGACATATCCACCTTTCCTGAAGAAGGACTCTGTGAGCCTGAAATGATTTTCAGGAGTGTCGATTTTCCGGAACCGTTCTTCCCGGCAAGACCAATCCGGTCTTTTTCGTTTATCAGAAAAGAAATATCCGTAAGCAGGTCGAAGCTTCCAAACGATACCGACAAGTCCTGAACAGAAACCATGAAAATTAAAATTTAGCAAAGATAAAAAAAGTATGCCTCGGAGTGATGAAGGGAATAAGTCTATATGCTTTATCTTTGACGTGTGAGAAAAACAATAAAAAAGGAAATGAGCAAAGTCTTCTCTGTTTAAATGCGATGAATAGGAAGAGTAATATGTGTAGTTTTTATTTTATTTTTAATTTAACCACCGAGTCTCACGGTGTTTCACTGAGTGTATCACGGAGTTTTTCTGAATACTTTACAGTGCAACTCTGTGCCGACTCTGTGTAACTCCGTGGTTAATAACGTTTTAGATTAATTAACAGGCAAGAACAAATATAACAGGATCAAAAGGGTTTCACAAAGGTTCACTAAGGGATTTGTAACTAAATTTTTCTTGAATGAAGAGCATTAAAGATTTAAAGCGACAGATATTTATAGTTCTTCTTTTAGTTGCGGCTTTTACATCCTGCCGGAAGGAAGAGGCGCCAAAGTATGAATATTTTGTCGACAACCGTCTTGAAGCTTCATATACTGAGACTTATATAAACAGTGTTCTCAGTTATGCTTCAGCAACTTATCCTGAGCTTGAAGATCTTCATAATTATATCTCAGGAGGAGTTAATGTTTATAAGGTCGTTTACAACACTGTTGTTAACAGTGAGAGCATTCTGGCTTCCGGACTGGTATCGATCCCTTCCACTCCCGGTGATTATCCTGTTCTGAGCTTTCAAAACGGAACAAACACCGTAAACAGCAATTGTCCGAGCAATAACCCATATAATATAGATTACCAGTTTGTTGAATTTATTGCTTCAATGGGATTTGTGGTTTTTATCCCTGATTATCCCGGGTTCGGCAGTTCTTACGGAATCCCACATCCTTACCTGATCGCTGATCCTACCACAAGTTCGATAATTGACATGTTCCGCGCAGTTGCTGAAGTTCAGGCTGATAAATTTCCCGGGGTAACGCTTAAGAATGAATACTATCTTCTCGGGTATTCCCAGGGTGGATGGGCAACTATGAGCCTGCACCGTGAAATGGAAATAAATCATTCTGCTGAGTTTAACCTTGAAGGAAGTGTCTGCGGTGCCGGACCGTACGATATGTACAATCTCTTCCTGGGCATGGCAAGCCTTCCGAGCTATCCGATGCCTTCTTACCTCGGGTACATTATCAACGCCTATTCAGAATATGATCAGTTCAATAATAATATTTCTGAAATACTTAACGAACCTTATGCATCGGCATTGAGCTCACTTTATGATGGCACCCTTTCCCTGGGTCAGATCAACGAACATCTAACAACCTCAATGCCCGGGCTGCTGACACAGGAATTTATTTCAGGATTTGCCGGATCAGCAGCATATTTAACAGTTCGCCAGGGGCTTGTCAGAAACAGTGTTTCTCCCTGGAATACTCGTAAACCTCTTCTCCTTGTTCATGGATCGGGCGATACTCATGTAAATGTGTCCACTACTGAAACCTTATACTCTGCAATGATAAATGCGGGTACCTCACAATCGCTGATTACGAAAATTATTTTTCCAGGTCTTGATCATGGCGATGCAGTAATCCCGTGCATGACAGAGGGGTTAAATTTCATCATTAACCTGAGAGACAGGTAACCTTAAAAGACAATACGGGTGGGAAGAAGAAAAGATTTTCCAATGCTGGAAAAGGTCAGGATAACTGATATCGGAGCCGAGGGTAATGCACTTGCCAGGATCGATAACCTTGTGGTATTTGTTCCAATGCTCATTCCGGGAGATGTTGTCGACATTATTGTTAAAAGGAAAAGAAAAAAATATCTTGAAGGATCTGTAGTAAGATTTCATGAATATTCACCTGACAGGATAAAACCTCTCTGCAAGCATTTCGGAGTATGCGGAGGATGCAAATGGCAGCATCTGCCTTATGATCTTCAGCTGAGATACAAGCAAAAGCAGGTTGCTGACAACCTGACAAGAATAGGCAAAGTGCAACTGCCTGAAATTGGTCCGATTATAGGATCAGGAAACAGTTTCAGGTACCGAAACAAGCTGGAATATACTTTTTCCGATAAGAGATGGCTTACCCGTGAGGAAGTCAACTCCGATACAGATTTTGAAAAGGAGGATGCCCTGGGTTTCCATATTCCCGGTCTTTTTGACAAAGTGCTTGATATAAGGGAATGCCATTTGCAGCCTGAACCTTCGAACTTAATCAGGGAGGCTGTAAGGCGTTATGCACATAAGAAGTCCCTTCCTTTTTTCAACCTTCGCCAGCAGAGCGGATTCCTGCGCAACCTGATAATACGAAATACTGCAGACGGCAGGGTTATGGTGATAGTGATCTTTTTTCTTGACGAAAAAGAAAGGAGGGAAGGTCTCCTCGATTACCTTGCTTCAGAGTTCCCGCAGATAACATCATTATTCTACATCATTAATTCTAAGAAGAATGATTCCCTGGCTGACCAGGAGCCCGTATTTTATAAAGGTGAAGACCACCTGGTTGAAGAGATGGAAGGACTTAAATTCAGGATAGGCCCGAAATCATTCTATCAGACCAACACTGACCAGGCCAGGATCCTTTATAAAACTGCAAGGGATTTTGCCGGATTAACAGGTAAGGAAACTGTTTATGACCTTTATTCCGGAACAGGGACGATTGCAAATTATGTAGCATCCGGTTGTTTAAAAGTAATTGGTATTGAATACATTGATGATGCTGTAAAGGATGCTGTAATAAATTCAGAGATGAATAAGATCATGAATACCAGGTTTTTTGCCGGAGACATGAGAAAGATTCTCACTGAGCAGTTCATGGAAGAGAACGGATTTCCAGATGTGATAATAACAGATCCTCCCAGAGCCGGCATGAATGAAGATGTTGTCAGAACAATCCTATCAGCTTCAGCTGAGAAGATTGTTTATATAAGTTGCAATCCTGCCACCCAGGCGCGCGATATTCAGCTTCTGTCACAAAAATATGATGTTGCCGCTGTACAGCCTGTGGATATGTTCCCCCATACACATCATGTGGAAAATGTTGTTTTGTTAATGAAAAAAGGCCGTTAATTGCAGTCCATTAAGGCAGAGAGCAAATAAAATTAATGTATCTTTAAAAATTGACACCTTCACCGGGGAGTATGAGAGCTGACAAAGAAAATAATACTGATCCTGTTTCCCTGATTCAGAACCAGGTAATGGACGATCACTTTGCCAGCCTGAGGTATGCAGGAATTATTCAGAAAGCCCTTATGCCTGATTACGAATCGATTAAAGGCATGTTAAAGGATTTTTTCGTCCTGTTTCTTCCCAGGGACATTGTAAGTGGTGATTTTTACTATGTATTCCATAATCGTCAGTATCTGTGTATTGCAGCAGGCGATTGCACCGGACATGGTGTGCCGGGGGCGCTTCTGAGTATCCTGGGTATAAGCTTCCTCAATGAAATACTTCAGTGCCGGACAGATTTTAAGGCCAACAGGGTGCTGAACCAGATGAGGGAAAAAGTTATGAAAGCACTGCACCAGGCAGGAG